>Ga0067045_1030668_pt1 | contig 14485 bp, 13 predicted proteins | sample TerdegcTABiofilm_FD_59184 | JGI IMG/M metagenome (GOLD analysis project Ga0067045, IMG submission 59184) | Combined Assembly of (Gp0054472, Gp0054536) Wastewater bioreactor microbial communities from Singapore -Terephthalate degrading...
CATTTGCTGGGGGACAAAGCGATTTGGTGTCTTGAACATACTTTCCCGAGCACCTGATTCATTTGACGGTATTGTAATAGAAGTTATAAAAAATTTGACACTTGAAACAGCTCTCGCCCTTCATGCCATGGATGTGGCCAAGGATCTGTCAAGAGAACACGAATTAAACCGTGAAATTATAGAGGCGGCAGGGGTAATTCTGGTATCTTTGTCTCATGAGGGTCATATACTGACATTCAACGCCCAGGCTGAGTGTCTTACAGGGTTTTCTAGAGAGGAGGTCAAGGGTAAACCCTGGGTGGATGTCCTGCTTCCAGAGGAACACAGAAAAAACGCGCAAAAAATTTTGACCGCTTTGATGGTGGACGGTGAACGATGTTCCCCTGAATTTCTGACCGTTATTCAATGCAAGGATAACACCAGAAAGGTCATAAACTGGCGTGCTTCGGCGCCTTCCCCCGAAGAAACCCAAGTCGCCGTTATCCTTATAGGTATCAATGCCACGGATCAATTCGAGATCAATAAGGAACTGGAGCAGGTCAAATTGGACTGGGAGAGTGTTTTCATCGCAATTCAAGACCCTTTGTTGTTAACTGATGCCGATGGAGTCATAATAGATGCCAATCCTGCCGCCTGCACCGCTGCAAGGAAGAACGCCGCCCAGATCAAAGGGATGACCCTCTGTAAACTGCTTCATGGAGGCAGGCCGGATGGGGTGGAATGTCCTTTGGAGAACCTCCTGAAAGAAAAACGAACCAAAATGCTTGAAACTTATCTCAAGGGTTTCAATGGATATTATCTCTTGACCATATCGCCTATCGTTTCCAAGGAGCTGTCGGTTAACAGATTTATCCTTACAGCCAGAGCCCTTGCCGAGGAAAAGATCAGACAGGCCGAGTCCATCAGGGCAGGGCAGCTGGCATCCCTTGGAGAGCTGGCGGCAGGTGTGGCCCATGAGATCAATAATCCCATCAACGGAATCATAAATTATGCACAAATTTTGCGAGATGATTTTGTGCATGAAGAAGAACAGTCGGCGATATTGGATAAGATCATTAATGAAGGTGAACGGATCGCTTATATCGTTAAAAATCTCCTTTCATTTTCCAGACAGGAGACACAGGATTTTGAAAGATTGAATATGAAAGATGTGCTCAAAGATACAATTGCTCTTGTGGCGCACCAGCTTAAGAAAGATCATATAATTTTACTCTTTTATATTGCATCGAGTATTTATGATATTTATGGTAATATACAACAACTTAAACAAGTATTACTTAATCTTATAAGTAACGCTCGTTATGCATTAAATGAACGATATCCTACTCAGGATAAAAATAAAAAACTTAAAATATCATTATATAATAAAATAAAACAAAATAAAAATTATATTGTAATTGAAGTCATGGATTATGGAACAGGTATACCGGAAGATATCGTCAGTAAGATATTTGATCCATTTTTTTCAAGTAAACCTGTAGGTGAAGGGACTGGACTTGGTTTGAGTATATCACATGGTATTATACATAATCATAAGGGCATATTGTCGATAAACAGCATTTGGGGCAAATATACAAAGGCGATAGTAGAATTACCGGCTATTGATTAAAACATATGGATACATTTGAACAATTCAAAAAAAATGTGCGCATTCTTGTCGTAGACGATGAGGAAAGTCTAAGAATAACTTTTCAGCATTTCTTGAAAAAAGAAGGCTATGAGATCGTTGATATTGCTTCCTCATATAATGAAGCCTTGAAAATGCTTGATACACAAATATATGATTGCATTATTACTGATATAGTATTAGATATCAATTCGGGTATTGAGCTTTTAAAAGAAATACGACAACGGAATATTTCATCTCCTGTAATAATCATAACAGGTTATCCGAATATAAAAACAGCATCAGATGCATTAAGGCTTGGAGCTTTTGATTATATTTCAAAACCTGTCAATAAAGAAATACTCATTAAGATAACAAGGCAAGCCATATCACATCGTCTTTTGATGCTTGAAAAGCAGAGAATAGAAGAGGAAAATAAAAATTATAGAATTTTTTTGGATGCCATTTTCCGCAGTGTAAAAGATATAATCATCACAATAGATACTGATTTGAAATTGATTGAATTCAATCATGCGGCTAAAGTTTTCTTCGAGCAGATGATGCCGAATATAGGGAAAGGTTTTTGTATCAAGAATTTCCCAGGAGCATTGGGATCGACTTGTCTTCGTGATGTAGAATATGTAATGGCGACCCGTCAGGATATCAGTGAACATCGAATAGAATGTACGAGGGAAAATGGTGTAAAGCATTTCTTTAGACTGAGCGCCTCGCCGCTTATGGATGGAGCCGGTAATTTTCTGGGTGCTATAGTCGTAATGAGAGAGCTGAGTTTTTTGGAGGATATGGATGACAGGAGTCATCGTACCGGATTCCATCGTTTGATCGGGAAAAGCAAGGCGATGCAACACATATACGCCATGATAGAAAATATCGGTAAGACAGATGCCAGTGTGCTCATTACCGGAGAAAGCGGCACCGGAAAAGAATTGGTGGCAGAAGCCCTGCATCTGGAGAGTCATCGTTCGGGAAAGATGTTCGTGAAGTTTGATTGCACTGCAGTACCGGAAGAAATCATGGAAAGCGAGCTGTTTGGCCACAAAAAAGGGGCATTCACCGGAGCCACTTCCGACAGAATGGGCAGGATATTGAAGGCTGACGGCGGAACGCTTTTTTTGGATGAAATCGGTGATATTTCGCCGAAGATGCAGCTCAGGCTCCTGAGATTTCTACAGGAAAAGACATTTTATCCGGTGGGAAGCGATCAGCCATTGCAGGTGGATGTCAGGGTGATCGCCGCCACTAATGCCGATCTGAAAAAAAAGGTACAGGAAGGTAAGTTCAGAGAAGATTTATATTACAGAATAAGAGTAGTGGATATAATGCTGCCTCCCCTGAGGGAACGTGCTGAAGACATCGAGTTGCTTGTCATGTATTTTCTTGAAAAATTCAATCAATTTCATGGGAAACAAATCACCGGGTTTACGGATCAGGCGCTGGAGGCCATTAAAAAATACCATTGGCCCGGTAACGTCAGGGAATTTGAGCATGTTATAGAGCGGGCCTGTGTAATATGCCACGGCAACACTATATCTACCGAGGAGTTGCCGTCCGATATCATAAAGGCGCAAGCCAGTCAGCCAAATCAATCTGTTATTCCTGTTATTCAGGAATCCATATCACATCCTGTTTCCATTCCTGCTTCCGTAGGCATTGACCAACCTGAGGCCCTGGAGGGAAAGGATAGAATTATATTCGCCCTTAGGCGGGCCGCCGGGAACAAGGCCAAGGCAGCGCGTTTCCTGCAAATAGATAGAAGCACACTTTATAGAAAAATAATGGAATATCAAATTACGAATGCGGATTGGGAGATATAAATAATACATTAATACTACATAAGTGTTGCAACACTTATGTAGTATTGCCACATAAGTGTTGCAAGATTTTTTGTTTTTCTCATGGCCAGCTGTTAGTTTTGTTGCCTCAGTTGTGCTTATTGAAGTGGTATAATTAAACTTATTTTGAGTTAACTTTCTTGTTGGAAATAGTCTTTTTATTTTTCAGCCGTTGTTCCCTTCTTTTTCTTCCCTTTAATCAAAATATTTTCAGATTTATCCTTGTTTTCTATTTATTTTTTTGATTTGCGTCATTCTTGGATCGCTGTTTTTATTTTGAGCAATTTGGCACATATCATGCTGAAGTATATTATCAACAAGGAGCGTCATCATGAATACATACATTCGATATGCAATCATCGCCATATTGTCCACTGCATTCGCATTGTTTGTCTATAATGTCTGGCTTATAGAAAGTATGCCGCCTTATATTCCATATTCGGATTTGATCTCTAGGATTAAAGCTAATGATGTCAGTTTTATACATATTAAGGGTAATGAAGTGCGCATCGTCACTCGATTGGATGAGAAATTTAGTAGTTATACCCCTGATGTGACTCAGTTAATGAATGTGTTGCACGACAGAAACATTACGATCACCGCCGAAAGCAGCAATCCTTCGGAATTGTGGCATTTTTTGAATAATTTGTTGCCGATGCTCATATTGTTGGGAGGCTGGTTTATATATGTCAGGCTTAAGAGCGGGAAACTGGCCTTTTCCAATAGGGCGATGTCGCAGTCCAAACCGGATAGGAGTGTTACATTCAACGATGTAGCCGGAATTCCGGAAGCCAAAGAAGAACTGCTTGAAATCGTCGAGTTTTTAAAAAATCCTAAAAAATATAAGGCACTTGGCGGCCGCATTCCCAAAGGTGTGCTCTTGCAGGGGCTGCCTGGCACTGGAAAGACGTTGCTTGCCAAGGCGATTGCTGGTGAAGCGAATGTGCCTTTTTACAGCATAAGTGGTTCCGACTTCGTGGAAATGTATGTGGGTGTCGGAGCGTCAAGGGTGCGGGAGATATTCCGTAATGCCAAGAAGAATGCGCCGTGTATCATCTTTATAGATGAAATAGATGCGGTAGGCCGCAGCCGCACGGCCGCCGAGAATGTCGGCGGACAGGATGAAAGAGAGCAGACGCTCAACGCCCTTCTGGTGGAGATGGATGGTTTTGGAAGCAATGAAACAATCATCGTGGTGGCGGCTACAAATAGACCGGACATTTTGGATCCTGCCCTGCTGCGTCCAGGCAGATTTGATCGCCAGATAATTGTGCCGTTGCCTGACATAAAAGGCCGTCTCGAAATCCTCAAGGTCTATGCCCAAAGGGTCAAACTGTCTCAAACGGTGGACCTCGAGGTCATCGCTCAGAAAACCCCTGGTTTTTCTGGAGCTGACCTTGCGAATCTTGTCAATGAAGCCGCACTGGCCGCCGCCAGAAAGGGCAAGAGCGCCATCGAAAATACGGAATTCGAGCAGGCTCAAGACAAAATAACCATTGGCATTGAAAGAAAAAGCCTGATGTTGAGCGAAGAGGAAAGAAAAGTGACCGCATATCATGAAGCGGGCCATGCAATACTGGCCAAAATTTTACCTAAAACAGACCCGATTAACAAGATAAGTATTATACCGCGGGGCAGGGCATTGGGTATAACTCAACAAATACCAATTGATGATAGACATACATATTCTCTTGAATATCTGATAAACAGAATCATGATTTTAATGGGTGGCAAAATAGCTGAGGAATTGGTGCTTAATCAACAGACGACAGGTGCCAGTAATGACTTGCATTCGGCAACAAATATAGCCACAAAAATGGTATGCGAGTGGGGAATGAGTAGGCTTGGGCCAATAACATATTCAATTCAAGATGAAGGTTTTCTTACTGGTTTCAATAAAAATAGAAATATAAGTGAAGCAAAAACAAAAGAGATAGATGATGCAATATCTGAAATTATGTTGAATTGTTACAATGAAGCAAAAAATATACTTCGTGATAATATAGAATTATTAAATAAACTTGCGAATACATTGTTGCTTCAAGAGACATTAGAGGCCGATGATTTGGATATAACATTCCAATGTTATTATAGTAAAAAAATAAAAAATAATGACAAGAATGAACCAGTTCAGGCATAATATAAATATAAGGAGGTAGTTCAATGAAACGAAAAAAATTAAAAACATTATGGTTGGGTGCAACCGGTTGTATTGCATTTCTTGCCGGTGTACAAAGTGTATCTGTTTTTTCAGCCATGACTGCCGCTGATGCCCCCGACACGGTAAAGCTCGACAGTCTGCAACAGTATTATGAACCAGTTGAGTTCAATCACCAAACACACACTGACATGTCGGCAGGTGATTGTACGATTTGCCATCATCACACTACCGGTCAACCACCAACAAATAAGTTTTGTCTCCATTGTCATAATGGCCAGAAAACTGTCTCGACGGTCTCGTGCAGGGATTGTCATTCAGCCAAGCCGTTTGACGCCAGTGTCATACAGGAACAGCAGAAGGATTTGACCCGTTATCATATCGACAAACCTGGGTTGAAGGTAGCCTACCATATAACTTGTGTCGGCTGCCACCAAACCACAGGAGGACCGACCGGATGCCAGGATTGTCATAAGATGACAGAGGCAGGCAAAAAGTTATTTGATGTTAAAAAATAGTTTATTTTTTTTAAGGAGGAAGTCATGGAGCGAAGAAACTTTTTGAAAGGCGCTCTTTCAGCAGGAGTGGCAGCATCAGTCGGAGCGGCCCAAACAGCGAAAGCGGCGACATTTGAGGGATATCCGGACAGTATGGGGGTGTTGGTTGACCTCACGAGATGCGTGGGTTGCCGTTCATGTGAGGCTGCCTGCAACAAGGAGCAGGGGCTTCCGCCGCCAGAGAAACCTTTCAATGACATGTCTGTTTTTGAAAAACATGGACATGGTGAGGAAGAAGAGATACATGGCGGCGGTGGCGTAAGACGCCCGAATGAAAAGGCATATACCGTGGTCAATAAATATGAGATTCCAGGTATTGACCACCCGCTCTTCAGAAAGATGCAGTGCAATCACTGTAATGAGCCGGCATGTCTCACATCCTGTTTTGTAAATGCTTACACTAAAACCCCTGAAGGCGCGGTCATATATAATCCTGATGTCTGTGTGGGGTGTAGAACTTGTATGGTGGCCTGTCCTTTTTATGTACCGGCCTTCAAATATTCCAGCGCCTTCAAGCCCCGTATCATGAAATGTATCTTCTGCTATGACACGCGTCTCAAGTTCGGTAAGCCTCCTGCATGTGTGGAGGCATGTCCTATGGGCGCCCTGACCTTTGGGAAAAGAAAGGATCTCTTGGAAATAGGGCGCAGAAGGATCAACGAAAATCCGGAAAAGTATATAAATCATATATATGGCGAACACGAAGCGGGTGGAACAGCATGGATGTATCTGTCTCCGGTGCCTTTTGAACAGGTTGGATTCGACACCCATTTGCCCAAGGAACCGATTCTCAATTATGTCAAAGAATTTTTGGGAGTGGTGCCCATGGTGCTCACGATATGGCCCGCCCTTTTTGCGGGTTTTCATCTGTTGGCAACAAGAAAAGACGGCAATCATAGCCAGGAAGAGGGGAATGAGGAGGAAAAATCATGAAAGCTGAGTTCGACTATGCAACAACACCAGTAAATTCTCATGTCAAACCCGACGGAGTGCTTTGGACTCTAAAGGAAAAATTCTTGTTGGGACTTACGCCTGGAGGATACCTTAAGGCTGTGTGCAAAAATCCTGTCAATTGGGCCTTGTTTGCGCTCTTTGCCATAGGTATCCCTTTGCTCATTGAAAGATATTTGTCAGGGCTTGGAAGTGTTACATATGGTTCCAATGACTATCCATGGGGGCTTTTTCTGGGTTTTGGGCTCTTCGGAATGGTTCCCCTGTCCGCTTCGGGATTCATGCTCGGGACATCCGTGGAGGTGTTCGGACGCCATGATTTCCATCCCATTGAACGGCTTGCCCTCCTGAACGGGCTTCTCGGCTATTTCTTCGCCGTCGTGTATCTTCTGGTGGATCTTGGAATGCCGTGGAGGATTTATTATCCGATGGTGATTTCATTCGGGCCTGCTGCGGTGCTGTTTCTGGTGGCATGGCACGTCGCCACATATCTTTCCGTTCAGATTGCAGAGGTGTCGCCTGCCTTTTTTGAATGGATCGGCTGGCTCAAGGCCAAGAGATTTATAAGAAGCATCATTCTCGGCCTGACAATCGCCGGTATTATTCTTTCCACTCTGCATCAGGGGGCTCTGGGGGCGTTGTTCACTTATGCACCAGGAAAGCTGCATCCACTGTGGTACTCGAATTTTTTGTGGTTCATGTTTTTCTGCTCCTCCATACCTGCCGGATTGTCGATGGTGACTGTGGCAAGCACCCTTGCCGCGAAGTATATGAAATGGCGCTGCGATGACAATTTCTTGAAGAATATCGGGGACAATACGCTCGGCCTTGCAAAGGGTTCGGCCCTGGGACTTATTACCTATCTTGTCCTCAAGATAATCAGCGTAGCGCATGATAATGAATGGTCTTATCTGCTGACTGGTTGGGGACAGTATTTCCTGTTTGAGATACTGGTAAGTATAATTTCTCCGCTGATTCTTTATACTATAGCCATCAGAAAAAGAAGCGTTGGGCTTGCTCGTTTCGCTGCCTTTAATACTGTGCTCGGTATTGTATTCAATCGTATCAATACAGCCTACATTGCTTTTAATTGGCAATTATATCAGGAAATACCTCATTGGAAAGAAGTTGTCATCACCTTTACAATATATGCTATTTATTTCATTACTTATAGATTTATTCTTTATAGATGGCCTATTCTTTACACATGGAAGGGTGAAAAATAGTAAGGACAAGATACTGTTATGATGAGGAGTTATGTCAAATTATCTTAGGAAAATTATTCTCATTTCCGTAATAACAGGGTCTGTATTTTTCGGGCTTGCAATATTGTTTGGTATCAAACAGACCCTGTTATTAAAGCATTGTGAGAAAGTTCTTCTCAAAAGCACTGAATTGAGTTTCAGGATTTCGAATCTGCACGAACAACTTACTTCAGCCATTTTCTTCAAGAAAAAAGAAGATTTTCAACAAATTATAAGTGAATTACAATCTCTGTCTCCATTGGTGACAGAAATATCGAATGATCTTGTATTGCCTCTTGATATAAAGTCAATTTGTATTGCACATTCTGATATATCATCGTTAATCATGCTATTGCATAGCTATAATGATGCAATTATCTCTCCAGAAAATATTGTTAAAATTCATGCCAAAACAAGAGAATTGACTGAAAAAACCGAACAGTTCAATATGGAATTACGTAATTATATTATAAAAATAAACAAAACGAATAGTTTTATTGTTATTGGATTGCTGTTGGCTGCTTCTACTATGATTACAATCGTCTTATTATATATGCATAAAAAAATAGTTCTGCCATTGGCATCATTATTGGATGAGATAGCTCATAAAAGATTTAGTGGAGATTATTCCAAACTGAATAGACCGAAAAACGGTCAATTATTTTTTATGATAACAGATTATTTCAATAATTTCGTCAATCTTTATGTTTATGAAAAAGAATTGCAGGCATCGATTGACAAAAGAAATATTATAAAATGCTGTAGTTATGCTGTAACAGGAGAGATAGCATCTGAAATATCTCATGATATTATCGATAGGGCGAATGGCATGATGAATTATGCTGAAGTCATCAGGGGGGAACTCGAGCCCATGGAATCGCAGTTATTGATTGAATCTATTGATAAAATACAGGATAGCGGTCAGCTCATTGCAGATTATGCATCGCAAATTTTGTATACGGCTTGTAATGAGGAGCTCTGTGAACAGGTAAAAATCAGGGATATCTTGGGGAAAATATTAAAGGTACTTAGTAGAAGAATGAGGCATGAGCAGATCGAAGTAATTCAAGAATGTACGAATGATTTTTTGATGCGTCAGATGCATCTTCATATTATGACCGTGGTTCTGCTTTCTATTTTATTGACTGCATTTGAAGATATCGGTGCCGTGCGCTTTTCTGATAAAAGAAAGATAACCTTTAGAGGTGATATCAAAAATCACAATGTCATAATAAAAATTATCTATCCCAAGGCGGATATCTCGCAAGAAAACGGCAAAAAATTAGCGGCCATTCAGAGGACCTCGGAGCGATTGCATGTCCTGACCATGTTTCTGGAGGAGAAGGGTGGTTCCGTTGAGCTTACACATATAAGTGATAATATTTTTTGCATCAAGGTTTCTTTGCCGGTTTCGATTTGAAATTCGTGAACGATTTTCCTTCTATTTGCCCATAAAACCCCAATCGGTTTTATGGGCGTCTTATGGACCCGTTGTTTCGACGTCGGTCTTATTCCACATTCTTGTTGTATATAGCTATCTGTTATGCATCTTGTCTGTTGTGCTGCGGCAAGGTCCTCCTACTGAAAGAGTCTGTCGTAGGATTGCCTTTCTCATGACAAGTCGTGCATAAGAATCGAAATTGGTGCTGACATGTCCTGAGAGTGTAATAAGTTGTGATGCAACACTTATGTGTCAATCCTCAATTACTACATAGCTGTTGCAACACAATTGTTTTTACTACACTTGTGTTATTGCTAAAAATGCCAGTAAAAACACAATGTTTAGATTGAATAGTCAATAATTCCAGCAAGTTATATTCAAATTCCAAATGTGGCATTCTCTATGCAATATACTATAGCAAACAAGCAGTTAAGGTAAAATCAAAAGAAAGGAGAGACTACAATGAAAACCACCAGAAAAACAATGGAAGAGGGCATCGTCATTACTGATATCAATCAAATTGATGAAGTATTAAAGGACGAAACAGCAAGAGTAACACTTGGAATAGGTGGAATCGTTACTGGCATAATAGGACTTTGGGCTGTGGCATGTCTGATTGGTGGACTTATCAATGGTGGAGTGACAGGTATCATAAAAGGTTATTTCTCAGCTATTACAGGTTATTAAAATTAAGGAGGTATAATATGAAAACCGATAAATTCTTTATTACTCTTATGATGTCTATCGCTGGCGTGATTGGAGTATGGTCAACAGCGGCATTTATATCGGCATTAAGACATTCGGATTGGCAATTTTCTAAACTAATTGGAAGCTATCTGGTAAGTATTGGAGTTATTAAAGAGTTCAATACATTGGTTGATTTTTATACACATATAAAAGGTATCGAGTACTTAGTTTGCGTAGCATTTTTTGTGGCTTTCCCAGTATTTTATAAATATCTCAATAAGCCATCAAGGGCGGTCATCAAATAATAGAATAAAGATATAATGAATGTTAGATAAGCAGTCTGAAGCGATTCAGACTGCTTTTTTGTTGCAGACTCTCGACGTATGCCTAACCTGCTGTTTGTTATGCAAACAGCTTTGGCTGTACGGGTTCGTTTGCGGCAGGTATGGGTGTTTGTTTCAATGGGGTCAGCAATTTTACCTCTCCGTATACGCCGTCGTAGCCGGGTCTGATGTTAATATGACCACCCCTCATGTGTCTGATGGCTGTCAGGATCGGTTCCGGCACGAAGGGACGCAATTCCTCCTCGCTCTTCCAGAGCAGGATATTCAACTCGCTTCCGGCCATGTGTACCAGTCGCTGATATTCCTTACGCACCCTGGCGCTTGCCTCTCCTGTATGTATAGCTTCAGAGATGATCTCTTGCAGCGGCACCAGACTTATATATGGTCTGATCTTTGTGTCCATATTCTGGTGCTGAAAAATGGTGCGGGCTGTTTCCTTATCACGGTCTGCCAGTTCTTCCACTCGATAGGCCACACCGAGCGTGAGAGGCCTATGACAGACAGGACAGATACCATTTATTTTTCGAGTCTGTTCCGGAGCAAGAAGAACACTGCAGTCTCTGTGCCCATCGTAGTGATACTTGCCTTCCTCAGGAAAAAACTCTACGGTTCCTTCGAAACCATGTGCGGGCTGTTTGATGGCGTGTACGAGGTCATGATATGTCATGGGACAGGAAAAGATATTGGCTTCTCTGCCTATTTTTGCAGGGGAATGGGCATCTGAATTGGAGATGAGGGTGTATTTATCGAGGCAGGACAGGCGTCGATTCATGAGTGGGTCGGATGAAAGACCTGTCTCCAGGGCATATATGTGCTTGCTTTCCTCCTCGAAACACTCTTCTATGGAGTCAAAACCGGATTTGGAGCCGAACACCGAGAACCATGGGGTCCACACGTGGGCAGGGACAACCATACAGTCCGGCGACACATTCATCACTACACGCACCAGTTCCTTGACAGGAAAGCCCAGCATGGGCCGACCGTCAGATGTGATGTTGCCCAGTTGTGCAAGTCTTGTTTGAATCTTCTTGGCGGTTGCTACGTCGGGGGCAAAGAGCACGGTGTGAATGCGCCTTCCCTTGCCGCCTTGAGTGAAGATATTGGCCACCTCGGCCGTAAGCATGAATCGTGTGCCGGCAGGGTCATCCTTGCAGACGAACAGGCCGTCTTCCGCTGGTTCCAGTTCCTCTTGCAGCTCTGCGAGATATTTGGGATGTGTAAAGTCGCCTGAGCCGATGACGGCTATGCCCTTCTCTTTGGCTATCCTATTGATGGCCATTGGGTGCATCTCCTGGCTGGTGGCCCTGCTGTATCGAGAGTGAATGTGCAAGTCGGCCAAAAAATATGGTTTTTCCCGTCGTTGTAGGATGTCTATGAATTGCATAAGTGGATTTTATAAGATAGACTTTTTTTTGCAAGTGCAAGGAGATTGTTATGTTGTCATGGAGACATTGCATATTTTATTTGATGATAGTCTGCTGTTTGGTGGCGGGCACACGAGATGCTTTCTCCGAGACCTTGTCTTATAGGATCTCTTGGCAGTCCATTCCGGTAGGGACAGCCACCCTCAGCTTTATAGAGCATGGTGAAAAGGCATCGATCGAGCTGAATGCTCGGTCTCTTCCGGTCATGGATGCCATATACCCGGTCAGGACCCATGTGGAGTCGGAGATATCGGCAATTTCAGGTTTGCCTTACTGGAGGTGTTAGAATTATATGAGAATTAGTAGATGCGACAAAAAAGCGGGAAGAGGCTGGAAATGTTGGGAAATAACGGGATAACAGTTTGAAATTACAATGCAAAAAGTGCTGATATGCCAATTATTGTGTAAACAGCATCGTGCACACATTATGTGCGACAAAAAACAAACAAAAAATAGCCTTGTGCCGCTTTAGGCGGTTTTTTTGTGGGCGATGTATGCCCTGGTGCGGGCAAGCTCGTCATCGGTTAGGTCGGCCAGTGATGTTTTACCAAAGCGGGTAATGTATGGCTGATATGCGTATTCATTGCCGAGCTGCTTACATCTTGCTTTAATGTATTTGATCTGGCGTTTGCGCCAGTCAGGGTCTTTATGTGAAGCTGTCTTCATATGATCAATGATGGCTCGTTGCCTTCGTAGCCATTGGCATGCTTCTTCAAAACGTTCAGATGGCAGCTGTAAGTAGCTGTTTACACGAAATTTTTTCTTAAATCGCTCCCATGCAGCCCCCCAGCTAATAGGCTTTTTTTTGACACGGTCATAGACCGTCTTCCACTCGGCGAGCAGCTCACGGATGGTCTGTGCCTGTGCAGGGCTGATGGAGCCAGGCGGTGGCAATGTCTTTACGCGATGCGTTATTTTGTTGGCGTGTATAATAGTGTTGCTGTGCCCTATGATATTATGGTTGCCATTTATATGCATGGTCATTGTGCCATTTTGGTCTGCTTCTTCCGATTCAGCTTCTCTTATTATGCGTATAAGTTGGTCTTTCTTGTCTTTCATTGTGCCTCCTCACATATTCGAACTTGCATACGTTCACGATCGAACTTGCATACGTTCACGATCGAACTTGCATACGTTCACGATCGAACTTGCATACGTTCACGCCACCCTGCGGATGAGCTGAATGACATTGTCGCGATTGGCGGCGGGCTCACCCAGCAGCTCATAGGCAAGCAAAATGGCCTCTGCTTTTTTAGCGGGAGGCAGGCGTTTACCCTCCAACCCTGCCTCGATGACCTCGATGGCTGCTAATAGTCTGGCTCGGTCGGTCAGCTCGGATGCAGGCCGTTCGCGGCGGCCGGTAATTATATATGTAACATCAGCGCCAGCAGCAGCAAATTTTGCAATAATATCACATCCAGGATGAGCCATGCCGCGCTCATATTTCCCCCACATCTCTCTACTGACTCCACAAAGTTGTGCAGCGGCTGCTTGGCTTAGGCCGAGGCGTTTTCTTTCTTCGCATAATCGATAATTAAAATTCACTTTTTCCTCTTGACATGAGAACTTTTATTCTCTAATATGTCCACCAATCACACCAAAAGTCATTTAAATGGCACTATGACAAAAAATAAAAGAATTGACAAGGTCAGAGCTACACAAGCACGGGAAGCGCTGAATCGTATCGGCATCACGCAAGCGCAACTCGCCAGAGTCTTGGGAGTATCTCCCAAGCTGGTCAATGAGGTCTTGAGGGGCCGTATTATCGGAAAGAGAGGAGCTGCACACAAGATTGCAGTTGCTCTTGGTTTAAAGGATGGCGAAATCCTGCCATCCCTGAGTGATGATGAGTTGTTAATGTGTGTGCGTAGGGCAATACATAATGAGGCCTGATATTGTTGATTTGTGGACTATCGCCGATGCAGTGGGGGTCAGCTACCACACTGTGCGTAATAGATGGGTAACATCGCATGAGTGGCCCCCCCACCATGACCGCTCAGGTCTTGGTGGGTCTAAACGCTGGAAAGTAGCCGATCTACCCACGTCGTTTCGGCGGCGTGGTAAGATTATTAATGTGCGCCGTGCCGTAGAGCTGTATCTAACCACCAAAACTCAACATATTACACCGTCATCTCCCCCTGCACCCCCCTCCCCCATCCACATCCCCCAGCTACTCGGTCCCACTTGCCGTGATGACGACCATGATCGTCTCAGCCGAGC
>Ga0067045_1030672_pt1 | contig 14485 bp, 10 predicted proteins | sample TerdegcTABiofilm_FD_59184 | JGI IMG/M metagenome (GOLD analysis project Ga0067045, IMG submission 59184) | Combined Assembly of (Gp0054472, Gp0054536) Wastewater bioreactor microbial communities from Singapore -Terephthalate degrading...
AATGTAAAATTGCGTGAAGGGTATGGGCTTACTGAAGCAGTAACAGCAATTATGGCAATGCCAATGAATGAATATCGCGAAGGTAGTATAGGAGTTCCTTTCCCTGATATGATGGCAAAGATTGTGAAACAGGGAACAACTGAAGAAGCCCCATGTGGTGAAGAAGGTGAAATATGTGTTTCCGGTCCGGCTGTAATGCTGGGTTACCTGAATCAGCCAGAAGAGACCGCAAAAATGCTGCGCAAGCATGATGATGGATTGGTATGGTTACATACCGGTGATATAGGGACCATGGATGAGGATGGATTTTTCTATTTCAAATTACGGTTGAAAAGAATGATCAAGTCATCAGGATTTAATGTATACCCATCACAGGTTGAAGACGTATTGCGTAAACATCCAGCAGTAGACCAGGCATGTGTAATAGGTGTACCGGATAAAGCACAGGTAGAAAGGGTAAAAGCATTTATAGTTTTGAAACCGGAATATAAGGATAAAGCGGGTAGTGCATTGGCAGAAGAATTAATTGGACATTGCAGGGAACATCTGATAAAATGGAGTTGCCCACGGGAAATTGAGTTCAGAGATGAATTGCCAAAGACAAAAGTTGGCAAAATTGCTTTTAATGTACTGGAAGAAGAGGAAAAGGAAAAATTACGAAGCCGTGGAGAATATGCTGGATAAACTTCCGATAATAGGAGTATGAACAGACTTTCTATATATATTTTTGAATTTGCATTTCGATTCCCGTGGCTGCGGTATATTGTCTGGGCTATTATTATTAGTGTAAGTATCTATGCAGGTTACCATCTCTTTTACGAAGAGGTGGTAACCTATCCAGTGGGATGGGAGCGGAGTGCTGTCATAACACCATATACACTGAAAGTAAAGTCCCCCTTTGCAGTGTCAAAGGGCAATGTCGTTGCAGTTGTATTTGAGGGCACGGAAAAAAATGAGCATGGTATTTATATTATACTTTCACTTAATGGAGGGAAGGATTTTCTACCACCATATAAATTATCAGATATTGACCCTGCTGTAGCTGTACGCCCTCATGTTGCCATATCAAATAACGGTCACATTGCCTGTACCTGGCATAACCTTGTTGATAGTAAAAGTAACATTTTCCTGACTACTTCCAATGATCTGGGTGCCACATGGACAAAACCTGTAGCCCTATTGCTTCAGACGGATGAATCCATGTTGTCACAGGTGTTTTATGATTCCACGGGCGGGCTGCACCTTTTTTATCATGGTTCAGTAGGTGGTCGTCTTATTCTGTATCATGCATTTTCCCCCGATGAACTGCAATTTACAAGGATAGATACAATAGCAGATATTGCAACGGAATATAGAGGTATATTCTTCCCTGCTATAGTTTTTGAAGGTGATTCAATATATTTAGTATTTCAGGCAAAGATATTGTCCGGAGGGGTATTATCTGATGACCTGTTTTTTGTTTATTCAAATAATGCCGGAAAAAGTTTTTCAAATCCACGGAGGATTACCACAAGCCCGGCTAATGATTCATCTCCTTCAATACTGTTGCACAATGATGTTATTTACTGTGTGTATCAGAATAATGAAAAGAGGCAATGGGATGTACGGCTTTTAAAGGGGTATAACAGGGGAAAGGAGTGGGAGCAGCAACCGGTTATAGTAACTGATATAAACGTTGATTGTTACAACCCTCGCATCGTTGCTTCTTCAGATGATGAATTGCTTATAGTATGGCATGATATGCGTGAACGCTATCCTGCAGTATTTGGTAGGAAAGTATCTCTTATTGATAATTCAATGACTGCAGAAGTGCGAATATCTGATGCAAATGTAACATCATATGATCAGTTTCCTGTTGTTATTAAAAAGCAAGTTCTGTTGTTCTGGAATAGCAACCAGCGCCTTATGGCAAAGTTTTCTGATATTTCTGTACTTCCTCCAAACGTTTATTCACGGACACATCCAGAAAATGTATGGACCCGCAACACAAATGCCATCATTGAATGGGATCCGCCAGTTGATGAATCAGGTATAGCTGGATATGCTGTTATTTATAATGACCTTCCCACATTTGATCCAACAGTACAGAACGTGGAAGGGCCAATACGAAAATATGTTGTTCCAGATTTAAAGGATGGTATAACCTATTTTCATATTCGCGCTATTGATAAAGCTGGCAATTACAGCCGCACCATCCATTATCCGTTGCTGGTTTCCAGTACGCCACTACCCATGCCCACAGTGAGCTCTCCAACACATCCTGAAGCCACACAGGTTGATAATCCAGTTGCAGTAGTGCAGTGGACAATTGAACAAAGGGACAGACTTAAGGGATTTTACTATGCTATTGCCAAGGATGCAATTGTTGAACCATCAACATTCACAACTGCTGACTCGGTGACTCTTGAAAGCTTGCCAAAAGGGAGATATTTTTTCAGCATTCGTCCTGTTGATATGACCAACATGAAAGGTCGGATGGCAACATATGAGATAGTTATTGGGGATGTTGGAAAAGCAGATGCGGCATATTATGAACGTTTAGCCAAAGGTGTTTTACCACCAGAAGAGTTACCAGAAAAAGTCCCGGGAAAGGTAAGAATACAGTATCCCATTGTGCTTTTTAATATACCGTTTAAAGAAATTTATGCGTCTTCATTTTACAAATTTTCATTGTTACCAAAAAATATTTTGCCAAAACAGGTTCAGGGGTATTCAGTTGTTGTTTCTTCACAAAAAATAGTACCACCTTTTATCGTTACCCACCCAACCAGTGAGATAATGCTTACAAATGTAAAACCGGGAAATTACACCATAACAGCCCGTATGCGGTATGTATATTACCAGAATGGCAAAGCAGGATATAAGTGGAGTGCACCCAGTTATACCACGCTGGTTGTTAAATCAGCATATACATCTCCATTAATGAACTATGCCGAAAATCTTAATTCAATGATTAAAGACAGGCAGGTAGTAACCATCATATACAGTATAGGGATGTTGTGTATAGTTCTGGCAATAGGCATGAGTACCCGCATAGCCTTTTCTTTTAAGTCATTGTGGTACAGGATTTTCCGGATTTTTTAAAAGAATTCAACGTTTACTTATCGGTTAATATTCTTAAATCGGTTTCAGGTGGCAATGAATCCTCTGGGGAGGTATCAAGGGGAATATTTTGTTTTTTGTGTACCGTCTTCACATGAGTTTTGGTATGATTTACAGAGCTACCTGTTTGTTCAATATGGTGTGTTGCCGTGGTTTGGTGGTTAGAGTTATTGTTACAGCTTCTATATATAAATAGAGTGATTGCAAGAACTATCACCAAAATTATAAGTGGTATGAGATAGTTACTGGTATATCGTTTTGCAGGTGGAGAGTATTTGCCTGAAGTATATGATAGACGGTTAGGGGTACTGTTATATCGTTTCATATAAATATGTTCGATAGCTCATTAAACAGGATTGCTGTTGTATGAAATGGGTACTGCCATGGTTATGCTGTTGCCTTTTTTATTCCATGAAACTTTGGCAAACTGTTTGATTATAAAAATACCTCTGCCACGAGGTTGTAAATGGACAGTTGAATGTGAATCAGGATATTTAAATCCCTTCCCCTCGTCTGTAATAGTAACATATAATTGATTGGTATCCTTTGCAACCTCAATATGAACGTATTTATTTTGATCCCATTTATTGCCATGTTCCATGGCATTGGTTAGTGCTTCATCAATTATAAGATACAATTCAAGTTTATCCAGCCTCACCTGTACTTTATTTTTAGCCAGCTCGGTTATAATATCGTCTACAATGGATTTGCGTATTTCTTTAATTGTAGGGTATTTAGCTTTTAATAAAGTCATCTTAGAATGAGCCATCAATTCCTCAGTATACATAGTAATGCTTTCGGGATGGGGAGATTTGAACTCCCGGCCTCTTCGTCCCGAACGAAGCGCGCTAACCGGACTGCGCTACATCCCGATGTATATTTACAAGGCTTTAATTAAAATTATACCATGAAAATTATACTATTAAACATAAAATTTCTTTGTTCATCCTGGTTATATATTCTATTATAATTTACATGATATTCATTCTGGAAATATATAATGTAAACATGACATATATTGCAAACATTTTTTTAATCATAGCTGACAATTTTAGGCAAAAACCTATAATATTATATTTAAAAAAGAAAATATAGTCATTATCCTTTGGATTTGTGGCATATTCATTAATGGATACAATAATATGAGATTCAGGTAATTTTTTAATTGTTATGGTCATAACAGTAAAAATATATATATAATTATGTATAGTGGTTCAGTCCAATTATCTTAAAAAAGTACTTGCAATGAAAAACGTATTATTTACAATACTCAAAAGTTTATTTCATGGTTAAAAAATGATGAAAAAGTAGAGATTTTCGTTTGATATTGTAGATAAACTAATAGAAGATTAGTATTTTATAAAGCATTTAAAATGTTAAAACAAAAAAATGGCTATGATCATTCATAGCCTTCGTTTGTAAGGGGTGATTGTTATGAAAAAAAATGATGGCGTCATAACATCAGGTATATATGATGGCATAATTTATGAGCGTCTCAATCCATTACTTGAAAAACTGGCCCTGGTACTTTTTAACACCGTTGATTTTGATGAGGAAAGTTGCTCACGGATAGAAGAATGTTCCAGAAAAGGGCATGTTGTCTATGCATCCTTCCAGAGTTCAAACCTTTCACTTTTAATATTATATAATCTTCTGCGCAGACATAACTATCCACTTCCGGTATTTGCATTGGAATACAACCCTTTCTGGTTTCAGGATATAGGGTTTATTACCAGGCGTTTATGGCAATTTTTTTCATCTACAGTTTTGGGAAAACAGTATGAATATGTACTTGATACCGATTATGTTGAAACTTTAATAAAAGATAATAAGAGCATCCTTTTTTCATTATTATCTAAACGATACTTCCTTAAACGATATACTGAAGTTAAATATGACTCCTTGCGTTATTTAATTGAAGTCCAGAAACGAATAGATGAACCAATCTATTTATTGCCGGAAATGATATTCTGGAATCGAAACCCTGAACGCTCTGGCTCTCCACTGGGGCCATTGTATTCAATAATCAGTTCACAGGCAACAGGTGATAAGTCATTGCTGTTTGCATGGCTGACAATTATGAAAAGTGCAACTGCTCCTTTTGTGCGAATATCACAGCCAATTAATTTAAAAGATGAGATAACCAAAGCTAAGGTTGATGATACCCGGCAATTAGCTGTTATGTTGCGCAACAAATTGCTGGAAGATTATTATCATGAAAAACGTACCATATTGGGTCCGGTACTGAAATCACAGCAGGAAATGATGGAACGGGTATTATATCACCCCAATGTTGAAAATGAGATTAAACGTATAGCTCAGGAAGATAGAATACCTGAATCAAAATTGCGTAAAAAGGCATATAAATATTTTAAAGAGATAGCAGCCAATTTTTCCATATTGTATATACGGGTATTTGAAATGGCTCTGGACTGGATGTTCAGAAAGATATTTGATGGTATACGGTATGATCCCAAAGCCATTGAAGAAATACGTCAGGCGGCAACTAAGGGACCGTTAGTATTAACTCCCTGCCATAAGAGCCATTTAGATTATTTGTTATTATCGTATGTATTTTATAAAAACAAAATGGCACCTCCACACATTGCTGCAGGGGTAAACCTATCATTTTTCCCCATGGGTACAATTTTCAGGCATTCGGGTGCATTTTTTATGCGTCGTACGTTCAGGGGATTGAGATTATATCCTACAGTATTTAAGCAATATATCAAAACAATAGTTTCTGAAGGATATACCATTGAGTTTTTTATTGAGGGTGGACGTTCAAGAACAGGGAAGGTGGCTTTCCCAAAATTAGGTTTTTTAAGCTATATCACTGAAGCAATTGAAGAAGGGTATAACACTGATGTTGTATTTGTGCCAATTTCAATAAATTATGACCGTATTCTTGAAGAATCAAGCTATGTGCAGGAACTTAAAGGGAAAGAAAAAGAAAAAGAATCTGTTGTAAGCATGATGCAAAGCAGAAAGTTGCTTAATCGTAAATATGGCATGGTTTATATTAACTTCAATAAAACGTTTACTCTGAAAGAAATTAAAACCACACTTAATCCAGTCAATGTTACTGAATCGGTTGCCATGAATATTGTCAGGAGAATCAATGATGTAGTAACTATCACCCCATTTTCCCTGACCACTACCGCTATCCTTATGTCTTCAGTTAAGGGCTTTTCACGGGAAATGGTGAAGAATAACTTTGAATCGTTATATGATTTCTGTGAATATAAAGGGTATCAGTTTTCAGATACTCTTAAAGAAAGAAATAATTTTGATGAAATAATTGATTATGTTATTCAGTCGTTCAGGGAAGATAAAATACTGGAGTCATTGAAGGTAGCAGGTGAAGGGAAAAAACTGGAAACCATGCCTGATATGTATGTGCTTACGGAAGAAAACAGGCCAAGAATGATTTTTTATAAAAATTCTATCATTCACTACTTCCTGCCATTAACATTTTCATCGCTTGCACTCAGAATAATGAATAAAAAAGCGGAAACATCATTAGATTCATTCAGAAGTGAATATGTATATATACGCGATCTTTTCATGAAAGAATTTATATATCCGGAAAGTATGCTGGAAGATGTGATGCTTTCCATAAAAGACGCCATTAAGTATATGCAGCAAAAAGGGTATGCTACAATAACCAAAAACAGTATTGCAATTAATGATGACCGGGAAAAGGATGCACAGCTGCGTTTTTTTGGAAGAATTTTGCAGGAATACCTGGAATCATATTATGTTGTTTGTTCAACATTGTTACCAAAGAAAAGAGTTCAGATACAGAAAAAAGACCTGCTCACTGAAATACGCAAGAATGGTGTAAAAATGTATCATACAGGCGAAATAATGCTTTCAGAATCGTTGTCTCTACCCAATTATACTAATGCATTAAGTTTATTGCGCTCAGAAAAAGCATTATCTGAAAAGCAGGTTGGCAGGAAAAATGTAATAATAGAATTAATAAATCAGGAAAAAGTTGAAACACTCTTAGAAAAGATAAAGATATATCTGGATGGGATACGGGCATAAAAAAGGGGCGGTATATCTTTTCCGCCCCTTTATCTAATTATATATTTAATCGTGCTCCTATATTGATGGAGTTGCTTTTTAATGTTGCATCATCTTCAAGTTTGGAATAGTTATATAAATATTCGCCAAACACCTGCACAAATGGAAATACCGTAAATGCCGCTCCTAAACCAAAGTAATATGAATTAAATTTCTTCTCTTCAGACCATGAGCCTCCAGGATATTTTAATTCAACTTTTTCATTAATGGCTATGCCAGCTCTGGCGTATGGATGGATGAGGATTGGCAATTCTAACATTGCAATGGCATCTATTCCATACATGGTTTTTGTAAGATCAAAATCCTTACCTGCTAGTGTATATGATAGTGGTGATTTTTGATAAAATCCACCAATTCCCATGCTTAATATCATCGGGATTACCGAACCATTGAGGTGGCCAATAAAACCATATTGCCAGCCATTTGTGTCGGCATTGCTGATAGTTGGAGCATCAAACTTCCCGGCAAATGTATATCCACCATACATACCAAAATCAACTATGGCAAATGAGGCTGTAGGCAACATCACCAGAGCTATCGCCATGCATACTAATTTGTGTGTTAACTTCATAAAAGTATTTCCTCCTTAATTATTTTTTACATAGTGTATTGTGAGATAGTACCAGTTAATAACATTAAAGTGCAACGATTTTTTGAAAAAATATAGTAATTGCATCGCTACTCAATAATAATACAAAATAAACCGATATTGTACAGTAAGGGTTTTATATAACTATTGACAAAATCATATTAATTATTACAGATAAATTAATATGACAATTGTTTTTATTGGCACAATTAGATTTTTTGTGAATATTACTATATATTAATATTATGAGATAGTTCATAAAATTAGTTAAAAAACATAATGGATATGAGTCAGGAATTGGAACATAAAGTTCGTGAGCTGGAAGAAATTACAGACATACCTGAACCTGTTATTGATTTAACAGAGGAAGATGTTATTATTGATATGCCTGCAGAGGAGAAGGTTTCAGGTGAGCTGGAGGAGATTACAGGTTTACAGGATATTACTACTTCGACGCTCATTATAGAAGATGAAAATCCACCTTTGCAAATACAGAAACGTGGTGATGATGATATTATCAGTATAACTGCTACTGTTGATGCTATTAATACAATTAAAGTAGTGAAACACACTGCAGTTCATGGCAAGCTTCAGAAAGAAGATAGGTTGTTTGAGGATATCCCTGAACCTTTACATTCCTCTAAATCCCCAAAAGAAGAATCACATATTAAAGATAGTTATATTGATACTACTATTGATGAAGAAAACAGGCAAATAAAAGGTAAGATATATTATGATAAAAATATAGATGCACTGGTAATAGAAGATTTTTCTGAAGATGAGGAATTAGCACAAAAAGAACAGGAAGAATTAAAAGAAGCAACTTCTGGATATGAATTTGAAGAAGAAAATGCGCATGATAAACCTTTACGTCCAGATGAAGATAATGTGATTGGTGATGAAAGTAAAATTAATAAACCAGAAGCAGATGTTATAACTATTGAGATACCTCCTGAAGTTAGAAATAAAATAGAGGAAAAGGATATTGAAGATTTCCAATTTATAAATCTTGATGAAGCTGAACAGATAGCTAGTGAAGATATTTTGATTCTTTCAGAGGACGATTTAATTGAAGAACTTGATGAATATGATCTTATTCCTATTGAAACTAATGGAGAAGAAAAAAAATCAAAAGAAAAGAAGAAAGAAAAAGTAACTTCAGATGTGAAAGTTTCCCCAAAGAAACATGAGTCAGAAAAAAAAGAAGTAGTTGATGTTAAGCCACAAGATGTAGAACTTTCAGAAGAGGCTATCATTAAACCTGATAAAGAAAAGAAAAAGCCTGATCCTGTAAAACCCATACAAGAGGAAATTATACAAAAAGAAGAGAGTATAGATCTAAAGCAGGAAGAAATTCCTGTGACTGAAGTGATAATCACAGAGGCTCCCCAAATAGATACAGAAGTAAAAGAGAAGCCTCAAGATAAACCAGAACCAGCAATCCATGAAAAGAATATAGACATAATAACATTAGAAGAAGAAAAAGAATTTGTGCCTGCACCAGTAACTACAAAAGCAACTGATGATACATTTGATACAAAAAATTTAATAAGAGATTATGCACAATTTAACATTGAGACTATTCCTGATGACCTGGCAGGGGCAGCTAATCAGAAAATTATGATCATAGATGATGCTGGTGTGGAGGTTAAAGCACACTTATCAATGGAAGAAAACCCTATAGATGATATTGATAAGTTGGTCAGTGGCATGATAGAAATTACTGAAGGAGAGGCTAAGATATTAAAGGAAGCAAGTTCAAAAGAAGAGGATGAATATATAGCTCCTATCCTGACAGGAACATTGCCAACATTCCAGGACCGAATGATAGAGTTTGAAGAAGAGTATAAGTTTAAAGATGATGATATAGTTTTTATAGACAATGCTGTTCTTGTAGATGAATATGATAAGTATTTAAAGGTTATTGATGATTATTATGAAACAAAAACAGTTAAAAAGAGTTCATCTACAGTTGAACTTTTTGGATTAACAAAAGATGAATTTGAGTTTTTTTATGACATTCTTTTTGAAAAAGAGTATGAAACAATTAAAGCTTCAAAAGCATTTAAAGATGTTACAGTTGGGAGAGACCACCCTGAAAAGGATGCTACATTAGTAAAGCAATTTAAATATATACAGGCAAAACCGCAAAGCCTGTCTGATAAAGAAAAGAAAAGTATTGAAGAGAATATTGAATCACCGGTAGCTGTTGTCATAGAAGAAAATATTGATGATATAGTTGAGCGGTTAAAAAAGATTAAACCTCAGGTTGATATTAAGAAATTATTGGCACAAATGCCACACCAACCAGCAAAGCTATATGATGTAGATGAAAGTAAATCAGATACCGTTATTGAAGAAAAACCTGCAAAACAGGAAGAAATTACTAATATTACCGATCAGGTCATTATTCTTGATAGCAAAGAGGATGTAAACAGGTTTGTTGATACATTACCAGTTGAGAAGCAGGAAAATATTCGAAGGTTACTTAAATATCTGGATTCCTTGTTTGAGAAATTACCAGAAGATGTTATAAAGAATTTTGCCAATTCTGAATATTTTGACCTGTACGTTAAGGTATTAAATGAATTAGGAGTTTAACCTGTATGGGGTTACTGGAGAAAGCATTACAGTATAAACAGGAAATAAATAAAAAGGGCAAAGAAACACTGATAGATACAATTATTGGACCTGCAGAGACTGAATTTATTAATGACAGAAAAGATGATGCATCGACAGCTTTACAGGATGATGGAAATACCATTGAATTGAGTAATGGGGATCTGAAAAGTATTGAGCCCATCGAAGATGAGTTATTTATTTTACCTGATGATAATACTCCAGCAAAAGATAAAGTTGAGACAGATACAACTAATTATGATACCATAATAATGCAGGACCAGGAACTTATTTTAAATAGTGAGCCCGATTATTTAGGTCCTGAAGATGAACCGGATTTAAAATTATTACAGAATAACAGCATTCAGGAAACAAACGAATTTAAAGATAAAGATCTTGATAATAGATCAGATGGTAACCCAAAATTCAGAATTATTGAATCCATGGAAGACAATAAGGATAGTATGCGTGTGATGCAGGAAGGTGATACCACAAAACAAACTATTTCTACTGAGTATTCCATAAAGCCTGATAAGAAGTTTCAAGACTTTGTTGTTTTATATGAAATTGGTAAAGAAATCATTAAAGCTCATTCGCTCAATGAATTGTATGATGCCATCCTTTTCTCTGTTATGGGTCAGATTGGATCTGCATCTGCTACATTACTGGTAGTAAGCGCTGATGATGAGAATTCTTTAATTGTGGCTGATTCCAGGGGAATAACAATAAAAAATAAAAATATACGATTTGATATTACAAAAGGCCTTTTTAATATACTTATGCAATCTAAAGGAGTTGTGGATATAGAACAGTTTAAACAGGAAACCCAATATAGGGATGAATATTATCAGTTAATTGCTATTGATGCTCGTTTGTTTATTCCCTTACGGTATGATTCAAAGGTCTTTGGTGCTCTGGTTCTTGGTGAAAAGATAACAATTGGGGATTATAGTGAAGAGGAAATTGATTTTATTGAACGGATAAATGAATTTGCTGCCATAACCTATGAGAAAGTGCATAAGATGGAACAGTTGGAAAATGATATACGCAAATCAGTAGACGACAGAAAATTCTGGAACGAACTGGATGAATATAAACAGAGTTTACGAAAGTACCCACAAAAAGATCATTTCAAGGTAAGTGCCCACAGTATTATGAAGGCAAATGGTTTCTTAAGTTATGCAGTGTATATTAAAAATAATAAGGATGGAAGGTATTCTTTATTGTTGACAGATGAGGAAGATATGCTGCTTCTTAAAGATTCTGCAAATTCTATTAATAGTGATTCAGCGTTTATTGACTATATATTATCCTTACATTCAGCTGCAGACTTAGAAGATTTTGACAGAAACAGGGCAATAAGGGAGGTTTTTTCAGAAAGCAGTATTCGCAAGATGACATTATTCTGGATTAATCCATTTAAAGTTGCTAATGAGATGCTGGGTTTTTTCTGTGTCTTCAGGCTGCGTGACTACCAGCGCAGGGAAATTCAGTTTGAACGGTTCAAAGTAATGACAGATGTTTTACTGAGTCATTATCTGACATTGCAATTAATTGAATCTCAATATGTTAATTATAGTGATGTCATATTACCTGTTTTTAACAGAATTGATAAAGAATTGGCTAATGTTACCAGATTGACAATTCCTCTTACCATAATACTCTTTACAATTAAAAATTTAAAGCGGTACTATACAATTCAGGGGTTAGAAAAAACCCAGGAACTTATGAATAAAATTGAAGCAGTTATCATCAGTCGACTCTCTGATGGTGATTTTACTGCAAGGATTGATAGAAATAAATTTTTAATTGTGTTGCCCGGTAAGAATAAGAAATTTGCAGTACCGTTTGCAAATGCAATTAAAAATGAGATGGTACAGCAATTCAGTGATAAAGAATTACAATTGCTGGTTACTTTTCTGATGGCTGAATATCCTGAAGACGGTACAGATGTATATTCGCTGCTTGATGCAATTGATTAGTTTATCGTAGCAATAATAATGGATTTATTGGTTTACTGTTTTTCCTTATTTCAAAGTGTAGGTGAGGACCTGTAGTCCTTCCAGTGTTTCCTGATTTTGCAATAAGCTGTCCTGCAGTAACTATCGCCCCCTTTTGAACAAGTATTTTATTTAAATGACCATATAATGTAAAATAGTCTCTGCTATGTTTTATAATTACCAGATTACCATAGCCTCCCAGGAGCCCGGAAAATACAACCACACCATCTCGAGATGCATAGACAGGTGAATTTATGGGGCATGCAATATCTACACCTGCATGAAATTTATGTGCATGGTCTATTGGATCTTTACGCACGCCAAAATAAGAACTGAGCTTGCCTACCGTTAGTGGTGAAACAAAAGCTGTTCCAAGGAAAAGGGAGCGGTCTAAATCAGATAGGGTCCCACACGGAATAAATATATATTGTTTATGTTCGTTAGTAACTATTCTGTTAACTTTTAGAATATATTGTACCGGTATTCGATAGCTCATAGCAATGGTATCATAACTTTCATTTTGAGATTTTTCATGTATTATGCCACGCATATTCGGTATATAAAGAATAAGCCCTTTCTTTATATCTGATGGAGCTGAAAGTGAATTAACAGAAACTATCGTATCAAGATCAAGATTTGTAATAGATACTATATCCCAGAATGTTTCATTTTTTTTAACTATATATTTATACATAACAAGCTCGGGTAATTCTTCAACCGATCTATTGCTTTTTATAGTGTACAGTGTTTTGCGTATATCCTTACGTAACAGGGTAATAGTATCATTGCTTCGGGAAAGATCATTGATAACAGGTATTATAGCAGCTGGAGCACTTTCTAATGGTGCAACAATAAGACATAATAATATAAAAAGATGTAATAAATAATATTTTTTTACAAATTCCATATATAATGTTATCATAATGTTTTATTTTACTTATACTATCGGTAGTAACAGGGTATTCTTGACGATTAAATTTTCATTATTACTGTTCAGCTTATCACGTAGCAGGAATTTATGTTGCAAAAAAATATCAAGTTTGATACTATAGCTTAAAATGCAGTAGAAAATAATGTAATGAATGATTATGGACGAGAGAGAAGAAAAAGCTAAACAGATAGTACGATCTATACGGGCGTTAGAAGGTGTATTAAAAACTTCACCTGATGCAAAACAGCGTGAGCGGGTAAAAAAAGATCTGAAATCGCTGAGGGATAAACTTCAAGAGTTATATCCTGATGTGGAACTTGATGAACTTATTGAAGCAATATTAACTGATGATTTAATAGTAACCCCAACCGGGAAATCGGAACTGGAAACCCTGGAGTATTTAAAAAATGTTGAAATTGAAAAAATATCAAATTTCAAGGATGATAATGAAATTAATATTGCTGCTTCAATTTTAAAGCATTTTTCAGAAAAAATATGGGGTGTGATAGCTGATCAATATACCAAGCTTGATTATTCCAATTCACTGGAACGAGATTCTCTGTACAGAAAATTAGATGAGTGCCAGAGGGCATTAAAGATTTTTCAGCAAACAGTGGATGATATTGAAAAGGCAAATACAAGCGCTCATATTTCACAATTGAATCTTATGCGCATGCGGCAGGGCAGGTTATTTTTAATGGATTTATTTTCTTTTTTTAAAGATGTTAATGATTTTGTAACCAAAATACTTGCAGATACGGAATTTGGTGGCACAATGGTTTTAAATGCAGATGACAAAATAACATACGCCAGGTATGATATGTATAAAACATTTGAAGGTTTGACAGTAAAAGAAGCATTGCGATATCTCAAAGGGTTTGTTCAGGAAGTATTACAGATAATTAAAGTACCTGATAAAACAAAGTTTTAGTATTGAAAATTTCATAACTGTATATATGCATACCGCACAGGCGGCGGTGTATACAAATCATGAATGTAAATACAATTTTCATGTTGACATAAATATATTCATTATTTAGCTATGAAAAAAAATGAAGGGCAGGTGTTTTTATGGCTTTAGCAAAATCTGGTGGTGATGTTGCAAATAATGTTATTGGTGAAAATTCTTATTTCAGTGGCAAATTTCTTATT
>Ga0067045_1030674_pt1 | contig 14484 bp, 13 predicted proteins | sample TerdegcTABiofilm_FD_59184 | JGI IMG/M metagenome (GOLD analysis project Ga0067045, IMG submission 59184) | Combined Assembly of (Gp0054472, Gp0054536) Wastewater bioreactor microbial communities from Singapore -Terephthalate degrading...
TAAGCGCCATACCAACATTGATATTATTTGAAAACGGTAAAGAAATTGACCGTATGATTGGCGTACAGCCTGAAGAAGTCCTCAAACGCAGGCTCCAATAACCCACTCCACCCTTTCAAACGGCTGGCGCAAACCAGCCGTTTATTTTATATACCAGTAAGCCCTTGAATTATGATGAAAAATCCCAAGCGGGTAGCCCATAACCTTGCTTAAAAGTACTTCATCCTCAAGCACCCCGCGATCACCTGCATACACACACTGCCCATCTGCAAGAAGCATCACACGGTTAATCCACGGCATAATCTCGTCAACATGATGTGTTACATATATAATGTGTTTATTCATAACAACAAGGTCAGTAAGTTTATGGAGAAACTCCTCGCGCGAGCGGATATCAAGCCCATTACATGGCTCATCTAAAATGAGAATATCGGGGTCATATACAATAGCTCTGCCAATCAACACGCGCTTCTGCTCACCATACGAAAGTTTGCCAAAGGGCGTTTGTGCATAGTGCACCAGTCCCAGTGTTTTTAAAATGTTTTCAGCTTTTTGTAATATGGTGGGCGATAGTTCCTGATATAACCCTAAACTGCTATAAAAACCTGATGCCACAACCTCAACTGCTTTAGTCGTTGCAGGATAAGCATATTGCAGATAATCGCTTACGATGCCAATATGCTTGCGAACATCCCACACATTGACTTCACCCAATTTTTTTTCTGCAATAACTACATCACCCTCAGAAGGGAATACCAGTGTGGCGATAATATTCATCAAAAACGATTTTCCCGAACCATTGGGGCCAAGCACAGCCCACTGTTCCCCACGGTTGATAGTTAGATTAATGTTTTTCAGAATGGTACCGGAATTGCGCCACAGCGATACGTTATGTAAATGTAAAAGCTCCATAGTATATGAATTAGCATATAAACTATGGAGCTTCTAAATATTTACTATTGTTTTAAAGCGTTGGGATATTTTTTACTCTATCCTCTTTTATCTTTTGTTCTTTGGCTTCTTTTTCACGCTTTGCCTTTTCTTTCTCAAGCCTTTCCTGTTCTAATTTTTGTGCCATCATTTTTTCCTGACGCTCTTTTTCCAGTTTCAATTGCATTGCTTTTTCAGCTTTTTCTTTCTTTAATTTTTCTTCTTCCTCACGTTTTTTGGCTTCTTTATCCTCTTCAACCACCTTGCTTATTTCCTGCTTTACTTCTTCATGGACTACAGCAACGACGGGAATATCTTTTACTTCCTGCTTTATTTCTTTTATTGTTTCCTTTGGAGTTTCAACGGGCTTGATGGTTTCTTTTATTTCTTCAACTATTTTCTGTGCATCCTGCTTGGGTATTTGTGCTTTCTGTTCTTCAATTTTTTGCACTATGGTTTCAACTGTTTTGGTATCCAGCGCAACTGTCTGGTGTTCCTCAACTACTACTTCAACATCTTCCACCACTGTATTATTGCTAACAGGCTTAACCATTACTTTACCGGTGACAACATCAACGCTGGCACCTTCTTTGCTTGCAACCATCCTGAACGATGTCCCACGAACAGCAGCTATCACCGTTTTTGATTTGAAGGCAAAATTATCACCTTTTTTTAACTTTCCTAAGGTAGCAAATGTCTTGCCTGTATCTACAGTAAGAACAACATCATCATTATCCCCTTTCATCAGGGATTCAATCTTAACAGTTGTATTTTCATTTATTCTGATTATACCAGCATTGCGATAAATCAAATCAACAATTGCCCCTTTTCCTGTAATAACAACATCATTCAAGGATACTATCTGGCCAATTTCTGGCACGCGGGTAGTATCCTGCATCTGTACAGTTACATCACCAAAAATTGACTGAATTTTTAATACTTCCTGCTTGGTTTCTTTGGTGCAGGAAAAGAAAAACACCAAACTTACACATACTATTAGTAATAATTTAAATTTTCTCATAATTAAACTCCATTCTTATTTAATAGTACTATTGCTGCCTGCAACCTTATTACATGAAACTATCGTTTCGTAAAAATTTTCAATCTTACCCCTTTTTCTAAATATTACAATACTTATAACACATGGTTCCATCTTCTTATAAGATAAGCTATTGTAATAGTAAAGCAAGAGTTTTTCTATCTCATCAATAAGCCGTATATAGTACTACATAAAATGAAAAAAGTGTAAAGAAAAAAATAATACTCCAATAAAATCATGTATATTGCAGTATTGAGTACGAGATAGTTACTAGTAAGGGAACTTCTAAAAACTTTTTTTGGATGTTCCCTTGCGGAGTACATTATATATGATAAAACAGCTTTCTTTTTATTGCATCCATAACGATGAAAGCGGTTTTAAGGCGTACCCGCAATTATGAAAAATTTTTCATAAATAATGCTTGCGTTTTATCTTATTTTTGAGTAGTATATTTTTTAAAAAGAATACAGAGATAATTTCGGAGGAATACGATGGAAATTGAAACCACAACCTGCATTTCTTTTGAACATTACGAGCTTATTCAATCACTATCACAACAATATGGTATGTCCATGCGATCGTTTTTATCAACTTTGATTGGTTTTGCTGCTGAAATAGATTTGATGCCACCCACAACATTTAAACGTCTTACATATAGAAATCGCGGAACAACCTGGAAACGACTTCATGTAACGCTTTTTGCTGATGAATACGAATTTTTTATGGATATACGCAAGGTGTGGAAGATGTCCCTGGCAAGGGTTATTGAATATTGTCTTAACAATATATTAGATGAGTTTTTGCGTTTTTTAGACAGTAAAATTGTGGAAGAAGATTATTATAGCGATAGTTATCGGTACAGGAACTATTGTTTTGAATTTTACAGAGAAGAAAATATCCAAACAGGGAAATTTTACTGGGGAATACACCCCGAAATAATACAAAAAACAAAAAGCAAAACTCCCTAAATTGAAATATTTGATAAAAATAGCCATAATTCAAGCATATATAACAGTATCAGATTTTTTTTCATTTGACCTAATAAAAAACAAAAATATCCTGCATCATTAAAATTTTTTGATATATTTGGTAATGATAAAATATACAAAATATCAGATTGACTGTTATGAATGAACAAATTTCAATCAATGACACTAAAATTGATTCATTGGGTGAATGTATTTATACATCCCCTTTAAAAATATCAAAGTTTATTGATGACTCACAGCGCATTGCCATTGACATTGAAGCTCACCTCTTAGAGCAATCGTTTTGTACCACAGGAACTATCGCCTCATTTGAAAATGCAGGGCCACGTAAAAAAATTTTTTTCAATCCTGAAACCACCAGAGCAGCCATTGTCACCTGCGGGGGACTTTGCCCGGGAATAAATAACGTCATCCAGGGAATTGTGCGCATGCTCAATTTCCAGTACGGTGTTAAAACAATTTATGGCGTGCGGTATGGATTTGAAGGCCTGGTTAAGCGCTATGGCCATTCTTTTATTGAGCTTACCCCAGCATTTGTCCATGACCTCCATGAAAAGGGCGGCACGGTGTTAGGTTCTTCACGTGGACATCAGGATGAAAAGGAGATAGTTGCCACGCTGATAGAACATGGTATCAACATATTGTTTATCATTGGCGGCGACGGTTCATTGCGTGGTGCGTATGATATTTATCAGGAAGTTAAACGGCAAAATCTTCCCATTGCGATAGTTGGCATACCTAAAACTATCGATAATGATATATGGTTTGTAGATAAAACCTTTGGATTTTCTACCGCAGTGTCCACTGCTGCACAGGCTATTTATGCTGCGCATTCTGAGGCCATTGGTGCAAAAAATGGCATTGGTATTGTGCGCGTCATGGGGCGCGATGCAGGATACATTGCAGCATATGTTACCTTAGCTTCAAACGAGGTTAACTATTGCCTTGTACCGGAAGTTCATTTTGACTTAGAGGGACCGTATGGTTTTTTAACACACCTGGAAAAGCGCCTGTATGCTGCATCTCATGCCGTCATTGTTGTTTCTGAAGGTGCCGGTCAGGAGTACTTCACCGGACCAAAGGAAACAGATGCTTCCGGAAATATCAAATACGGCGATATTGGACTGCTTTTAAAAGATAAAATTTCGGAATACTGCAAAAAACGACAAATCCCGGTAACTATAAAATATATTGACACAAGCTATTTAGTACGAAGTGTTCCTGCTTCAAGCGATGATGCGGTTTACTGCATCATGCTTGCTCAAAACGCTGTGCATGGAGCCATGGCAGGAAAAACCGGTTTTGTGGTGGGAAGCTGGCACTCATATTACACCTATATTCCTTTGTCGTTGGTTACTAAAAAACGAAAGCGCATTGACCCCAATGGTTACCTTTGGTCAATGGTGAAGCAAAGCACCTGTCAGCCTGATTTTTCTTCACCGCACTAATGATTATAAAAATAAACAACTACTGATTTTTTATTTGCATTATTTACCTAAATATTTTATTTTTCACACGAAAATTACAAATAATTCGAATACAATCAATTTTGCGATATGACTACTAATGATATGGATCAACTGTATAGAATAAAGCAGCTGTATGCTAATATAGGCAAGCTTATCATTTCCTCACTTGAACTTGACCATATACTCGAAGGCATCATGGAGGAGGTTCACGCCTATTTTGCACCCCAAAACTGGAGCCTGCTACGCTACGATCCTAATTCTGAGGAATTATACTTTGTCATCTCACATGGCATTGACTTTGACAGTGTGAAAAATATTCGTCTGAAAAAAGGCGAAGGGGTTGCTGGGTATGTAGTGGAAACTAAAAAACCTGTCTTTGTGCCCGACACTAGCATTGATACCCGCTTCAGTGACAAAATTGACAGAATTACTGGTTTTTCCACAAAATCCGTTATGGCTGTGCCATTAATATTTCGTGATACCATCTATGGAGTCATTGAACTTATCAACAGGGCTCAAGGGGGGATATTTTCTTCTGACGACTATCTCATATTACAGACCATAGCTGATTTCAGTGCTATCGCTTTTGCCAATTCCCTGCTTTATGAAAAGGCAACAACTATTGCAGTGCTTGATCCACTAACAGGCCTATTCAATTCAAAAAAACTTACAGACCTGATTACCGTTTGGTCCAAAGAAGCAGCACATCTTCGCCGTGAGGATACCACAAATATCATTGCCGTACTGCTCCTTGATATTAAAGGTTTAAACGATATCAACAATATTGGTGGACATCGCGAAGGTGACCGCATTTTAAAGCAGGTATCACGGCTTTTGAAAACCAGTCTCCGGGAAAATGACATGATATTCCGCACAGGTGGCGATATGTTTATGGCCATTATAAATTGTGACAACTATTTTGACCTGAAGTCGCTTGTGGAACGCATCATACAGAAAGCAAATAATATTACCCTGCCCGACCATCCTGAACTTCGTATTACAATACACCATGGACTTGCCATTGGCACACGCAACCGTATTCAGGAACTTATTGAAGAAGCTTATCGCCAAAAGGCATAGCTATTTATTCCTGAGTTTACCAAAAAACTCCTGTAACAGCTTTTTACACTCTGTTTCCTTTATCCCAAACACTATTTCAGGTGTATGGTTTAACTGACTGCTACCACACACTGTAAGCACTGAGCCGCAAGCCCCAAAACGGTTATCACGCGTGCCAATAATTAGCCTTTCAATTCGTGCATGTACGATAGCGCCAGCGCACATTGCACACGGCTCTTTGGTTACATATAAAAAGCAGCCTGTAAGTCGCTCATTGTGTAAAAAGCTAGCCGCGTCCTTGATGACTAATATTTCTGCATGTGCCGTGGGGTCAGAGCATTGCCGCGTTTTGTTATGTTCACGGGCAATGACTGTATTATCTTTCACTATCACCGCACCAACAGGTATTTCACCCTGTATAAACGCTTTGTTAGCTTCTTCAAGGGCAATGTCCATATATGTAGTGTCATCTGTCATACTGTTTTTAAGGATTATACAGCACAATGATGTTAGCAACAATAAAATTGGTTCAATTGTTATAATAATGTCACCCCCTCCGGGGATTCGATTGGGTGGTTGCATATCTTCTCTATAATAATGTCACCCCCGCTGGGGGTTTGGTGGGGTGGTGATAATGTCATCTTTGCTATAATAATATCACCCCCTCCGGGGGTTTGGTTGTGTGTAATCTCCTCGAGGGATTTAACGGTTTGTCATCCCCTCCGGGGATTAGAGATAGTTATTATTCTAACAAATATTTTTTTACATACCAATAGCAACCCCGAAGGGGTGGCATTATTGTGGAGTGATAGAATCGTTAATGAACAATTATCTTTCTCTCTTTAAAACCCCGGAGGGGTGAAATTATTATGGAGTGAAATTATTATGGAGTGAAATTATTGTGGAGTTGCATACATTTTCTGCAATAATAATTTCATCCCGCTATAATACTGTCATCCCCTCCGGGGGTTTGGCTAAATGTGATCATTGATCTTGTCGAAATGCGGTCGTCGAGTAGCCCAAAGGGCGTATCGAGACGAGCGTCCTGGCACAAAAATTTGGCTTCTAAACAAACAGTGGGGACGGCAATGACGTGGAGGGAAAGTCAATGCACCCATAGCGCCTGTGCTGAGTATGCCGAAGTGAAGCAATCTCATTGCAACAATAGAAGAGATTGCTTCGTCGCTAGCACTCCTCGCTATGACAAGTGGTGGCAAATATTATTGCACACAGATGCCTTTTGGGACATCCCTTTTTACAATACAGTAATTTAGGCAAATTCTACAGCAATTACCTTAATACCTGAAACAACCCTACTATTACTCCTATTATGGTTATTGTTTGTGTTAACAACAACCCTATGAGCCATTTTAACAGGCTTACCTTTGTTTGTTGTATTTCTACTTTTAATTCGGCTCTCACCTGCTCTATCTCTTTGGTTAGGTCAGCTCGCACTTGTTCTATCTCTTTGGTAAGCCTAAGCTCCACCTCTTTTATTTCCCTTCGCGTCAGCTCTATCTCCTTGATAAGCTTAAGCTCCTGCACATGTAAATCCTGGCGGGTTGCTACCTGATTATTGTTTATTGCCTCTTCCACCTTCTCTATAAATTCGGCCAAAACTTTTGCTTTTACCTCATCGTCTTTGAATGCCTCATATACCTTTATTGCAAATCCCATTATTCTATGCCCTTCCTTATATTTTTTTGTTTCTACTCATCTTAAAAATATTGCGTATATATATTTTTTCAAGTAAAAATTTTTATTATTCATAATAATGTCACCCCCTCCGGGGGTTTGGTGGGATGGTTGCATACATTTTCTGCAATAATAATTTCACCCCACTATAAAAATGTCATCCCCTCCGGGGATTATCTATTGAATCACCCCTTCTGGGGGTTAGAGATAGTTATTATTCTAACAAATATTTTTTTACATACCAATAGCAACCCCGAAGGGGTGGAACTATTGTGGAATGATAGAATTGTTAATGAACAATTATCTTTCTTTTTTCAAACCCCGGAGGGGTGAAATTATTGTGGAGTGACAGTATTGTGGACTGGAATTACAGGGTAATGACATCATTGTGCAATATAATCTTTCTTAAAAACCCCATAGGGGTGGCATTATTGTGGAGTGATAGAATCGTTAATGAACAATTATCTTTCTTTTTTCAAACCCCGGAGGGGTGAAATTATTGTGGAGTGACAGTATTGTGGAGTGGAATTTACAGTGTAATGACATCTTTTTTTTTATGAATTTTTTTAAAAAATTTTCAAAATAATTTTTCATCATGCGTATTAATAGATGAGGCGCAATTCACAATGATTTTTAATATTCATTTTTTTAAGGGGGTTATTATGGCTGATTCATATTCTCAAATTTACATTCACATTGTATTTGCTGTGAAAGGAAGGGAAAATCTTCTAAATATCCCATGGCGTTATGATGTTTTTAAATATATTTCCAGCATCATTCAGAATAAAAATCATAAACCCATAATTGTTAATGGTTTTTTTGATCATATCCATTGTTTTATTGGGTATAATCCTGCTTTTGCTCTTTCTGATTTAGTCCGTGATATTAAAAATAATTCTTCTCATTTTATTAATACCAATAATTGGGTTGCAGGTAAGTTCCAATGGCAGGCAGGGTACGGTGCGTTTTCCTATTCTCATTCGCAAATCAGCAATGTGTATACCTATATTTTAAACCAGGAAAATCATCATCAGAAAAAATCATTTAAAAACGAATTCTATGAATTGTTGGATAAATTCAATGTTGTATATGATGATAAATATTTATTTCAATGGGTTGATGTTTAATAATAATTCCACCCCCTCCGGGGGTTTGGTGGGGCTATACCATCATTGGTTTGTTCCAATAATGTCATCCCCTCCGGGGATTCAAATGGGTGGTTGCATACCTTCTCTGCAATAACAATGTCACCCCCTCCGGGGGTTTGGTGGGGTGGTAATAATGTCATCTTTGCTATAATAATGTCATCCCCTCCGGGGATTCAAATGGGTGGTTGCATACTTTCTCTATAATAATGTCACCCCCGCTGGGGGTTTGGTGGGATGCGGTCACCTCGATACACGCACTGCGTGCGCACTCGGTGACCGTTGAGAGACGTGGTCGTCGAGCCTGTCGAGACGTGGTCATTGAGCCTGTCGAAATGCGGTAGTCGAGTGCCCGAAGGTGTGTATCGAGACGCGGTCGTCTTGATACGCGCGCTTCTCTCGAATTCGGGACTCAGGATGATTTATGCAGATTTCGACTTCATTTCCTGAAACGAGAATTCAGCAAGATTTGCGTTTTCTTTTGCATGTTCAATTGTCATTGCGACAATATTTCCGACTTTATCAAGGTCTATATAAATATTCGGATTAATCTCCCTGGTTTCTTCAACTTCTTTATCAGAAAATTCAATATACGCAGTATCTGTATCAGTAAAATATTTAACTCGCATCTACATTACCTCCTGAAAGATCTATCATAAAATGCATTGTGTACTGTTATCCCATCAGGCAAAAGTATCACCCTTAAAAATTTGCCTTCTTCTTCAATAAAAGCCCATCTTCTTATTCTTCCATCTTCCTGGATTTCTTCTTTTTCATAATGATGAATAACATACTCTATGTATTCGTCCGTTATTGTAACTCTATCCTTGCGATTACGTGTATATAAAAAATATTGGCTACATTTCAACATTTGAAAATTTTTCTTTGTTTAAAAATTTAACTAAATACATAGCATAATATATCGGTATTTAACAATATCGTCAAGGGAAATTTATAAAAACCATTGTAATTGTGTTAACTGACACAGGCTCAGCCACCGGGCTTCGACAAGCTCAGCCCATCGCTCGTTGAGGCTCTCGAAACGATCGGCGTGTGAAATGCGGTCGTCGAGTGCCCGAAGGGCGTATCGAGATGTGGTCATTGAGCTTGTCGAAATGTGGTTGTCGAGCTTGTCGAGACGAGCGCATAATAAAAAAAACGGAGTGTTGCCACCCCGTTTTGTGTTAATGTATACAACACTATGTAATAAATCCATGATTACAAAAACATACAATTATTGATTACAAATTTAAATTTCTATTTTTCACATAAATGTTATTGTCACTTTACATCAATTCAAAAAATGTCATTATTACATAGATTAACAATTCATACTTTTTTATAATTAAAAATCAAACATTAAGCTTTTAAGTATAATTTAATTATACAAAATATTTATTTAATTATATTATAAAATTCTTGACAATAAAAATACTGCACGCTACATTGAAATTAATTATCAGTTTATTAAATTAATAATAATCAATTTATATTATTCTCGTGAGAGGAGGTTTTATGAAAACCAGTTTTAAGGTCTTCACAGTAGTAGCCATATCTTTATTTATGGCTACAGGCGCATTTGCCACTAATGGCATGCGTATGATTGGATTTGGCCCGGTTCAGCGTTCTATGGGTGGTGCAAGCGTTGGAGTAAATCTTGACGCTGCTTCAGTTCTTACAAATCCTGCTGGGATTCAATCTCTTGGTGGAAGGGTTGATTTTGGAGCTTCTTATTTCAATCCTTCGGTTAAGGTTGATGTAATGGGAAGTGAGTTTACCTCAGATAAAGGGGCTTCTCCTGTTCCAGCCTTAGGACTTGTTATTCCTTTGAATGATAAAACAAGCTTTGGTCTTGGTGTTTATGGTGTATCTGGTATGGGTGTTGATTACAATATGCAGTCAATGAGTATGGGCCTTCTCTATACATCATATTCTCTTATGAGGTTTGCACCAGGTATATCCTATAAAATCAATGATATGATTTCTGTGGGCGCTACAGTGAATGTTATGTATGCAACAATGGAATATGCCATGATGAATCCTATGGTTGGAGGAGAGGTTGTAAATATGGGAGCCTCTTCTTTTGGTTATGGTGCATCCATTGGTATAACAGTTAAACCTGTGGAAATGCTCACCATTGGACTTGCATACGAGACAACAAGTAAATTTCAGGATTTTAAATTTAACCAATATACCTCAAATGCTGCAGGTGCCGACCCTGGGGTTTCAGAAAACAAGCTTTCTTTTGACCAGCCTATGAATGCAACTCTTGGTTTTGGCCTTAAACCCTTTAATGGCCTTGTTCTTGCCTTTGATGTTCAATGGATTAGATGGTCAGAGACAAATGGCAATGATCTCCCTGAATTTACAGGTGGCAATTTTGACATGCAGTGGGATGATCAGATAGTTTACAAATTTGGCATTCAATATCAGCTTTTACCTTCCCTTTCTCTTAGAGCTGGTTTAAATTATGGCAAGATGCCTCTAAGTGAAGATAACACAAATGCTTTAATGGCAAATATGTTTTTCCCTGCAGTAGCTGAGTGGCATTACACAGTTGGTGCTGGCATAGCTTTAAGTGACAAGCTCAACATAGGTCTTGGATATATGTATTCACCTGAGGCAAAAGTTAAAAGCTTTAATGGTGAAACCAAGATGTCACAGTACTCACTGGATATGGGTATAGCTTACGTGTTTTAAATAACATCTTAATAGCATGTAAAAGAAGGGCCGTCTCAAAACAAACTATGAGGCGGCTTTTTTTATTTTTTAATCATATAATAATTTTACTGCAATAATAATGTCACCCCCTCCGGGGGTTCGATTGGGTGGTTGCATTCATTTTCTGCAATAATAATTTCACCCCCGCTGGGGGTTTGGTGGGGTGGTGATAATGTCATCTTTCCTATAATACTGCCATCCCCTCCGGGGATTTGGTTTGGGCTATACCATCATTGGTATGTTTGCAATAATTTCACCCACTCCGGGGGTTGGATTGGGTGGTTGCATACATTCTCTGCAATTATAATGTCATCCCCTATAATAATGTCACCCCCTCCGGGGGTTGGGTGGGGTGGTGATAATGTTATCTTTACTATAATAATGTCATCTCGCTATAATAATGTCATCCCCTCCGGGGATTTGGTGGGGTGGTTGCATACCTTCTCTACGATAACAATTTCACCCCCGCCGGGGGTTTGGGTAAATGTGGTCATTGAGCTTGTCGAGACGCGGTCCTCGAGTAATTGCGTGCCTCGATACACGGGCTACGCCCGTACTCGGCAACCAGCAATAATATCGAGACGAGCAGGGGTGAAAATTTTTTAATTTTTTTGTGAATTAAGCGTATTAATATACAGAGACACAAATATAATCATGCTTTGAATAAGCTAAAAAGTAATTTCTTATGAAAGGATATATGTATATTCTTCAATGCACCCATGGCACCTATTATGTGGGAAGCAATAATAATCTTGAATGACTAATTATGATTCTATTATATAAAAAATGAGAGGATGATATGCACAGAAATTCACAAAAACGATATTATATAGATGGGGCTATATATTTTATTACCACAGCGACGATAGCGCGGTATCCATATTTTCTTGATGATATCATTTGTGATTTAATGGTGGAACAAATATGGCTTGCACAACGGTTAATGAAATTTCAAATATATGCATATGCTATTATGCCAGATCATATACATTTGTTGATACAACCACAGACAGGTTTTAATTATTCAAACATAATGTTTTCAATAAAAAAACAATTTTCGCATAATGTTAATAAAATATTACACCATTATCGCGATGTGTTTGCACAAAAACATTTATGTGCGTGTCCGTATCCTCGTTTTGCATGGCAAAAATCATTTTATGATCACATCATACGAAATGAATCCGATTTTTATAATCATGTAAAATATATTGCACGACAAAATGAAAAACATGACACAAACGGGATGTTGTGGGTGGGTTATGTATAACGATACACGCACTGCGTGCACACTTGGGGCTTCGACAGGCTCACCCACCGGTCATCTCGGTACACACGCTTTGCGTGCATTATTAATGTTATTCTGAGCGAAGCGAAGAATCTCAATACTACCATGAGATTGCTTCGTCGCTAACGCTCCTCGCAATGAATTTACAAAACGCGGTCGTCGAGTGATTGCGTGCCTCGATACACGGGCTACGCCCGTACTCGGCAACCAGCAATAGTATCGAGACGACCGCGCAAAAAAAACGGGGTGTTACCACCCCGTTTTTGAAATTGCACTAACGAATGTTGATTACAACTCAACTGGCAGCCTGTAGCTTGCACCAAATCGCAGGAGGCTTGTGGAAAGGTTAACGGGATAATGCATATTGTCAACACCAAACGCAGCTTTTGCCTGATTGGATTTGAGCTTTGCGCTATCACTCATACCACCCGCATACGTTGCATCAAGTTCTATGAATATTGATACATCCTGATATACTTCTGCACTTGCGCCGATAGTATAGTTTATACCAATTCCGGAAGCTTCAAATTTAACCTTTTCTTTTGCAGCAGCAGCAGCACCAAGGTCTGTAGCATTTATATTTCCATCACTATTATAATCCTCTATGATGTATCCCTGTGGTATGGACATTTCCAATTGCCAGTAACCGGAGTAGTAGGTTAATCCAATACCAGCATAAATATTATATTTTTCTGCTACCGGTATGTTAAGACCCACTGTTACAGGAATTGCCCAGTAGCCATAAGTCCATTTCTGGGTAACTTTCTGACCAGCGAGTGCATTAGCCCAAGCTGTAGCATTTGCAGCTGCTACACCTTTGGTAACAAGATAAGTACTCAAACCATCTGTACCTACTGTTCCAACATAATCAGTTATAGTGAAGCTATCATTACCACCAGCTATTTGCATATCATATACAAATCCCAATCTGGCAAAAAAAGAATTCAGAAAATCATAGCGAACTCTTAACGCAGTATTGACACCTGACATCACACCATCATCTTCAACTTTTTTAACTAAAGACATGCCTAGGGGTGTTTGGTATTTCTTTAAAGATAGTAAAGAATTTTCTGCCATAATCACATCACCAAGCAAACCATTACCCTGACCTTCTTCACCATCTTTCAAAATTGTTTTACCCATATCAGCACCATTCGGGTTGTATGCAAACCCTAAATCAACGGACAATCCGTCTTTTGCCATTGCCATGCTGCCAAAGCTTATAGCAACTGCCATGGCCAACATTACTACTAACAATTTCTTCATACTGTTACTCCTCCTTTTAAAATGTTTTTAAAATTTTAGTTACGGGAGTATCCCAAAAGGCACCTGATTTGCAATGACTTTTGTCTTCCTATCATTGCAATAAACAACGTGAAACAGCAACCACTTCTTTTGTGGTATTGAGACTGCCACGCTGCGCTTGCAGTGACGTATACTGTGGTCATTGCGTACATCACGGTTTCTTTTGAGACGATCCCTTCTATATTCCCAGCCCCCTATTCAAGGGCATTATGGGCATTGGGTTAATGGATTTTAGCAAAGCTTTTAAAACGCGTACCCCCCTTTTTTTATTTTATAATCTATAACGATGCAATGCATCGTTATACCATATCATGGATTGTGGAAAAGGATTCAATGATGTACAACCCCCTCTTTTGTGTTATGACGCTTTGTTTTGCGTCTTTTTTATTTTATTTAGAGATGCAATGCATCGCATCTCTACGGATTATTATTACCATTGTTACCAAATTATACAAATGCCTGCTTTTTTATGTCAACCATTTTTTTGCTGCTGGGTGTCCTTTTTTATATTCCTCGCAATGCATTTTAGACGTAAGGCATTACGTCTCTACTACCACCCCATAAAAATTTTTTGAATGAACACATGCATGTATACAGCAATACATGGTATTGGTGTAGATACGTATGACACTCTATTGTTTTTGTCAAGGATTAATTTATACCAACCAGATGTTTTTTTTAAATGTGAGGTCATTGAGTAGCCCCGCAGGGGCGTATCGAAATGCGGTCATTGAGCTTTTCGAGACGCGGTCACTTCGAGAACCTCAGTGACCGCGAGAGCCTCAGCCCGCCGAGCTTCGACAGGCTCAGCCCATCGCTCGTTGAGGCTCTCGAAACGAGCGGC
>Ga0067045_1030675_pt1 | contig 14482 bp, 13 predicted proteins | sample TerdegcTABiofilm_FD_59184 | JGI IMG/M metagenome (GOLD analysis project Ga0067045, IMG submission 59184) | Combined Assembly of (Gp0054472, Gp0054536) Wastewater bioreactor microbial communities from Singapore -Terephthalate degrading...
CGTCCAGGCGCGGGGGTAGTCCAGTCAGGTTCACCCCCACGGGCGTGGGGACGACCGTAACACGGCTATAATTTCGGCACTACGGGTCGGTTCACCCCCACGGGCGTGGGGACGACAGACATGTCCGACATCTTATTCGCGTGTTAAAGTCCATGATACCCCAACTGTGGTAATTTACCAGCCCCGAACCGGAACGGTGGCGCAGGGCCGCTGCCGGCTCTCAGCGGCCCTGCTGGCCTCCAGGATCAGGGTGGGGATATCAAGCCCGATTTCAGACGTCATCCTGCTCAGCGCCCGTTTCCGGCTGGCTGACGTCGGTTCCCTGCGTGGGGCGCGGGATACGGATGAGCTGCAACCCCTCCAACTCAATGATCTGGCGTGAGGTGTCACCACTCATACGCATCTGGAATTTCTGCTCGGTGTTAGTGCTCCAGATTTGCGTGATCCCCCCCACACGCTTGGCCTTTTCGTACTTTTCCCACAGTTCATCCCGAACCCGGGCCGAGACATGCCCCACAAAAATGCCGGTTTTGACCTCCACCAGCCACCGGGTCAGCTCGCCGCGGACGCCGACCGGCACTTTCTCCAGAATCATGACCAGCATGGCCGCACCTCACCTGCTCCCGGCTGGCGTCTGAGCCTGGACTAACCTGACTGCCAGCGTGTGCTTGCACGCTCCCAGACCGTTGCGGGCAAAATCGGGACAGTCGCAACGGAGTTGCCCCTCCTGCTGGCAGACGGTGTAACCAGCGTGGCCGGGATGGGTGATCACGCTCCAACTCTCGGCGGTCAGCGGCGACACCTGCCAGCCCTGGCGCAGCCCCTCAGCGGCCCGCTCCTGGCGCAGCTGGAGCGCCGTTGCGTCGGCCTTACTGCCGGCAGGCAGCGCCGTCTCCGCTTCAACCGGTGGATCCCAGAGCGGTTCCGGACGGCCCGGATCTGCATCGGCCTCGCTGCCGGCTTCCAGCACAGCGGTGGGAATCTCCAGCAATTGCTGGATATCGGGCAGGATCCGCTGGAGAAGTCTGGCTTCCTTGAAGACCTGCCGGCAGGCTTCACGCACCCGCGGTTCCACCCGCTCTTTGGATTCCCCGACGACCCGAAACGCGGTGGGCAGGGTCAGTTCCACCTTGTAGAGATCGGCGATGTCGTAAACAAACGAGAGCTGCAAGCCGGTGTGGATGAAGCCCAGCCCCGGCGAGTACCCCCCGGAGACAATCGCGGCGTGGCAGAGACCGTTGAGCAGGGCATGGGCGGCGCAGATGGCCCGGTTGATGGGATCGCTGTGACCCCAGTCGGCGCGGTCGTAACTGCGCCCGTGCCAGGGGACCCCGTACTTGATGCTCAGCTGGGCATACGCGGTGCGCACGCGCGCCCCTTCCATGCCGCGTAGTTGCTCCAGTGTGAGGGCTGGATCCAGCTCTATCTTGAAGCGCTGCCGGTACATCCGCTTGCACACTTCCAGCCGCAGGGCCGGGTCGCTCACTAAGCGCGCCTGATGCAGCAGATGATACCCTTTGCGGGTCTCGCCGCCGCCCTGCGCGTAGCACCGCGTCCCATCCTCGCCCACCCAGACGATGGCGCACCCGTTATCCGCCAACGTCTTGACCGCCGCGTGGGTGATTTTGGTCCCCGGCCCCAGCAGCAGCACGGTGAGTGCGGCCGCCGGGACCAGGGTAGCGCCTTCTTGATCCAGCAGCTCAATGGCTTGCTGTTTTTTCTCCACGACACAGTGTTCAGCGTAGAGATAACTCAGGCTATCGGCCAGTTTAGGCAATTGTTGTAAGTCGCGCATGGGAGCCTCGTTGTTGGTTACTGGTGGCTGGAAGCTGGTGGCTGGCTTCCAGCCACCAGCTTCCAGTTTCAAGCGCGCGCCAGGGAGAGCAGGCCGAAGCCAAAGCCCTTGCCGCTGCCGATGCCGGTTTGGACAGTGTGCCAGAGCTTTTCAGGATCGGTCACCTGCAAGACGCCTTCAAAACGGACGGCGCTGAACTGGAGCGCGTGGCGGCTCTCGCCGGAGGTCTTGCCGTAAAGGTTGCCTTCGGCGACGATGTTGACGGCCATTACCTGGAAGCCGCCGGCCTGCCCCTTGCGTTCCAACCAGGCGCGCTGCCGCTCCTGGACGCTTTGCGGCTCAGCGCCCGGCACTGGGAGGACCGCCAGTGCCACACGCATTGGTTTCTTCTCACTGGCGGGGTCGTTCTTATCTTTGGGCAGCCAGCGCTTCTCGGTGGGATTGGCGCGCAGGCGGAAGGCAAGCCGTTGCCCCGGCGTGAAGGTGAGCGTGAAGGGCTTGCTCTCCGGCGCGCGGAGGAGATAGTGCGCCGCGCCCGGCTCGCCCAGCCACGCCCAATCCGGCGCGGTGTGCGATTGGAGCAGGACGGTGGGGACACCGGTGTTGTCGTCCACGTCCACGCGGAAGAGGACGCGCTCGCCCTCCGGCAACGGTGTCGGGAACGAGCGCAACAGCGTTCGGTGGAGTTCATAGGGATTGGCCAGCTCGCGCTGCACGCGGCGCGTGCGGGGGTCCAGAATCAGGCGGGAGAGGTACATGGGGAGCCTCCTTCAGATAACTCCGGTGGGTTGATGGGCTGGACTTGAACCGGGATGGATAGTTCGTAGGTGTAGCGTGACGCGTAAGTGCGGCGAGAGCGCGAGACGATTTCATCGCGGCGGCGCGCGCCGATAGGTCGCGGGTTGGTCAGCACTGCGCGCGCTTGAATGGTATGCGGCTCTACATCCCACCGATACCAGGGTTGTTGCTGAAGCGCATCCTCCAGCGAAGGATAATCGCCTAATCCCGCAAAGGGCGGGCAAGAGGGCGGACAGGCTTTGCGTCCCAGGTAGAGCGCCCAGACTGGATTTTGCACGGCCTCGGCCAGCTGGTCAATCAACTCCGGCGCGGCTTGCACGGCAACCAGAAACGATGCATCACAAAGATAGGCGCGGTGGGAAGTCGCGGTTTCCGGTTCGCCCGTTTTGGCGTTGTGCTTGATTTTGCCCTCGCTCATAATGCCGCTGACAATCGTGTGGTAGTCCCATAGCAGCACGCCGGGCTGGTCGCAACGCACGCCGACGCGAATTTGCCGCGAGAGCGCGCGGAGGTCTGCATCAACGTCCCAGCCGAGGGCGCAGGCCAGCAAACCCACCACCCCGGATTTGGTAGGTTCGGGCGCGGTGTCGCGCACGTCCCATTTGGCGCGTTCCCCCCAGGATTGTAAAGGGCCTTCCAGACGTAAAAAGAGGGTATTTGCCATTTTAGCCCTCCGGGAGTTGTTGCTCAAGCCACGTTAGCAAATCCTCCAACGAGGCGCGTACCTCCGCGCCCGGCAAAGTGTAATCCTGAATGGCAACCATAGCGCGCTTGTCGGCGGTCAAGCCATACGCACGCCCGACGCGGGTAAGATAATCGGCCAGTTTGGCGACCGAATCGTCCATTACTGTTTGCTCATAACCCTGACGCGCCGGCTTGATAAACGCATTCGCATAGTTGACTGGCAGGTTTCTCTCACGCACTTCTACCAAAATCACATCGGGCAGGCAATGTGCAGCAAAGGAATTTTGTTTACCGGTCGGCTGTGCCGTCGCCGCCGCCTGCACCAACGCCAGCACCGCGCGCCGCGCCACAGCGATATCCCCGCCGAGATTCTTGACCAATTGCTCCCAATGCACATTGATATATTTGTAATAGGTGGAGCAGTTGTATTCGATGTCGCCAATCATTCCCGCGCCGGATTCGCCGGAAAGGTCATCCACCGCTGTATAGTAATCAAACTCTTCAGTTAGCGCATTAGTAGAAAGCGCGTGCGCCACTTGCACGGCGGCCTGCATATCTTCGAAGGCTTCCGAAGTCGTCATCCGGCCAAACATCGCCACATCCACCGAGCGGGGGACGCTGGGGCCGAGCGCTTTGGTGATGTCGGCAATTTTGGCTTCCGCCCACTTTTTGCTGTCGCCATATTGCCGGTAGAGCGCCAGCAATTTTTCGGCCAGCGTGCGCACTTCATCCATCCCCAGGAAAATCAATTGCTTGGTGGCACCTTCAGCAACCGCTTTGGCCTCAATGGCCTCTTCTTCTGCTTCGTCTGTTGTCGCCTCTTCGTTCTTGCGCTTGGTGGACTCGCGCCCGATTTCGGCGGCGCGCGCCACAATCATTTGAATCGTTACCGGGTCGGCGCCCAGGTCTTGCAAGGCTTTTTCCAGCAATTGCGGCAATTGCTTGGTGCGCACTGCCAGCAAATTATCGTGAGCAAACTCCTCGGTGAAGGCCGCAGACTTGCGCATACTGCGCTTGAGGCACTGACTGGAGATGCGCCCACGCCGCACGCCGCCGAACATTGCATCTTTGGGGGAACCGGTGTCATCGCGGTTCAGGTTGGCGGGACTGTAATTCTGCAACAGATGGATTTGGATTAACATTTAAGGCTCCTTTTTTGAAACTAGATTTGGTTTGTAGTTGGCGCTTTAGCGCCGGAAACAGCGCGCTGAAGCGCGCACTACGAACTCTTTGGACTTGTTTGCGCTTCGGCGAAATACGACCTGGCCCAACGTTGTTGCACTTTACGGCCGGGCGCATTCCACCAGAGCAAATCGGCTAACAATAGTGGCCAATTCACCTTGACGCGGTTGGATTGCAAGAAATGAATTGCCTGGCGCAGCCGAAACGGCAGCTGGTTTTTATCGGCATCGAGTAGAATCTCGACGCGGCGGTCCAGGCCGCTCTTGTTGCTTTTGCTTTGCGCGCGCCGCAAGGCCGCTCCCAGGTCGCCTTGCCCGCCGCCAGCCGCCAGCGGATAAAGAGTGGCTACGAGAAAATAGGTTTCATAATCATACTCTGGTAAGTCCGGCGGCAATAACCGGTAAAAGGAACTTACGTTGCGGGCTTCCGCCAGCGTCCGTCCGGCGTTGCGTTTGAGCCGCGCCCGGTCGCCCGGCTTGAGTTGCGCCAGCCGGTCAATAAACAGTTGCACTTGGGGGGAAATCGTCGGTTCATTCATACACGTTTACTCCTTTCCTGAATTTGACCCGATTTGAAATTTCTTGCGTTTGACGTTCAACATAAACTGGCACTGAGCTTCGCCTTGCACGCGCTGGCGCAAACTCGCGGCGTCGTCACCGACACTGTCAGCGGCTTGCTTGAAGACTTGCATCGCTGTCGCAATAACGGTATCAGCCCAACGCCCGGTCTCTGGCGCGCGCGCGGCCGGCGTCTCGGCCGCGCCCAAGGCCAGCACATAGAGGCGGAAAGGCTCGGCCAGCGCGGCCCAATAAGCGTCGCGCATTTGCTCTTTAAGGTGCTGGTTACGCTCGGATTTCCTGGATTTTCCGCCGAAGTATTGACGGAAGATGGCTAACAGCCCTTGCTCACAATCGCCGGCGAATTTTAACGCCAGGTCAATATGATAGGCGACATCGGCATCCTTTAGCACAGCCGGTGGCACAGCAAAACCCGTGTCAATCCACTCAAAAACTTTGGGCTGACCCATCCGGGTGCGCGGGCCAATGCACTGCACCGGGTAGGTGGGCCAATCCTCTGCCAGGTCCAAATCGGCAATTTGGTCCAGTACGCGTGGACGCAGCGCGGTTTTGTTCCCGGCAGATTGCGAGACCAGCAAGCCCACAAATTCGCGCCAGAGCGCTTTGCCGGGCTGGGGACGAATCGGCACGGGTTTCTTTTCCCCGCTTTGCCGATAGGCGACAAACGGGTCTTGCCACCAACGTGTTTCTTTCGCCTCTTTCGAGCGGCACTCGCCGGCTTCAAAGAAAATCTCACGGATAGCCCATTGACTATTTTCGCCGCAGCGGGTGCAAGGGCCGGCGGCTGCTTCGGGAATCAAGCGCACGCGGCGGGCCGGGAACGTGAGGCTATGCAAATAGCCAATGTCGTTCACATCGCCGGCAGCAACGACCGGCGCATGTTCCCACCAGGGTGTATCGCTTTGCGCGCGGTAGGCGGGTTGATAATCCGGCAACAGCACTGAAGCTACCAGGCTTTGGTAGAGCGTTGCGCCGCCGGGCAGCACATAGAGCGGCGGTTCGCCGTTAATAGAAGGTTTCAAGCCGCGCCCGCCCGAGGTGATGAACATTGGAATCGTTACCAGGCCCCGCGCCGCGCATACCGGGCAAAATTGCTCATCCATCTCGCGCCCGTGCCGGTAATGTTGTAAAGCCGTGCTGCGCGAGGTTTCCACGGTCAATTGCGAGACGCTTTTGAGTTTGTTTTGCTCGGCTTTGCCTGGGCGCAGAGGCAAATCGGCGCTTTGGAAGAAAGGCGCCGTTTCCGAGAAAAGGTCAAACCGGTCAGCATAGCGCGCGCCAAACGCCGCCACCTTGTCAGCCGGAAAACCCTCCGCGCGCCACAACGCTCTCAAATCGTTGGGACGCTGCGGATGACAGATAGCCTGCGCGATGGCGGTCAGCAGCCGGTGTATCCCGGCAATCACCAGCGGCGAGGGGTCGTACAGCGCGGTGAATTCCTGCGCGCGCTGTAACGTAGCGGCCAGCCCCAGGCATTCCACACCACCGTCGGGTCGCTCTAACGTAATCCAAGGGTCGGTCCACAAATTGAAATGAGGGGTTTGAGATTCAGGCATACTTACGCTCCTTTCTTGCGAATTTGTAACCCAAGTTTATCGTCTAAGTGTACTTCCAACATACCTTTTTGCAAAGGTAACTCGGCTACGCCATCGGTCAACCACAGCGGCAGATAATCTTTCAATAGTGTGGAGCGAGTAAACAGCGGCGGCAGGTCTGCTTTTTGCGCTTTGAGCGCAGCGACCGCCTCGTGGTGGCTGATGCGCAGTTGCGAGCGCAACAATTCCAGCTGCACTTCCCGCGGCGCGGGTTGATTGAGCGCGACTTGCGGGCCGCCGGCCCAGCCCCAAGCCATAACATCCCGGCGCTCCAATGGAATCACCGTGACGCTTTCTTCGCCCAGGCGGGTTTTGCCCACAATCCATGCCGCGCTGGTTTCACTTTCTTCAAAGGTAAGGCGGCTCATTCGGGAAGAGAACGCCCATTCGGGGTCTGGTTCCGGCAGCAGGCGAATATTGGCTTCGCCCACGGCGTCTTTCTCCTTGCACCCAAGTTGTTGCCATTCTGCAAAGAAAGGATGGTCAGCCGTAGGATTTATGCCATAGACGGCTTCCACCAACAGGCGGTAGTCGCGCGGCAAGATAATTTCAGCGCGGCCGGCAAGTGTAGCCCAGGTTTGCAGTAGCAAAAACGGCGCGTACACCCAGCGGTCGGGGTCTAATGCCGGATGATTGTCTGTCGTCAGTGGTGCGTTAATCCACAGGCGTGGGGTCGGATGTGCGGCCGGGCGGGCGCGGGCGTGGCGGTGCAAGCGCCCGGCGCGCTGCAAAAGTAAATCCACCGGCGCCAGGTCGGAAACTAACGCATCGAAATCCAGGTCGAGGCTTTGCTCTAAAACCTGAGTGCCGATGATAATCCCATGCGCCGGACGTTGCGTTTTGTCATCCGGTGGGCCGTATTTCTCGCGGAGTAGCGCTTCACGACGCTCGCGCTCGCACAGCGGCAATTGCGCGTGGAGCAACATCCGGTCTATGACCGGGTCGGCCAGCCGGTCTACGGCGGCAAAGATTTCCTGAGCGCGACGCACAGTATTGGTCATCCAACAGACGCAGCCGCCGGCCGCAGCCTGTTCTATCAGCCACTGCGCTTTGGCTTCGGCCTCTTCGTCGCTCCAGCGCAACCAATTCAACGTCAACACCCGTTCTGATTGCATCGCAGGCGGTTCGGCGTGATAGGGTTCACCAGTGCCGAAGACCCACAACGCCGGATACTCTGGCGATGCAACGGCATCGCCTGTTCCTACCCCGTACGCCTGTGCCAACGCCGCGCGGCGCGCTTGCGGCAGCGTCGCCGAGAGCAAGATGACCGAAGCATCCAATGCGCGCAACCAGCGCAGCAGGGATTCAATGATAGTAGTCATATAGGTATCGTAAGCGTGGACTTCGTCCAGAATGACCACTTTGCCCGCCAGTCCAATCATCCGCAAGGCTGTATGCTTGACGTTGAGTGTCGCCAGTTCTGCCTGGTCAATCGTGCCGACGCCAAACGGGGCCAGCAAAGCGCGTTTTTTCGGGCCGAACCATTCCAGAGCGGTTTCCTGATGCTCGTCGGTTGCATCTTCCAGCGGCTCCGGGCGCAAATCATCCTCTACCAGAAACGCCTGCCCGTGAATCAGTTTGACTTGGGTTTCAAGTCCCAGCCGGTCGCGCAGGTGTGTTTGCAACCGGATAAACATCTGATTGCTGGTCGCAGTGGTGGGTAGCGCGTAATACAGCTCGTCTGAACCGCGCGCTTGCGCAATGCGATGCGCTAATGCCAAAGCCGCCTCTGTTTTCCCTTCGCCGGTGGGGGCTTCCAGGATTGCCAGACACGGCCCGGCAAGTATGTCTGCTGGGATGTCATCTATTGCGGTTTGCAGCGGACGCGCCGGGTGTTTATCCGGGAACAATTCGGCGAACCGCGTCGGCGCAGGGCTGATGGAGGCGGCAAAGAATCCGGCGGCTGCCACCGCTGCGCGCGCCTGCTGCTGGCTATCCAAGAGATAATCCTCCACGCTGGTATCCGGGCGCGGAGCAAAGTGTTTGCCATCCGAACCTAACCAGTCGCAGAGAATGGTAAATCCGGTGAGTGCCATTATCGCGGAGGAGATATTGGCCGGAGCCGGCCATTGAGAGGGAAGATTAAGCAGTAAATGTTGTTTTAAGATGTCAATAGCTGTGGCGCGTAGCTCGCGCCACTCGGCCAGCTCATAAGTTTTCAGGTAATGACGCGCCGATTTCACGGGGTCATTGCCGGAAAATTTACCGTGGTGGCTGCCAATCATTTCAGCGATGGTATCACGCAAAGCTTCTGGAACTCCCCAGCCGTCCGCAAGCTCCAGGAAACAAACCTGTCCCAGTGTGGAATGATGATGGTCGCCAAAATCGCCAAAGCTGAACCCTTGTTGCTCAAGCCGTGTTTTCTGCGCCGCTCTTGCACTTTGAAAAGGCGGAGAGATTTTGCCCAAGTCGTGCAAGGCAATGAAATAGGGCAACCACTCGTACAACGTTTCGGCTTCTGCGCTCAAGGCGCGCGCCAGCACTTGTCGCCAACGCGGTGAGGCTGGTTCCTGCAGTAAGGTCTGAGCCACGTACCCCACATCCAGCAGGTGGAACACTACCGGGTGAAAATGCTCCGTGCGCTTGCTTGTTTTGCCCCAACACTGAAGTAGACGCTCTACATTGGGATCTTTAGGAGTGTTGTCCACCCCATACACCCGTGCCATCTTCCGCACCTCCCGCTGCATCTCCTCCCGCAACGCCGGCGGCTCCAGCACCTCCACGTCTCCGCCCCACGACCGCAACCACGGCTTGAAGTCCAGCACGTCCGCCACCTGCGCCGACCAGAGACAGCCGCCGGGATGCTCCGGGTCGTCCACGATCTGCTGGGAAGGATGCCAGTACGATTCGCGCACGCGCTGCGCGGCCACGCCGGGCGTAAAGCGCACGACCACCCGCGTGGTTTCCTCGCCGGAGACGATGCTCCACGCGCTGCGCAGATATTCCAGGCCGGGGAAATCTGCCGGGACGGTGTACTCATCGCCGGTCAACCGGGCGGCGCGGATGCGCTCCAACTTGTAAGTGCGCAGGGCATTGACCACGCTGCTGCGACCGATGATGTAAGTGGCGTAACCGATGGCCGAAGGTTCCAGCAAATAGGGTTCCAACACAGTGTCAAAGGCGGTCCCGCCCAACGGCTCATACGTGATCGCCAGTTTGTGCCGGTAGATGTACCCCTGCATGACCGTGCGGAAGATGCGGCTGTAGCTCTCATCGCCGGGGCGATGCGCAAGTTCCAACGCCGCCTGGTGGATTTCATCGCCCACGCCCACATCGCCGGTCAGCACCTCGGCCAGCTTGACCAGTGCCGTCTGCGCCGACTCATTGCGCTTGTCGTGTTGTTTGACCAGCAGGCGCGTTGCCAGATACAGCGTCATCGCCTCTTCTGGCGAAATCTCAAAGCGGCGCAGGGTCATGCGGCGATAGGAATAGCCCATCCACAAATGCCCTTGCCTTTCAACCTTACCTTCAACCTCTAACTCACGAAGGTAGTTATTCACATTACGCCGCCCCAAAGCGAGCAACTCATCAATCTCTTTTTCCGTTATGCCTGCATCATGGCGCAACACACAGTCATATACCAGGTCTTTGCGTTTTTGCTTTGTATCTTGGTCTATCTTAGGCATGGTCTGCTCCCTGTTCAATGCTGCTTACACTGATTGTACTTTCCAGTTGGAAAATTATCAACCACAGCGCAAAATGGCGTACCGCTACTTATCGGTCGGCCAGCCAGACGCGCCCCTCTTTATAGGCGCGGCCCTGGTTTGCGAGCGCGCGGAGATAATTATTCACCGTGCGCCGCTCCCACCCCAACTCCGCGGCAATGTCCGTCTCGCGCAGCCCGAAAATAGAGCGATAGAGCAAGCGCCACAGCCGGTTCTCATTGCACAACTTCTCGCCTTTCCGTAAACGGGCCATCGTATCCTCCGGTTAAAGTCGTTTTCTACTCTCAGGATACCGGCCAGTTGGAAAATTTCTTTCCAAAACCGGACGAGTTTTTTGCCGGTGGCAATGAGCCGGCCGCTGCGGCTTCTCTTTGACATTTTCCCCACTAAGTGCTACATTGGATTTGGGGACCGACCTGCGGGTCAGCCAGCGGTAAGTTTCGGATTGTTTAGACCGCCCCCTTCTGCGCCGCCAGCCAGGGGGAGATGCCGGAGCAGCTCCAGCGGCAGGCGATGGCCCTGTTGCAGGAGCTGGACCGGGTGGGAGAGCCGGGCCGGTGGTAACGCCATTCAGTCCTTGAATCGGGAGGCAATAGCATGGATTCTTCAACTCCCTCTCAACCTGCGCCCGCCGCACTCCTGCACGTGCCGGTGACTTCACCGTGGTGCTTGTACCTCCTGATGGCCTTGAATGGGTTGCTGTTTGTCCCCTCGCTCAAGAGTGACGTATGGCGTTTCGTCCTGGCCTGGGGCGGGCTGATCCCTTTCGCGGTGCTGGACTACCATCAATTCTGGCGGTTGGTGACGGCGGGCTTTCTCCACAGTAACCTGGTCCATATTGCCACCAATTTGTACGCCCTGTACTACCTGGGCCGTCGTACGGAGCAGCTTTGGGGCACGGGACGCTTCGTGGTGGGTTACTTCTTTGCGTTACTCAGCAGCAGCCTGTTGGTGATAGCCTGCGCGGGGCGGGACTCGCTGACCGTGGGCGCTTCGGGGGCGCTGATGGGCTTGATCGGGATGTTGCTCGTTTTCAGCTACACCTACCGCCAGTCGCAGGGTGAGAGCAATCTGTTTGGCAATCTGCTCACGTTGGCGCTGATTAACCTGGGGATAGGCCTGCTACCGGGCATCAGCCTGTGGGGACATCTGGGGGGCCTTCTCGGGGGATTGGTGATAGGCTGGGCGCTCTGTCCGCGCTATCAGGCCGTGATGGTGGCCAACAGTTTGTCTACGCTGAGCTTGAAGATGATCGCGTGGGGCCAGCGCGAAACGTCCCGGCTGGGACTGGTGCTGGGAGGCTGGATGGTGCTGTTGGGCCTGGTGCTGTGGCTCCGTTAGGCCTGGAAGCAGGTTTTCCCGGCGAGCGCTCAAAGCAGGCAACAAAAAACTCGCGTCCTCTGGGCCGGGGCCTGGCCTGCGCCGGGACGGTGCTGCCGTTGGTGATCCTGTTTTGTCTCTTGACCCAACCCTGGTATCTCACGCTCAACCAGGAATTGCCGGCCGGGGAAATTGTGCGCACGCAAGCCGGTCGTCTCGGCTTGCTGGCCGCCGGGCCGCGGCCCGGCTTCATTGTTGCGCAGGCCATTGCTGCGGTTCAGCCCCCCGCAGCTTGAGGGAACCATCATGATTGACGTGGTTAGAATAAAGACTTTCCTGAGTGCGGCAGAAACTTTAAACTTTTCTGAAACTGCCGAACAGCTGCATATGAGCCAGCCTACGGTGAGCCAGCACATTAAAAAACTTGAGCAGGAATTTCATGTCACCCTGTTTGAGAGGAGTGGGGCGGGCCTGCGTTTGACCGAGGCCGGCCACCTGCTGTTGCCCTGGGCCCAACGGTTATTGCGCGATGTGAATGACATGCAGGCGATGATGTCATCGCTGGCGGAAGAGGTGGTGGGGGATTTGTATATCGCTTGCAGCACGACGGCCGGTAAGTACGTGCTGCCCCAGCTGGCGGCCCGTTTCCGTCAGCACCATCCGGGGATCCGCGTCAGTATCCCGGCCTGTGCCTCTGAGCAGGTGACTCTGAGGCTTCTCAAGGGCAGTGCTCACCTGGGTGTTCTCAGCCGGGAGGTAGACGACCCCCATATGGAAACCCAGGAATTCTTTCATGATCGCATCACGCTCATCGTGCCGGCCAACCATCGCTGGGCCTTGCGCTCCTCCATTGAACCCTTTGAGCTGATGGAGGAGCCGGTGATCATCCGTGAACCGACCTCAGGGACGCGCCGCGTCGTCTGTGAGGAGCTGGCCAAACACGACATCAGTCTGGAAGACCTCAACATTTTCATGGAGTTAGGCAATGCCGAAGCGATAGTCCGGACCGTGGCTGTCGGCTATGGGGTGGGGTTCGTCTCCATCCTGGCCGCGATCTATCCTTTGGAACGCGGCGACGTCGTTGAGATTCCGGTGGCGGGGTTGAACCTGGAACGCACTATTTACATGGTCAGGAACCGGATCGGCGAAGCGCATCGCCCCCGCGATGCCTTCTGGAGCTTCGTGCACGCCCCGGAAAATACGGATTTGCTGTATTTGCCTGAAAGAAGAGCGCTGAACGGCGCATAAATGGCTTTACTGCAAGAAGGTCTCACGCAAAGCCGCCAGGGCGTCAGGCAACCATTGGCCGGGTAAAGGGAAAACCCTGGCGGGTTTTGCGCCTGGGTGTGAGATTTCAGGCTTGCGCAGTAAACCCGCTTATGAATTGAAAAACGACAGGCCGGGCAGCTGCTTGCTAAGACAGTTGCCCGGCCCGTTTTCTTTAAGCGGGGATAGTGGTTAGAACACGTAAGTCTGGGTGGCTCCCTCTACGTCCATTAAGAAGGGGGGAGCTTTCTTGATCTTGATCCGCGGATCACGCAGGTCCTGGGGGTCAATGCCCTTGTTTTCCAGGGCCAGTTCGCAGAGCACGATTTCGCCGCCCTGGTCCAGGATATCATTGAACAGCTTGATAGGATTGGGCAACCCCTTGGGGGTGCCGAGTTTCTCCAGTTCGCCTTTGAGCAGCCATTTAGCGCCGGCCGGGCAGAAGAAGACGTGCACTTCGTAATCCAGGGCAATGCCCGAAGACGAGAAGATCAACGTGGGCATAATGTTTGCGCCGGTTTCCCCATTGCAGACTACCGCCATCTTTTGAGCCATAGTGCCTCCCTATCTACTAAGAATTTTTGGATGGGTAAAACAGATAAATGAGTCGGCCCGGTGGGCCTGTACATCGGACTGAATTTTGTGGCTTGTGTTACGTTTTTTCACCCCCTTGCTGACTCGTTATGAGTTGGCGTGCTCCAGACCAGCCTTAGCCTCGCCGGTGGCTGGTAGGGGCTTCAAGGCATGGATATAAAGTGCTGCTGTCCGGTACAAAGCATGAGCAAATTTTGAGAAGGGGATTAAAAGCAGCAGCACTATTGCAAGGGTCACATGCAACAGTAATGTCCAATAAGCCCACGGCGTGGGGCGAGGCAGGTAGAGCGCGATTTCAATCACAAAGCCGCTGATCCCGGTCAGCCATAGGAGCCCCAGAAAAATCCAGTCGGAGAGGTGGGAATGAGCAGTTGCCTCATCTCGCTTGCGGAGCCGGTTGAAGATCGCCACCGATGTCCCGTAAATCAGCAACAGTCCCGCGATTGTTCCCAGCAATCGCACCGGGTACCAGAGGGGGACCCAGGTCCCGGCCGCCTTGATGCCCAGCAGGTCCAGGCTGTAATTCAGGGCGGTCGCCGCCAAGAGGCCCAGGAAGCCCCAGAGGATGGTCGCATGGATAAACCACGGCTGCAAAAACCAGGGCCGGCGCTGCCCTGTGCTTTCACAGTCCTGCCGGTAGCGCCGGGCGGCGAGCACTTCCACGGCGATAGTTTCCCACAGCGCGCCGGCCCAGTTGAGCCGCACGCCCGGCGTGGCCAACAATGGATTGGCCCGCCGTACCTGGATGAGCATGTTGCCCAGGCTTAGCAAACCGGTCAGGGCTACCAGGATGATCGTTGCCACTCCCAGGTTATGAATGGTGGTCACCGGGATGAACTCAAACAGCCGCAGCGTATTGGTCGCCATGTCCCCGCGTCCGGTGTAGAGCGTTAGCGCGATCACGATTGCCAGCAAGATCAAGAAACCAACGCTCAGGATAGGGGAGGTGTACAGGAGCCTGGCCAGTCCCAGGGGATCATAACTGGCGATGGCATAGCGGCGGGC
>Ga0067045_1030677_pt1 | contig 14472 bp, 12 predicted proteins | sample TerdegcTABiofilm_FD_59184 | JGI IMG/M metagenome (GOLD analysis project Ga0067045, IMG submission 59184) | Combined Assembly of (Gp0054472, Gp0054536) Wastewater bioreactor microbial communities from Singapore -Terephthalate degrading...
GGGCCGCGCGGTTTCGAAGAGGGGAAAAGCCCGCCTAGGCCTCGATCTTCGAGCCCAGGACCTCAAGGAACGTGCGCATCCATTCCGGATGGGCCGGCCAGGCCGGGGCCGTGACCAGATTGCCGTCCACGCAGGCGTTGGAATAGGTGGCGTTGACCTCGTGGTAGGAGGCCCCGGCCCGGACGATGTCCGGCTTGACCGCCGGATAGGCCATGCAGGTCCTGCCGGCGATGACGTCGGCGGCCACCAGCACCTGCTGGCCGTGGCAGATGGCGGCGATGGGCTTTTTCGCGGCCGCGAAGTGTTTCGTGATCTCGATGACCCGGGGGTTCAGGCGGATGTATTCCGGGGCCCGGCCGCCGGGGATGACCAGGGCGTCGTAAGCGGCCGGGTCCACGGCGTCGAAATCGAAGTTCAGGGCGAAGTTGTGTCCGGGTTTTTCGCTGTAGGTCTGGTCCCCCTCGAAGTCGTGCACGGCGGTGCGCACGGTCTGCCCGGCCTTCTTGTCCGGGCACACGGCGTGCACCTCGTGGCCGACCATGAGGAGCATCTGGAAGGGCACCATCACCTCGTAGTCCTCCACGTAATCCCCGACCAGCATGAGAATCTTTTTCGCGGCCATACTGACTCCTTGTGGCGTTGATGGTTTCCGCCGCGCGCTGCGCCGGCCCGGATCAGGAGGCCGGATACTTGCGGCGGCAGAACTGGATGCACCAGTCCTGGCCCTTGTTGATCTTGTGCAGGCAGTTTCCCACGTAGCGCACCGTCCAAAGCCGGCTGGACGTGTCGTTGCAGGCCGCCAGGCAGGAGCCGAGGCCGGGGTATTCGGCCTGGACCACCTCCCGAAAGGCGTTGCAGATGTCCTGCTCCGAGTCGCACTCGTCGATCTCGTAAAAGGAATCGTCCATCAGGCAAAAGCTGTACACCTCGGAATCGGTCAGGGGCCGGGCCGGGGCGCAGGAGCACACCAAGGCCGCGCACACGACCGCCGCGAGCACATATCTGGACATGAACCGCCTCCTTGGGCCGTCAGGGGACGCGCCTGGACATCTCTACCCCATCGTCCCCGCCCCTGTCATGGCGAAACCATGACGCGCGCCAGGGGATTTCGTGAAAAATCCCCGACCGGCCGTCATCCGGAACCCGGAAGCCATGGACGTTTCACGGCCACCGTGCCCGTAAGAGGAATTGACGCCCAGGCCGGTTTTGACCACCATCCGGCCCATGCCCAGCCAGTCCCAGCCGCCGCTTCTGCCCTGGCAGATCCTTTTCGTCTGCGCCGCCTGCGGCATCCTGGCCGTGCGCGATCCGGCTGGCCCAGGCGTGGCCTGCCTGGTCGCGGCGCTTCTGGCCGGCGTGTGCGGGGCGAAACGGGCCACCCTGGCGCTGGTTCCTGTGGCCTTCGCCCTGGGACTCGGCGCGGCGCTGCTGGCCCTGCCCGATCCGCCGCGACACCTTCCGGCCATGGCCCTGACCGGGAAAAAAACCGTCCTGACCGGCCGGGCGGCCTCGGTGGACGCCCTGCCCGACGACCGGCTGTCCGTGATCCTGGATGCCGTCCGCTATGCCCCGGTCCCGTCCGATCCCGCCCCCGCGGACAGGTCCGGCCGGTTGCCCGGACGGCTGGCCCTGACCTGGGACCTGCCGTCCTGGCGGCCCGTTCCCGGCGACACCCTGGAGCTTTCAACCCGGGTGCGCCCGGTGGGCGGCTTCAAGAATCCCGGCGCCTACGACACGGCCTTTTCCCGCCGCATCCAGGGGGTGTTCCTGCGGGCCTACGCCCGGGGCGACGCGGTGCGCCTGGTCAGCGCCTCGGACAGCCCCTTCCGGGGCCTGCGCGAATACCTGCGCCAGGGCATCGTCTCGGCCCTGCCCCGCCTTCCCGATCCCGGGGCGGTCCACGCCGCGCCCCGGGACGGTCCGGCCCCGGACGGCGACACCCCCGATCCGACCGCGTCCGAGACAGAAGACCGCCTGGAGACACAGCCCGCTCCCACCCCGGGCGGGGCCATGCTCCTGGCCCTTCTGACCGGCGACCGGTCCCTTTTGACCGGCGCGGACATGGATCTGGTCCGCCGGGCATCCCTGGCCCATGCCCTGGCCCTGTCCGGGATGCACGTGGGCTACGTGGCCGCGTTCGGCTGGCTTCTGGCCCGGCTGATCGGCCGGTTGCGGCCGGGCATCCATCTGCGCCTGCCCCGGCACAAGCTGACCGTGATCCTCGCCGCGCCCCTGGTCCTCGGCTACGTGTGGGTCGGCGGACTCTCCCCCACCCTGGTGCGGGCCTCGCTCATGTTCGCCTGCTTCGGCCTGCTGGTCCTTTTGGACAAAAAACGCATCGTGCTGGACGGACTGTTCCTGGCCCTGGCCGTCATCCTCGCCGTCTCGCCTCTGGCGGCCCTGAACCTGAGCCTTGAACTCTCGGTTTTGGCCGTGGCCGGGCTGGCCGTATTCTGGCCCACGGGCCGGGCGTTTTTCGACCGCCTGCCCATCCCCGCGCGCCTGCGGCCGGCGGCCCTGTGGGCGTTCGGCATCCTGTGGACCTCGCTTGCGGCCGAGGCGGCCATCCTGCCCCTTCTGGCCCTGGAGTTCGGGGAAATAAGCCCCCATTTCTACCTCAACGCCGTGTGGCTGCCGGTTTTGGGGCTCGTGGTCATGCCCCTGGGACTGGCCGGGCTTCTGATCTCGCTCGTCTCCCCGTGGGCCGCCTCGTTTCTGTACCTCCCGGCGGCATACGCCTGCGACCTGCTTCTGGGGCTTCTGGCCTGGCAGGACAGCCGGGGTGCCCTGGGGGTGATCACCGTGCTGCGGCCCCTGTGGCCGGAGATCGTGGGCTACTTCGTCCTCCTCGCCGGACTGGCCCTGTGGTGGCGCGCCCCGGGGGCGGACCGCCCGTCGCGGCGGGCCGTTGTGGCCCTGGGGCTGGCGCTGCTGATGGTCCCGGCGGCTCGCCAGGGCCTTCTCGAACTTTCGGACCGGACCAGCCTGACCATGCTCGACGTGGGCCAGGGCCAGGCCCTGGTGGCGGAGGTCCCGGGCGGCCGGCGCATCCTGGTGGACGGGGGCGGCGGGACCATCGGCGCGTTCGACATGGGCCGATCCGTGACCGGCCCGGCCCTGACCTACGGCCGGCCGCCCGAGCTTGCGGGCATGATCCTGACCCACGGCCACGCCGACCACGCCCAGGGGCTTGCCTGGCCGCTCGCGCGCTTCGACGTGGGCTTTTTCGGGGAGAGCGCCTCGCCCGACGCCGGGGAGCCGGACCCGGCCCTGCGGGCGGCCCTGGCCGCGTCGGGACTGCGCCCCCGGGCGCTTGCGGCCGGAGACAGGCTTGATTTCGGAAACGGCGTCTCCCTTGAGGTCCTGCACCCGCCGGCGGACTTCCGGGGCGAGGCCAACGACGCCTCGGTGGTCCTGCGGCTGGTCAAGGACGGCCGGGGGCTGGCGCTTTTGTGCGGGGACATCGAGAAAAAGGCCATCCGGGCGCTTCTGGACTCGGGCCGGGACCTGACGGCCGAGGTGCTGGTCGTGCCCCACCACGGATCGGCATCGAGCGTCAGCCGGGCATTCTACCGGGCCGTGCGGCCCCGGGCGGCGTTTGTCAGTTGCGGGGAGTTCAACCGCTTCCGCTATCCGTCGGACAAGGTCCTGCGGGAGCTGTCCGGGCTCGGCTGCCCGGTCCACGTCACGGCGGCCCGGGGGGCGGTCACGGCGGTCTGGAACGGGAGCGCCCCGGCCCGGATCACGAGCTTTGCCGGCACGCCGCTCCGGCCGCCCCTGCCGCCCCTGCGCGGCGGCGTCCAGGAGTTCCCACGAAAAATCCAGTAATCCGTTATCAGTACGTCATCATTTGATTTTCATCCTGAACACCTCCCCCGGCCATCCCATGCGCGGCCTGACCGGCAATGCGCTTATCAATTTGATATCATTTCGATAAAATAAAAAAAGACCGCTCCGGGCACACCTCGCACCCTGCCGATTTCTTCGTATATTCAATATATATATTTACTCACATATATCTTTTTGATAAATCTCCACCACCATCCTCTCCCGGCCCGATGCCGCCATGCGCCGGCCGGGCACCGGTTCCCATGGCCACACCGTGTCGAACACCGCGTTCAACCAAAGGAGGGCCGCATGTCCATTCCAGATTGCCGCTGCGATCTTTTCCCCCGCATCACGCTCCTGTTCATGCTGCTTCTCCTGCTGCCCGGCTGCGCCGTGCTCAACGAGGGGGCGGTCAACTACCGCAAACAGAAATTCACGCCCGTGGGAGTCGCCCCCCAGGACACCCTGGAACTGGCCAAAAAGTTCGACACCGAGGCCAACAAGAACAAGCTCATCCTGAAAGGGGACGTCATGTCCGTCCACCTGTCCCAGGGATTCATCAAAGACTTCAGCGAGTTACCGATCGTCGGCGGCCGCCGGGGCGAGATCGCCATCGTGGTCAACGTCTCGTCCCTCAAGGATGCCGAGATGAACTTCCAGGGCACGGCGCTCGATTCCGGGCGGCTGGTCTACTACGATGACGACGTGCGCAGGAACCAATACCTGAATTTCGCCTACATCCCTGTTTACGGACCGGTGCAATACGACGGCTACCCGCTGGCCGTGCAGATATACATCATCGAAATGGACGCCGGCGACTCCAAGCTCAAGCCCCTGCTGCAAACCATGGCCTCCATCGGCTCCTCCCTCTACGCGCCGGCGGCCCCGGTCCTGTCCCTGCTCGATTCGCTCGGGTCCGCGATCCTAAGCGGCAACACCGACGACATCATCATGTGCTACCATATGACCTTCTATCCCGGTACCGGGGAACTCGAGGCGGGCTATCCGGTCCTGGAAACCGGCAACTACATCCTGGTGCGCCGGGAAAACCGCAACGAGGGGCCGGCGCAACAAGGGGAAAAACCCCGCTTCGACTGGGACCGGGTGACGATCGACCCCCGGGAGGGAAGGCTCGTGTGGGCCGACAACCAAAAGATGTTCTTCACGGATGAAACGTATCTGGTGTTCCAGGTCCAACGCGGTTTCCCGGCGGGCGCCCCGACACAGACGACCACGTATGCGAGTATGCGGAAGGCCTTGACCGATGCGGCCCAAAAGTCCGGGCAAGAGCTGGCCGACGCATTGAAGGCCTATTCCGGCGAGATCATCAATACCTCCATCTACAATGATCTGCACAGCAAGATTCGGGAGATCATCAACTCCGGCTGCATAACCGATGCGGCGACGAGATACCTGGCCTGGAACTTCGTTTCCGATTTCGCGACCCAGATCAACAGAATGAAAAGCGACGATGAAAGCGAAAAAATCGGAGCGTTGACCGACATCCAAAGGGATCGGCTACTGTCCCTCTTGAGCGAGGCCAGCGGCATGACCACGGAGGCCCTGACCACGGCTCTGGAGGGAACGCACGACACGCAAAAGGCCATCGTGGAAGCCATCGTGACCACGAAAAAGACAGCGGCGAAGAACACCTCATGATCATTGCGGGAAGGCCGTCCGTCGATAAACGGTGGCGCGGGCCGCAAGACAGGCCCGCGCCGCGTTGCGGGATTGCAAAGGGCGAAGCCCTTTGGCCGCCGGAGGCATCCCCCTGACGCGTTTCACACGCAAAAACGCCCCCGCTCCATACGGCGCGGGGGCGTGGATTGTCTGGCGCGCCCGGGAGGACTCGAACCCCCGACCAAGAGCTTAGAAGGCTCCTGCTCTGTCCACCTGAGCTACGGGCGCGCGGCGGAACCTAGTATCTAATCAACCCCGGCCGCCACGGTCAAGGGTGCAGGCCCGCGGGGAAAACCGACCCGGGAACCGCGCGGTCCGCGCCACGGCTTGACACGTCCCCCCGGGCGCGCGCATTGTGTGCGAATTCAAGACACCCGTTTCCATCGGAGAACCGGCATGCTCCTCAAGGTCCTCGGCTGTTCCGGATCGGATCTCCCGGGCCATCACCTGACCTCATTTCTGGTCAACGACACCATCCTGCTCGACGCCGGCTCGGTCACGTCCTCCCTGGATCTGTCCCAACAATCCAAGATCACGGATATTTTCGTCACCCACGCCCATCTCGACCACATCAAGGACATCCTTTTTCTGGCCGACAACCTGATCGAGTTCTTCGCCGGGACCCAGCGTCCGCCCGTGCGCATCCACGGCCTCGCGGACGTCTTGCACAGCATCGCCGAGCACCTCCTGAACGACACCATCTGGCCCGATTTCACGGTCATCCCGCAAAACGCGCCGGTCCTGGCCTACCAGCCCCTCGCGCCGGGAGAGCCAATCCAGGTCGCGGGCCTTAACGTGCTCACCTGTCCGGTCAACCACGCCCGGGCCGCCTCGGGATACGTGCTGTACTCCGACGCCGGACGACACAACGTGGCCTACACCGGCGACACCGGTCCCAACGGCCCATGGTGGGACTTCCTGAACTCCCTGCCCTTCCCCCTGACCAACCTGATCACCGAGGCCTCGTTCCCCAACTCCATGGAGGCCCTGGCCGAAACCTCCAAACACCTGACCCCGAGGCTTTTGCGGGCGGAGCTGGAACGGCTCCACGTCCGGCCCAAGATCCACATCTACCACATGAAATCGCCCTTTTCGGCCCAGATCCAGGAGGAGCTCCAGCGCGACCTGGCCGGCTACACCTACCACCTCATGAGCGAGAAGGAGACGTTCCATTTCTGACCTCCGCGCCTTCGCCGACTTCCAGGCCCATCTCGACGGCCTGGGCCTGTTCCACATGGATCTGGGACTTGGGCGCATGCACCGGGCCCTGGCCGCGCTCGGCCTGACGCGGCCCTCCCATGTCCGCGTCCAGGTCGTGGGCACCAACGGCAAGGGCGGCACGGCCACGCTCCTGGCCGCCCTGTGTTCGGCCCACGGCCTTGGCGTCGGGCTTTTCACGTCCCCCCATTTTTTGTCCGTGCGTGAGCGCATCCGCTTTTATCGCGGGGGCATGCCGGGCGACCCCGCCACACCCGTCGCGCCGCTTCACGACGGCCTGCTGCCCGAGGCCGACTGGCTGGACGCGGCCCGGGAATGTCTCGCGGCCACGGCGGATTTCGGCCCGTCCGGACAGTTGACCTATTTCGAGTTGCTCACGGTCATGGCCGCATGGCTTTTTACGACGCGCGGGGCGGACGTGGCCGTGTACGAGGCCGGCCTCGGCGGCAGCCATGACGCCACCACGGCGCTTTCCAGGGACATGACGGTGTTCACGCCCATGGGCATGGACCATACCGGGGTGCTCGGACCGACCCTCGGCCATATCGCCCGGGACAAGGCCGGGGCCGTTCCCGAAGGGGGGCTGGCCGTGACCTCCGGCCAGCCGCCCGAGGCCATGGACGCCCTGGCGGCCCGGGCGCGCGAGGTCCGGGCGCGACTGGTCCCGGCCCGGGAGGAGGCGGCGTACGACGCGGCGGCCGGAACCGTGCGTTTCGCCGCCGAGGGGCGCGAGGTCACCGGGGCGATCCTGGGCATGCCGGGGTCGTTCCAGGCCGAAAACGCGGCCACGGCCCTGGCGGCCTTTTCCGTGCTCGCCGAACGGATGGGCCTGCCCGTCTCCGGGGAGGCGGTGCGCCGGGCGCTTTCGGGAACGCGCATCCCCGGACGGATGCAGCGGCTTCGCCGGCCCTGGATGCGGGGGGAACTGCTCCTTGACTGCGCGCACAACGTGCCGGCCATGCAGCGCCTCGAAGCGGCCCTCGCCGACGATGGCATACGGCCCGAGGCGGTGGTCTTCACCTGCCTCGCGGACAAGGATTTCGAAGGCATGGCCGGGATCGTGACGCGGCTTTCGTCCGGCCCGATCCTGGTCCCGGGACTTTCCTGCCCGGGCCGGACCCGCGATCCGGCGGACGTGGCCCGGGCCCTCGGCCCGCGCGCCGAGGCCTTTCCCGACCCGGCCTCGGCGCTTGCGCGCTGCCGCGACCTTTCCGGGACCATCCTGGTGTGCGGCTCGATGTATCTCCTGGCGGAGGTCCTGGGGCTGGCCGACGCCCCGTGACCCGCGCCCGGCCCTCGCCGCGTTCCCATCCATCTTCCCCCCTTGATCTTCGGCGCGGATTTGGCTAGCACCGGGCTCATGCAACTCAGTTGCATCAAAGCGGTCCGAACAACCCGGAGGAATACGCATGAAACGTCCGCCGCTTCGTCTGTCGTCGGCCATGGCCCTGATGTCGCTCCTGGCCCTTGTCCTCGCCGCCGTCCCGGCCCTGGCCGAACCCATGCCCGTCACGGTCAGCATCGCACCCCAGGCCTATTTCGTAAAACGCATCGGCGGCGACAAAATCGATGTCGCCACCATGGTCCCGCCCGGGGCCGACGCCCACACCTTCGAGCCCAAGCCCAGCCAGATGGCCGCCCTGCAAAAGGCCAAGATCTACTTCGCCCTGGGCATCGACTTCGAAAAGGCCTGGCTGCCCCGGTTCGCGGACATGAACAAGACCATGGCCATCGTGCGCACCGACGAAGGCATCGTCAAAATGGCCATGGTCCCCCATGCCCACGCCGAGCACGACCATGCCGCCGAGGCCGGCCATGACCACCAGAAGGAGACGGCCCCGGCCGGACACGACCACGCCGCCGAGACGGCCGCACCAGGACACGGCCATGGCCACCACGACCACGCCGGCCTGGACCCCCACGTCTGGCTGTCCCCGGCCCAGGTCAAGATCCTGGCCACGGCCATGCGCGACGCCCTGATCGCCGCCGATCCGGCCAACACCGACGCCTACCGCGTGGGCTACGAATCCCTTGTCGCGGACATAAACGCCCTGGACGCGAGGCTCAAGGCCATCTTCGCCCCGGTTCCGCGGGAGCGGCGGAAATTCATGGTCTTTCATCCGGCCTGGGGGTATTTCGCCAGACAGTACGGGCTGACCCAGGTCCCGGTCGAGAGCGAGGGCAAGGAGCCCGGACCGGCCGAACTGGCGGCGCTCATCGACCAGGCCGGAAGGGACGGGATCAGGGTGGTCTTCGTCCAGCCCCAGTTCTCCACCCGCAGTGCCGAGGTGGTGGCCCGGGGCATCGGCGGCACCGTGGTCCCGGTCGACCCCCTGGCCGAGGACTGGCTGGCCAACATGGACAAGGCCGCGGCGGCCTTCCAGGCGGCCATGAAAGAGAAATAAAGGGCGGATGCATGACGGAACCAGTGGTGCGGGTACGCGGGGTGTCGTTTTCCTACGACGGCCAGAACGCGCTGTCCGGCGTGGACCTGGACGTGGGCAGGGGCGATTTCCTGGCCGTGCTCGGCCCCAACGGCGGCGGCAAGACCACGCTCCTGCGCCTGATCCTGGGGCTTTTGCGGCCGGTGGAAGGCACGGTGCGGGTCTTCGGCCAGGAGCCGGACAGGGCCCGGGGCCGCGTGGGCTACGTGCCCCAGCAGGTGGCCGGCGGCATGTTGCGCCGGGATTTCCCCATCACCGTGCGCGAGGTGGTGCTCATGGGCCTTCTGGGACCGGGCCGGCCCGGCGGATGGCGCGGCTTTTGGTGGGGCGCGGCGGACAGAAAGCGGGCCGATGCCGCCCTGGAAAAGGTCGAGATGGATCGCTACGCCGGACGCCGCTTCCCGGCCCTGTCCGGAGGCCAGCAGAAACGCGTGCTCATCGCCCGGTCCCTGGTCGCCGATCCGGAACTGCTCATCCTCGACGAGCCCACGGCCAACATCGATCCCCAGGGCAAGTTCTGCTTCCATCAGGTGCTCTCCCGGCTCACCCGCGAGGTCACCACCATCGCCGTCAGCCACGATCTGAGCTTGCTCACCGCCGGGGTCACGGCCGTGGCCTGCGTCAACAATGCCCTGATCCACAATCCGGCCCCGGAGTTGACCCCGGAGATGATCGCCCTGATCTACGGGGTGCACAGCCACCAGTGCCCCATGGACGCGTTCATCCGGGGCATCCCCTCCATGCTCGACGTCCAGCGCGCCGCCGTCGGAGGCCCCCATGCTTGAGGCCCTGTCCTTCGACTTCATGCGCAACGCCCTTTTGGCCGGGCTTTTCGCCTCGGTGGCCTGCGGGATCATCGGCGTTTTGGTGGTGGTCAACCGGCTGGTGTTTCTGGCCGGCGGCGTGGCCCACGCGGCCTACGGCGGGGTCGGGCTGGCCTTTTTCCTCGGTCTGCCGGTGCTTCCGGCCACGCTCGGATTCACGGTCTTCTCGGCCCTGGCCATGGGCACGGCGACCCTGCGCCGGACCGAACGCGCCGACACCATGATCGGGGTCATGTGGGCCGCGGGCATGGCCCTGGGCATCATCCTCATCGACCTGACCCCGGGCTACAACACCGACCTGATGAGTTTTCTCTTCGGCTCCATCCTCACCGTGCCCGGCGCGGACGTCTGGCGCATGGCGGTCCTGGACGCGGCCATCCTGGGGCTCGTCCTGTATTACTACAAGCAACTGGCGGCCATGTCCTTCGACCGGGAATTCTCCGAGGTGCGCGGCGCGCCCGTGGTCTTTCTGCACTACCTGCTTCTGGCCATGACCGCCGTGTCCGTGGTCATGCTCATCCGGGTGGTGGGACTGATCCTGGTCATGGCCCTTCTGACCATCCCGCCGTATCTGGCCGAGCGCCGCGTCAGCTCCCTGTGGGCCATGATGGCCCTGTCGACGCTTCTGAGCATCCTTTTCTGCATGGCCGGACTGTGTGTCGCCTACCGCCTCGATCTGACCTCAGGGGCCTCGATCATCGCCGTGGCCGTGATCGTTTTCGCGGCCGCAGGCCTTTTCGACGCCCTGCGCGCCCGGCTTTCCGGCCATCAACCGGCCCCGGGCAACGGAGACGGCCCGTGAACGAGACCAGTGCCGGGCGCATTCTGGAACAGGCCGGAATAGAAGCCACCCCCATCCGCCGGGCCGTGCTCGCGGCCATGGCCGGGGAGGACCGGGCCGTGAGCGCCCTGGAGATTCTTCACGCCGTGCGTCGGGCCGGGCCGGTCAACAAGGTCACCGTGTACCGGACCCTGGATCTCTTCGTGGACAGGGGGGTGGCCCTGCGCCACGCCCTGGAGGGCCGCTCCCTGCGTTACTGCCTGGGCGCGGTCCACGGCTCGGCCTTTCATTGCCATGCCTGGTGCCGACGGTGCGGCCGCATGGAGTGCATGCCCGAGGCGGTGAAGGAACTCGGCGTGGCCGCCTTCGTGGAAAGCCTGGACATGGACGTGGAGGGGGTCGAAATCCGCATCGACGGGGTGTGCCGGCGGTGTCGCCGGGCCGGGAAGGGCGCACTCTCCCCGGCCGTCCCCGCGGCCTCCGGCCGGCCTTGACAGGTCCCGCTCCCGGAACTACCTGATACCGTTGCCCCGCGCGCCCGGTCTCCGGCATCCGCCGAAACGCCCCGATAGCGCGGCCGAATCCCCCGACACCCCCCGCGCGCCACAACGCGTGGAGAGACGCAAGGAGCGTTCAGATGGCCTACGATATCCGGCTGGTGAAACTGGTCAACGGCGAAACCGTCCTCGGCAAGGTCGACGAGGACGGGAAAAAACTCAAGGACGTGGCCATCCTCCAGACCGTGCCCACCCAGCAGGGCGTGCAAATGCTCATCCTGCCCTTCGGCTATCCCTTCGAAACCGAGGTCGGCGGCGAGATCGCCATGGACCACGTGCTCTACGAATTCAAGAAGTGCCCCGAGGAGATCAAAACCAAATATCTCGAGGCCACCAGCAACCTGACCCTGTCCACGGCCGGGGACCTGCGGACCCTGAAGACCATGGCCGCCGGCCCGGCGGCCAAGGGCGGACTCGGCGGCCTGATCAGAAAATAGCCCCGGACGAACACGCCGGCCCGGCGCCCCGCTCGGCCGGACCGGACGCAGTTGACCGCCGCGACAAGGCCCGGCCTCGCGGCGGTCCTTCCCTGTTTCCCGACACGGCGCACCCCGACGCCGGAGAGCCTCCATGCGCGACATCCTGGCCCTGGTCCCCAAGCCAAGCCACTTCGCCGGCAGCGAATGGGGCGCGGTGCGCAGGCCCCACGCAAAAGCCCGCGTGGCCCTGGCCTTCCCCGACCTCTACGAGGTCGGCATGTCCTACCTCGGCCAGGCCATCCTCTACGAGGCCGTCAACCGCCATCCGGACCTGGCCGCCGAGCGGGTCTACGCCCCGACCGCGGAGGCCGCCGAGGTCCTGCGCCTCAAGGGCGCGCCCCTGTGCACCCTGGAGACCGACACCCCCCTGGCCGCCTGCGACATGCTGGCCTTCCACCTGACCCACGAGCTGTGCTACACCAACGTCCTTTTCATGCTCGACATGGCCGGGCTGCCGCTTCACAGCGCCGAACGCGACGCCTCCATGCCCCTGGTGGCCGCCGGCGGCGGCTGCGCCTTCAACCCCGAACCCCTGGCCCCGTTCATCGACATCGCGGTCCTGGGCGACGGCGAGGAGGTCCTGCCGGCCATCCTGGCGGCCGTGCGCGATTCCCGGGCCAGGCGCGAGGACCGGCGGACCCTGCTTCTGGCCCTGTCCCGGCTCCCCGGGGTCTACGTGCCGTCGTTTTTCGAACCCGTCCCGGACGGCGGGGTCCGGCCGCTGGTTCCCGGCCGCGACCATGTGGAAAAGGCCCTGGTCCCGGACCTCGACGTCGCCCCGTTCCCCACGAACCGTCCCGTGTCCTTCGGCCAGGCCGTGCACGACCGGCTGGCCGTGGAGATCGCCCGGGGCTGCACCCGGGGCTGCCGCTTCTGCCACGCGGGCATGATCTACCGCCCGGTGCGCGAACGCAGCCTCGAAACCATCGCCGCCCTGGTCGACGAGGGCCTGGCCGCCACCGGGTTCGAGGAACTGTCCTTTCTGTCCCTGTCCACCGGAGATTTTTCGGCCCTGGAGAGCCTCTTCTGCCAGTCCGCCGCGAAATGCCGCCGCGAGCAGGTCTCCATCTCCCTGCCCTCGCTACGGGCCGGGACCTTGAGCGACGCCATGCTCGCGATCATGGCCGGCATCCGGCGCACCGGGGCCACCCTGGCCCCGGAGGCCGCCACCCAGCGCCTGCGCGACGTGATCAACAAGGGCATCAGCGAACAGGATGTCCTCTCCCACGCCGGACGCCTGTTCGCCCGGGGCTGGCAGCAGGTCAAACTCTATTTCATGATCGGCCTGCCCACCGAGACCCGGGCCGACATCCAGGGCATCTTCGACCTGTGCCGCAAGGTCCTGGACACCGCCCCGCCCCACGTCAAACGCCTCCAGGTCACGGCCGCCGTGTCCCCGTTCGTGCCCAAGCCGCACACCCCCTTCCAGTGGGAACGCCAGGACTCCCAGGAGGAGACCGCCGAAAAGCTCGCCTTTCTGCGCTCCCTTTTCTCCACCGACAGGAAACTGGCCATGCGCTGGCACGAACCGGCCATGAGCCGGCTGGAAGGCGTGTTCTCGCGCGGCGACCGCCGCCTGGCCCCGGCCGTGCTGCGGGCCTACCGGGCCGGCGCGCTTTTCTGCGACTGGGTGGACCACTTCAAGCCCTCCCAATGGGACGACGTCTTCGCCGCCGAGGGCATCGACCCCGACGCCTATCTGGCCGCCCGGGACCCGGACGCCCCCCTGCCCTGGGACCACCTGCGCACCGGCGTCTCCACCGCCTACCTCAGACTCGAACGCCGCCGCGCCCGCGAGGGGCGAATCACCCCGGACTGCCGCTTCGGCGACTGTTCCGGATGCGGGGTCTGCAACGTGGACGGCCGCCGCTCCACCCTCGCCTCACAGGCCGACCTGGACATCCGGCCCCGGACCAACCGCGACCGCCCGGAACCCCCGGGCGTCCCGCAGCCCGTCTCGGCCGTCGCCGAGGACCTGACCCGCAAGGCCGGGCACTACCGGGTGTGGTACTCCAAACTCGGACCGGCCGCCTTTCTCAGCCAACTCGAACTGCAAAGCGTCTTCGAGCGATCCTTACGCCGGGCCGGCGTGGCCCCGACCTTTTCCGCCGGCTACCACCCCCTGCCGCTTCTGTCCTTCGGCTGGGCCCTGCCCGTGGGCGTGGAAAGCCGCGCCGAATGGTTCGCCGTCTTCCTGCGTACCCCTCTTTCCCCCGAAACCTTCGCCCGCCTCCTGGCCCCGGCCCTGCCCGAAGGCCTGACCCTGACCCATGTGGAGGAACTGCCCATGGGCCGCAAGGTGCCCCAGCCCGAGGCCGAGGAATTTTCCCTGCGCATCCGCGAACCCCACGCCCGGGCCGCCCTCGACGCCTGGCTGGCCTTCGCCGCCGCGTCCCATTTCCCCTTCCTGCGGGTGACCAAGAAAGGGACCAAAACCGAGGACATCCGCCCTCTCCTTGAGTCCATCGACCCCCTTTTCCCCGATTCCCTGCGCCTTGTCTTCTCCTGGCGCGAAAAATATATCAGTCCCCTGAAACTGGTGCGCGCCGTGTGCCCGGATACCCCGCCCGAGGCCATCGAGCTGGTCAAGACCCGACAGATTTTCGGGGGGCTCCGCCCCCCATACCCCCCGGCAGGGGGCTAAGCCCCCTGCACCCGTGT
>Ga0067045_1030679_pt1 | contig 14465 bp, 14 predicted proteins | sample TerdegcTABiofilm_FD_59184 | JGI IMG/M metagenome (GOLD analysis project Ga0067045, IMG submission 59184) | Combined Assembly of (Gp0054472, Gp0054536) Wastewater bioreactor microbial communities from Singapore -Terephthalate degrading...
GTATCCGTCACCCCGGCGAAAACCAGGGTACAGGCATTGTCCTGGATTCCGGCCTTCGCCGGAATGACGAAAAAGTGGCCGTTCCATTTCTAACTCAACGCGCATGGGCCTTCGCCGGAATGACGAGGAGCATTGCGTGCATCGGATTGCAGGATCCGTCACCCTGGCGACTGCCGGGGTCCAGGCATTGTCCTGGATTCCGGATTCTAGTATCCGTCACCCCGGCGAAAGCCGGGGGCCGGGCATTGTCCTGGATTCCGGCCTTCGCCGGAATGACGAAAAAGTGGCCGTTCCATTTCTAACTCAACGCGCATGGACCTTCGCCGGAATGACGAGGAGCATTCCGTGCATCGGATTGCAGGATCCGTCACCCCGGCGAAAACCAGGGTCCAGGCATTGTCCTGGATTCCGGCCTTCGCCGGAATGACGAAAAAGTGGCCGTTCCATTTCTAACTCAACGCGCATGGACCTTCGCCCGGAGGACGAGCAGCTTTCGGTGCGTTGCTGTCCCATAGATCCAGCAACCCCTGGGTTGGAATTGGGTGCAGCTCGTTTGCGCGGCAAATCTACTCAGCCCGGGAAACTGGTTAAAGAAAAACAGTCGGTGATGTCGCTGGTCGCATCTTTACCGCAAAAAAGCGCGGCATCCGTTGGACGTTCAGGCAAAGCCAGGAAACAGGTTACAAGGCAGGGATCCATGTACAAGCAACCGGCAGTATACATCCTCGCAAGCAAGAAGAACGGAACTCTGTACATCGGCGTCACATCGGATCTGGTTAAGAGGATATGGGAGCACAAGAGCGACTTGGTAGAGGGCTTTACCCGACGCTACGGAGTCCATCAGTTGGTTTGGTACGAGTTACACGACACTATGGAATCAGCCATCTTGAGGGAGAAGAGGCTGAAAGAGTGGAAGCGGGCCTGGAAAATGAGATTGATCGAAGAGAGCAATCCGGAGTGGCAGGACCTGTACGATTCGCTCGTGTGATGTTTCGTATTGAGGCTGTTGACCCCAAGAACATAGATTCCAGCCTTCGGCCATAGGCGTAGACTTCATGGATGGCATCACGTGATTTCAGTCAGTTGACTTAACAAGGCCCCGTCACCCCGGCGAAAGCCCGAGTCCGTAACATGATAGAATGACTGGATTCCGGCCTCCGCCGGAATGACGGACCATTGGAGGTTCCACTTCTGATTTGACGCGCATGAACATGCGCCGGAATGACGAAGAAAGATGATCGTCACGCTGTGCGGATGCACACCACCCCTGATTGGGAAGAAGGGAGTTCTTGCTGAATCTTCAAAGGAGACAATTCATGACGCTCCACCCAATAAGAATCCTCGATCAGGTCCTCGATGAGTACCGGGATTATCTGCTCACTGAATTCCGTGCCAAAGACCCCAACCTGCGTGCAGCCCTAGAACGCGAACTGGATGCACCTGGCTTTCTTGCTCAGGATACGTTCTATCAGGCTCATCGCCCCTTCCGCACCGGCAGCCTTTGGCGAGATCTCCCTTTGAACCCCAAGCTGGCGGCAGTCATGGAGAAGCGGTCACGGAGCCCAGAGGCGTACCTTCATCAATCCCTGGCAATTGAACAATTGTTGTCATCTGCCGCGAATCCGGTAGTGGTGACGACAGGAACGGGAAGCGGAAAAACAGAGGCGTTCCTTCTGCCCGTCATACAAAATGCGTTTGAGGATTCGGTGCGGTTCAAGAAGTCAGGACTCACAGCAATCCTCGTGTACCCCATGAATGCTCTGGCAAACGACCAACGGCAGCGCATCGAGGACTACCTGAACGAGGCAGGCATGGCGGGAGCCATCCGCGTAGAGCAGTACGACCGGGGGACTTCGCAGACGAAACGGCAGGAGATGAGGGCAAATCCTCCTCACATCCTGCTGACAAACTATATGATGCTGGAATACCTTCTAGTGCGGCCTGCGGACCGGGAAGACATCTTTGCGAATCATCGGTGCAGGTTTCTCGTCCTGGATGAGGTCCACACGTATCGGGGAATCTTGGGAACCAACATCGCTTTGTTGGTACGACGGGTTCGCACCCACTTAGCCAGAGCACGACAGGACTGGAAGCCTGATGTGCCGGCCACTGAACGCCCGAAGCGATATCCAAAGCTCATCCCCATCGGCACATCCGCGACCATCAAGTCTCTTTTCGAGGAGGGGCTATCCAGAGAAGAAGTGATCCGGCTCCGGGACGACTCTGTTAAGGAGTTCTTCGGCAACCTTACCGGCGCCGACCGCTATTCCGTCAGGGTGTTCGGCGAGGAACTCAAGGAATTACAGATCCCGGAGGAAGCAGTTTATCCTCAACGTGCCGGTCAGGTGAGCGTCAGGGACCTTCGAGTGAGTGATGGGGAAGTCGTTCGGCGGGCTCTGTGTTCTTTGGCACAACTCCCCGAAAACACACCACTGAATGATGCAGCATCCCGCTATCGCCTGCTCTGGGACCTGAATCGCTGGCTTATAAAACGGCCTATGTCTGTGAGCCAAATTATTGAGATCATGCGAACAGAGGTGCCTGAGCGTGCTGACTGCACCGATAACGAGCTGCGTGCAGAAGTGGAAGCTGCGCTTGTGATCGGCGCTGCTCTTCCAGACGAGACACCCGGAGCCTTGAGGCTACGAGCCCACCGGTTTGTCCGTGGGGGCTGGAAGTTTCACCGGTGCGTCAATCCCAATTGCGGACGGCTTTACCCCAAGGGAGAAGAACGCTGCACCAGTTGCAACCATGTAACCGCTCCACTCTATCTGTGCCGCAATTGCGGAGCGGATTACCTGCGATTCGCAGGAGACATCGAGAATGAGCCGCTGCGTCCCACTGCTGACGTGGCGGCAACGTTCGAATGGATGGTCTATGAACCTTCACGATTCGACTCGCCGGCTGCCACTGACGAAGACGAAGATGACATAGAAGAAGGCGGGGAACGTCCTCCCCGAAGGGGCCGAGCCCGCGTACCGACTCAGATCCGTCGTCGCCCTGTGCTCGAAGGCTCTCTAGACCCTACTACGTTGCTCTTCAGCACAAATCCTGATGAATACCCATGGGTTGTCACATTGTCGCCGGCACGCACCCGTTGCCTATGCTGCGGTGGAACGGCAGGGAGCAGAAACGTAATCACGCCTCTGGCCCTGGGGACCTCTGCGGCGGTTAAGGTGCTGAGTGAAGGTCTTGTCGAGGGGTTGACTGAGGCCAATGGTAACCGCCCTGGGCATGACGGCAAAGAAAGGTTGCTTCTTTTCAGCGACAGCCGTCAGGATGCGGCGCACCAGGCACGATTCATCATCTTTGCGAGTCGTTATGACCGAATGCGTCGCAGGCTCATGGAGCATCTGCTCAGGGAGCAGGAACTTACGGTTCAACGGGCAGTGGAATTGCTCAGCGAATCGGCTGTCTCCCAAAGGGACAATCCTTACGTGCCCTTAGAAACAGACTGGATTCCCGAGGACGCCCGTAACCGTGTTCAGGCATGGGAAGAGGCGCCGCTCCTCGACGAAATAGCGGTCAATGCAGGTTACCGAGCAACACTCGTGAATCTGGGATTGGTGGGTATTCGGTATCACCAACTTGACGAATATGTGCAGGCCAAGGGAGAGGATTTGGCCGAAGCCCTCGGCGTCGATTTGCCACAGCTCACGTATATTTGCCGGGTCATGCTGGATGAAATGCGGGTGAGAGGCGCTCTTTCCAGGCCGATGCTCCAGTATCACCCTGCGCACATCTCGTGCCCGGCCCATCTCCACGCAGCCGAGTGGGAACGCACCGTAAAACAACCGCGGGGATACCCTCTCACTCGCCAAGGGCAGGTCGTTGCGGTCATGGATGGTCCCACCATATCCGGCGTTACCGTAAGAAATGCGTGGCGCCGCCCCCGCTCCGGAGGTCGCGGACCGAGCCTTGAGCGCATCCTTCGCCACCTACTCCACGACTTCGGCGGCAACGAGCCGGATGACCAAATGATGACGGACATGCTGAGATTCCTCCGAGACGGTAGTTTCATTCTGCCTTATACGTTGTACGGGTATCGGGAGTCTATGCAGTTGCTGCAGGTGAATGCAGAAACCATCCGATTGCACGTCTTGAACGATGACACGCGGCTCCATTGCGAGGTGTGCGGTGACGTTCGCTCCGGACCTCATGCCGGAATGCCATGCTCCCAATGCCACGGTCGGCTGGTACTGTGGGCGGATACCGATGTGGAATTAAACAGGACCGTTCGGCGGATACGGAAGACCGAGGCAGTTCCTTTGGTTGCCGGTGAGCATACGGCACAGATTACGACGGACGCCAGAGCGGAGCTGGAAACAAATTTCAAAGCAGCTCCCGATGTTTCACCGGTGAACGTGCTGGCGTGTTCACCGACCCTGGAAATGGGTATTGACGTAGGGGGACTGGACGCAGTTGTGATGCGAAACGTTCCTCCCCGGCCAGACAACTATGCCCAGAGAGGAGGCCGTGCAGGTCGGCGTTCCCGAGTCGGTATGGTAGTCGGCTACGCTCGAAACACCCCGCATGACCAGTATTTCTATGACAAACCTGCCGAAATGATCGGTGGCGAGGTGCCGGCCCCTGCTCTGTCTTTAGGAAACCGAGACGTACTGATACGCCACCTTCACGGTATCATATTTGGAGCAGCGCAGCCCGGTCTGGCAGGGCGCATGATCGAATATGTGGGACCCGACGGCGCCATTAACCATGAAGCGGTCGATGGGCTCATTCAAGGAGTTCAGGCCCAGAAGGAACATGCTGCGGAGATGGCTCGACAGGCGTGGGGAGATGAAATCCTTGCACGAGCCGGAATTGACGAGCAGCAACTGCGCGAGCACCTTAATGAATTGCCCGACAGGATACACCACGTGATCAATGCTACGTCCCGGCAGGTGATCGAACTTCGACAGGCTCTGGATTCGTATGCGAGAAGCCTGGAAGGACGGCATGCAGGTGTACGGGCTGGCGATTTGGTGGCTCGTTTGTTGGGAATCCAGACCGCATCTCGGCCGAATATCCAGGATGCTGATGATCGTTCGGCTGGATATCCTCTGAGGCGATTTGCCGAATTCGGCTTGCTTCCTGGCTACGAGTTTCCATCTGAACCCGCGACCTTGAGGCTCCTGGGTGACGAACACGAAGAGGACCCTATTTCCGTAACCAGACGATTCGGCCTGGGCCAGTTCCAACCTGAGGCTCATGTATATGCACGGAAGCGGCGATGGGTGGTAATCGGACTTGACAACGCTTCACCGTGGAATCCTCGTAGTGATGGTCCGACCTGGAGTTATCGGGTTTGTGGTACTTGTGGCCTCAGGTACAATGCCGACGAACCGAGTTGTCCCCGGTGTGGGACGAGCAGTCCTGGTCCGGCGTATCCTGCATTCGAGTTCGCGGGCTTTCTGGCCAAGAAGGAGGAGCGGCCTATTCTGGACGAAGAAGACCGTTACGCTGCTCGGAACCTCGTCACGGTACATCCTCAATGGACGGGTGACGTAGTGGGCAGGTGGTCCCTCGTCAACGGCTGGGGATTGCGACTCAGCCGGAATGAAGAGGTAAGATGGATCAACGAAGGCCTTCCGCCGACCCAAGCTGAAATCGCAAACCAGTTACCCATTTTGCACGTGGAGGCAAAGGGATATTTGCTCTGTCCATCATGCGGGCGAAAGCTCGAACCTCCGCCTCCCCCCCAAGTTCAAAGTAGAGGGAGGCGAAATGCCGGTGGGCGTGCAGGCCGTCAGGATACTGGAGGCCATGCAGACGGATGCCCTCTTATCGGTACCGCCCCCCGGGCCTTGGCCATCACGACCGCTGCAAAGGTCGAGGTCTTGCGATTGCTGATGCCGGTCCCCGGATCTGACAATGCAAGACAATGGCTCTCGTTGGGACTCTCGCTCGGCTATGCACTCCTCAACGGTATGCAGCGGAGGTTCATGCTCGATCCGGCTGAGCTCGAATTCCAACTGGAAGGGCCCTGGAACTCGCAGCAGGGCGAGGCTCGTTGTTCGGTGATGTCCCTCGCGTTCATCGACCCCGGTTTGGGAGGAAGCGGGTATTTGGAGAGGATCGCAGAAGATTTTCATCTTGTGGCGGAGAGAGCACTGGAGCACCTGGACCATGCGGGTTGCGACACAGCCTGCTACCGCTGTCTGAAGACCTATCAGAACCAGCGATACCATGATCAACTTCATTGGCCCTCGGCAATTCCTGCTCTGCACGAACTGGCCGAGCAAGCCCCGACCGGCCGTCCGCTGCAAACCGGGGACATGGACGATCCGAGACCTTGGCTCGAAGCATATGCAGCAGGCCTCGGCTCACCTCTCGAACTGAAGTTCCTGCAGCTTTTCGAGAAGTACGGCTTCAAACCGGAGAAACAGGTGCCTGTCTCCCCAACGGACGACGAACCGCCCATATCCGTGGCTGACTTCGCTGTTCCCGAGCGTAGGTTGGCAATCTACGTGGATGGGGCAGCTTTCCATATTGGTGCCAACCTCCGCCGTGACCGATATATCCGTGGAAGACTTCGTGACGGGCAACCGCCCTGGCGAGTGGAAGAATTGAGAGCATCGGATTTGAAGGCTGGAGAAAGTCTGATCAGGCGGTTGAAAGAGAGTATTTGAAAGCCTTCGCAGAGACGAGGCTGACGGAATGCCGGGCCAAGACTTGCATGATTACACCTCATTGTAGTTGAAAAACTACACGTTGAATATCAGGCAGTTATGAAAATAACCTTAAGTCATGCGAAGCTTTTTGATTGTAGGACAAAAAGTCTTGTGATATTCGCGCAGGTCTGGAGTGAGGACGAGATCGGTGATCCGCAAAGTCTTGATCTTCTCCTTCTGGCTTGACACGAGGGTGCCCGGGTCCTATGATCGCCGCCCAAAGCCGGACCACAGAGGAAAAATACGGTAAAAGAGTAGTCTTCATGGCGGAAGAGCGTGCAGTGAGGGACCCCATTCATGGCTTCGTCTATCTAAGAAGCAAGGAAGCCGAAATCGTTGGATCAGCCCTCTTTCAAAGGCTACGGGGAATCCGTCAGTTAGCTTTTGCCCATTTGGTATATCCCGGAGCGCACCACACAAGATTTGAACATTCGCTGGGTGTCTGTAACATTGTTGGCAGGCTGGCGAAAAGCGTGGGGCTAAAAACCGAAGACGAGCAACTTGTCCGCCTGGCAGCTTTGCTGCATGACATTGGACATGGGCCTTTTTCGCATGTTTCAGAGGACGCTCTCGAAATTTACGCCGAAAGGGAGAAGCTTGGAGACCGGCTGCAAGATGACCAAGCGAGTATCCATGAGCTTGTAACACAGGATTTCATCAGAAATGACCCAGATCTCAAGCGGTTACTTGGAGAGCACGACTGCCAGCGGATCGCTACGCTACTTGCAGAAGGTTATGATGAACCACTGTTGAGGTCCTTGGTATCAGGCCCATTGGACGGGGACAAACAGGACTATCTCTTGCGAGACAGCCATTACTGTGGCGTAAAGTACGGTGTCTTTGACTTGGACCAGATGCATCGCTCCTTGGTCGCACACGATCCGGGCGACGGAACAGAGCTGATGATATCAGACGATGGAATTCATGTTCTGGAGCAATTCGTCCTGGCCAAGTATTACATAACCACGCAGGTGTATCGACACCGATTTCGGCTGATTACCGATCAGATGCTGGTCCGAGCGATTTGCCTCGGAATCGAGAAAGATGGAATCAGGGAACTGCATGAGCTTTATGGCTACGACGGAAGCGCTGATTTCGCAGCCAGGTATGCTCAGTGGGACGATGCGCGGTTTCTTCTGCATTTCGGAAGAGATGACCTCTCAGGGACGTATTGCCAGAGGCTTCTGGAGCGTTTGCGCAAGAGGCAGCTCCTGAAGAAGATTTACGGCAAGCGAATTAAGGAGCTTCCAGGTAACGTTCGCGAGACCTTGGAACAGATAAGCAGTTCAAACAACAGAGAGAAACGGGCTGAACTCGAAGCCATGATCCACGAAGAAATCCGCCACCGGCTCCCGTCGAATTGCGATCTCGGAGACGGTGATAGCAACTTCGTGATTCTTCACTCTTACAAGTTCAAGTCCGTGAAGGAACAGTCTAGGGACAACGAAGGTCCTATTCTCGTGGAGAGGTCGCCAACGCCAAAGACGTTTGAAGAGGAGTCCGCGCTCTTTCATTCAATTGACGCATCCCTGAGCGAAGCTCATGTGGAGGTATATGCTCCGATAATCTACGACAGCCCGGCACAGCGCCGAAAGGTGCTGACTACCCTTGACCGCCCCATAACTGAAATACTGACCCGGCTTAGCTCAGAAGATGGAGAGACCAATGAAGACACGTGATTTTGTTGTTCTTGCCTACGGAGCCTTCGGAGGAAAAATCTCCGGGAAGACTAACCTACAGAAAAAAGTTTATTTCCTTGGTGTAGGGCTCGGCATGGAATCTGATTTGGGCTACCGGCCACATTATTATGGTCCATATTCGGCTTCAGTCGCTGAAGCGAATTCAGAGTTGCGATCCATGGGGTACCTGAGCGAGTGCTCCACGAGCTGGGGAAGCGATAATCGTGGCTTTGAGATTGCACGATATGACTACGCCCTCACGGAGGATGGCAGTCGTCTCCTTGGAAGGAAACAACTTGAGTATCGCGACATTTGGGATAAGCTCATCGCTTTTGCTGAAGTAATGAAATCCGTGGGCGAGTTGAACTATTGGGAACTCTCAATCGCTGCCAAGTCGTACTTTATCCTGAAGAGCGCAGGAGCACAGATCGGCACGAAAGAGATTCAGAATGAAGCATTGAAGCTCGGCTGGGAGGTCAGAGAGGAGGAGATTCAGAAAGCATGTGAATTCCTTGAAAGGGTGCAGTTGGTTTAGCGGAGGACGGCGGTCAGGTCTTGTTTCTTGATTGGACTCCGGTGGCACATGCTGACAATGGCAGGGAAGGCCACGTTTAGGCGAGGCGGAGTTTAGAGCTTGGCCCAACCCCAATCATGCTTCGAATCCACTCCCTCGTCAAAGCTTGTTCCAAGAGTCATCTACGAAACTGTGCATAATCTGCGGATTTGTGCTCACAACCCGCCCTTCCCTAAACAGCGTTGCCGTGACTTTGCGACCGAATCTACAAACGGAAGTACTGGGAATCAAACACCTTGCCCCGCTCCATCATCTTACAGCTCGACGAGATAGCCGAGCCGTTGTCTTCCTTGATGACGTTGATCGACCGCATTTCGCGCGGCTCGTGGATCGGTCCGAACACTCACTCTCATGGAGAGCTCTTCACCGCTTCAAGCAGTTCCTGGTGAGCGATTGAGGCAATTGGGTGATTCTGGCCTTGTGATCCCAATCGTTTCATCGGTTCTGCCAAAAGAGCATCATACCTTCCAACCCACCGCGTACACCACACAGTGAGTCCGTCTTCCGGTGGCCCGCCAAAGGACTAGACGAAAAGAAATTTCGCGGTCGTTGACTTTCGTGACAGCCGTTAATACCTATACGTTACAGGAGAAATCATCCAGGTCAGTGACAGATACGCTGGGCAAAGGGGTACACCATGAGAATAATCAATATGGACCATGTGGCCGCGTGTCCAATTCTGCCTGAGGTTGCCGATGCAATGATACCTTTCCTCAAGGAGAGGTTCGGCAACCCATCGAGCATGCACAGCTCCGGAGAGCAGGTGTCTGAAGCGATGGAAGAAGCTCGGCGCCACGTGGCGGCTCTCATCAACGCCAAAGATTCGGAAATTGTCTTTACCTCCGGCGGAACCGAAGCAAACAACTGGGCCTTGAAAGGGGTTGTAATGGCGAGCCGGGCAAAAGGCAATCACATTATAACCTCTTCCATCGAGCATTTCTCGATCATGCACTGCGTCAAGACGCTCGAGAAACAGGGGGTAGAAGTCACACGTCTTCCTGTGGATCAATTTGGGATGGTGGATCCCGCGGACGTGAAAAAAGCGATAACCCCCCAGACGGTTCTCATCTCGGTCATGCACGCGAACAACGAAGTCGGCACCATCCAACCAATTCAAGAAATCGGGAAAATAGCTCGAGAGCGCAATATTCTGTTTCACACCGATGCAGTTGCTACCGCAGGCGTGATACCCGTTGACGTGGACAAGTTGAACGTGGACCTCCTCTCCCTGGCCGCGAACCCCTTCTATGGCCCCCATGGAGTCGGGGCTCTTTACATCAGGAAAGGAACACGCATCGCTCCACTGCTCGACGGAGGAATCCAAGAGCAAGGCCTGCGAGCAGGCACTGAGAACATCCTCGGAATAATAGGCATGGGCAAGGCGGCGGAAATCGCGGCCAAAGAGATGCACAACCGAATAGGGCATGTCTTGCCGCTGCGCGACCGACTCAAGAAGGAAATCCCCGAGGCCATCCCCGAGGTGGCGCTCGTGGGGCACCCGACGGAACGGCTGCCAGGCAACGTCAGCGTGGTCGTCCGGTACGTTGAAGGGGAAGCCATGCTGCTCTTCCTTGACATGGAGGGAATACAGATAGCCAGTGGTTCGGCGTGCATTTCCCGATCGCTCAAGGTATCTCACGTGATGCTCGCCATGGGTATAGACGCGGGTACTGCCCAGGGGTCCCTCCTATTTACCCTGGGTGTCGACAATACCAACGCAGACGTTGACGAGGTGTTGAAAGTCCTGCCTTCCATTGTGCAGAGGCTGAGAGACATGTCGCCCTTGTACAAGAGATCCGTTAGACTCAAGGAAACGGGATGACCGATTCGCTTGTCGCATTTGTGTGCTACACTATGATGGAGGTCTCAAACCTCAGGAGGTTTTTGCATGTATAACGAAGTAGTCATGGATCATTTCAGGAACCCGAGGAATGTCGGAGAAATACCTGACGCAGACGGAGTTGGGGAAGTGGGGAACCCGGCCTGCGGAGACATCATGGCCTTCTATATCAAGGTCAAAGACGACAGAATCGAGGACGTGAAATTTCAGACATTCGGATGTGGTGCCGCCATAGCGGTTTCCAGCATGGTGAGCGAATTGGCCAAGGGAAAGACCCTGGACGAGGCCATGAAAATAACGAACAAGTCTGTGCTGGAAGCCCTCGACGGCCTGCCGAAAAAGAAGCATCACTGCTCGAACCTCGGTGCCGACGCGCTTCATCGGGCCATCGAGGATTACAGGGCTAAGCAGGCTGGCCGGCAATTTGAGAGGCCTGAAGACGGTCCTGAAGTCTGCTCGTGTCCGGTGTGCGATGTCGAAGATCCTGAGGAAGCCCCCTATTGCGCGACCGCGTGCGAACGGATTTCCTCGAAGTAAGTATCGGTCTGCAGTGAGATCTGCCTCAGGTCGGACTGCGCTCTGTGCGGTGACGAGAGGATCGTGAGAGCGTCTATGAGGAGAGAGGTTTGCGGACCCCGGGACGGGCCCCCCATGGGCAGGGAAAGGGATGGGAGTGGCCGGATTTTTAGCCTCGGCGGTTACGGCGCTATACAACAATAATTTCGCAATGTTGCCCATCTCTTTTGGACACAAGATGAATTTTTTATCACGTGTTGATTTAAAAAGACTTGACAACACCCTTATAACATGTTTTTTTCTGCCCAGCGACAAACCAAACCTAATCCTTCCTTTGGCCCGTCCCAGACGGGCTTTTTTTTTCAATGGAGATCACCCTCGCAATCCGCCGGCTGCCAGGCGGCCAACGGGTGAGCAAGGAGAATCGCATGAGCACGCAGAAAGTATCTCTCGAAGAAATGATCCGACGGGTGAAATCACGGCCTGACAGCCACCGCGCCGGGATGATCCTCTGTCATAACGGTATTGTCCGGTCGTCTGACCGCGCAGGAGAAAAGGCGGTTGTCAAACTGCAGGTGCGCACCCATGCGGAAAAGCTTGAGGAAATCCGTGCCTGGGGCGAGCAGCAACCCGGCATCGTCGCGGTTCTTATCGAGGCTCGGGAGGGAGAGCTCAAAGTGGGCGACGATCTACTGTTCATCGTGGTGGCGGGAGATATCCGGGAACACGTTTTTCCTGTGATGCGCGAGATCCTTGAACGGATCAAGGCTCAAGGGGTGACAAAGACGGAAGTCTACGGAGCGTAAGCACAACAGAAGCCTTTGAGCCGGTGCTCTGCGGTAAGCTTCGGGGGGCAGATTTTTTGACCCCGCCCCCAAGAAGCTCAATGCAAAGCGTGACAAAGGACGGCTACGATCTCTTGGTAACAGCGAGAGGAATGAGAGACTTCCCTCTAACGGAGGCGAGGTGCATCATATAATCCCGCCCTGTGGGCTTGGGTGTTCGCAGCTCGGACTGGGGCTTCTTGCGCAACGTTAGGGCAGAGCTCGGACACGTGGGTACGCACAGGCCGCAGCCGATACATCGATCGCGGTTCACTTCCGCAACGTCTGCTGATCCCACTTCGATGGCCTCCATTTGACATCTGTCAGTGCATGTCCCGCATGCAGCACAGGCTTCAGGGTCAACCTCTACGTAGTAGTTGGTCAAGACTCTCTCTGCGGGCTTTGGGTACAATTTTATGCCGCGCAGTATTCCGCAGCAGTCTCCGCAGCAGTTGCAGAGTCCCCCGGCGTCCTGAGCCGCGAACGGTTGGGGCACAAGACCTGCTTCTTCGCAAGAATCGATTATTTTCAGTGCCTCATCCGTGGAGATGAACCGGCCCATGCCCTTGTCCACGTAGTAATGTGCGTGGCTCCCGAATTGAAAACAGACTTCCAAGGGCTTATCACAGCCTTTTTCGAGCAGTCCCTGCTGCACTCGGCAAATGCATTTTGACACGGAGATGGTGTCTTTCCCCTTGATGATGCCTCTCACGTCCTCGTACGGTTCCACCGGCCATGCGTAATCGATGGACTTGTTGACCGGCACAGTCCGCATCGGGGGCTCCACGCCGAATCCGTGCCGCGCGAACGCTTCGACAAAGTACTGGTCGTACAGCTCAGCAAACTCGCGGTCCATATCTTTGAGCTGGTATTCAAACGATCCTACCACGAACGGCACAGCCGCGTACTTGACCGAATCGCCCTTCCTGACCCGGAAGATGAGCCCTTTGTCCACCATGCGTTCCAGTAATTGGGCGACTCCTTCAGGATCTTTGCCGATTCGCTTAGCCACTGAGCCGGCATCTTCGAGCATCATGCTGAGATTGAGGTACATGCCCGCCTCTTCCTCAGTGAAGAGCTTCTGGAGGATTTTCATCTCTACTCCGGATTCCGTCGCCGGAAACCCGAGGGAATACTGGTCCAACTGTTCACGGAGGTCATAGTAGACTTGGCTGATCATGGTCTGCTCCTTTCACGCAATTTTGTGCGGTTATGTGTCGTGGGGCGCTTCTCGAAATTGACTCTTTGTTCTAGTTCGTTCTGGCACATTTTCTCGCTGTTGCTCTTCTCCCTCCGCCCTATGCAATGAAATGACTAATTTCAAAGCATCCCGGGTCTTTTCCAGTGGTTCCGGTTCAGCCAGCACGCGGTACAGAATCAAAGCGCCCTCTATGGAGCTGATGATAAGGTGGCTCAACGCGCTGACATCCGCATCCTCTTTCAGTGAGCCGCCCCCCTTGGCTTCTTCCAGCAGCCCCAAGATCATGGCATGCCACGCCACGAAGAATTTCCTCGTCACGCAGGCAAGCTCCCTCTCTCCTTCGCCCACCTCCTGGGCGATCTTGGCGAAGAGTCAGGTGGCTTTACCGCCACGAGCTGCGAAGTACCCCACGATGCGGTCGATGAGGAGCTCAATCTTGGCCAGCGGATCTGCTTCCTCTTCCATGAGCGTCTGAAAGAACGGCAGGTAACGATTCCCGGAATCTTCGACGGCTTGGCATGCGAGATCGTGCTTGCTGGTGAAGTGAAAGTAGAGATTTCCCCTCTTCACCCCTGCTGCTTTGCAGATATCGTCTATGGTTGTGCGGCTGTACCCTTGATCGCGCAGGAGGCGCTTGGTTGCATTGATGATCTTCTCTCTGGTGGCTCGACCCCGTCTATTCACGCCCGCCCCCGAGTAACTGACTCCTTGGTCTATTCTCGCAGCCATCCCCACCAGCGTCAACTTTTTTTCACGCATCATCGCGAAACGCGGCGTGACGACTGTAGGGGCAGGCCTTGTGCCCGCCTTGGGCACCAACAACGGGTGCCCCTATGTCCTCACACCTTCTTGACACACCCCTTCGTAAACTCGGCGGCACAATGCACTTGCGCATGGACGGCAATATGTGCCACCCCTAGTCCAACGGTCGTATGCCTGCGGTCCCCTTCTCAGGATCGTCAGACAGTTACTGTGTACATGGGGGACGAACGTCGGTCGCCCTCTGGATTGGGGTAAGAGGAGGCGGAGCGTCCGGATCAACAGCGTCCCTCTAAGAATACGGTAGAATGGGCGCCTCCCCCGTTTATCTTTGGGGATGACGGGCAAGATGAAAGTGTCTCAAAACTCGGGACACACCAAACATCGTAGCACGATTGGGC
>Ga0067045_1005094_pt1 | contig 14459 bp, 11 predicted proteins | sample TerdegcTABiofilm_FD_59184 | JGI IMG/M metagenome (GOLD analysis project Ga0067045, IMG submission 59184) | Combined Assembly of (Gp0054472, Gp0054536) Wastewater bioreactor microbial communities from Singapore -Terephthalate degrading...
GAAGCTTTCCCGGACACCTTTGCTGCCCGTGACAGCCGGCGGACCACCGGTAACCCGGTGCGCGCCGAGTTGTTCCTCGAGACCCCGCGCCCGGCCCTGGCCGGACGCCAGGCGCGTTTGCTGATCCTGGGCGGAAGCCTGGGGGCAGAACCCTTGAATAAATTGCTGCCTGAAGCCCTGTCGCAGGTTCCCGTCGAACTGCGCCCGGAAGTGTTCCACCAGGCTGGCAAAAACCACGATGAAGTGACAGCCGAGCGCTACCGCGCTGCCGGCGTCGAGGCGCACGTGCAGCCGTTCATCAAAGACATGGCCCAAGCCTACGGCTGGGCCGACCTGGTGGTCTGTCGCGCAGGTGCGCTGACTGTCAGTGAGCTGGCTGCTGCCGGTCTGCCCTCGATGCTGGTGCCGCTGCCCCACGCGATCGACGATCACCAGACCCGCAATGCCGATTATTTGGCTCGTGAAGGCGCTGCCTTCCTGATGCCGCAAAGAACGACCGGCGCCGCAGAACTGGCTGCGCGCCTGACCGAGGTCCTGATGCAACCACAACGACTCAACGACATGGCTGGCGCAGCTCGTCGCCTGGCCAAACCGGATGCCACCCGTAACGTGGTCGATATCTGCCTGGAGGTGGTTCATGGTTGAGAATCAGAAAGCCATGCCGCAGCCGGAAATGCGCCGTATCCGTCGTATCCACTTCGTCGGCATCGGCGGTGTGGGCATGTGCGGGATCGCCGAAGTGTTGCTGAACCTGGGCTATGAAGTGTCCGGTTCCGACCTCAAGGCTTCCCCCGTGACCGAGCGCCTGGAATCCTTTGGCGCACAGATTTTCCTCGGCCACCGTGCCGAGAACGCCGCCAATGCCGATGTGCTGGTGGTCTCCAGTGCCGTGAACACCTCCAACCCGGAAGTGGCGACCGCGCTCGAGCGCCGCATCCCGGTGGTGCCGCGTGCCGAAATGCTGGCCGAGCTGATGCGCTACCGCCACGGCATCGCCGTCGCCGGTACCCACGGCAAAACCACCACCACCAGCCTGATCGCCTCGGTGTTCGCCGCCGGTGGCCTGGACCCGACCTTCGTCATCGGTGGCCGCCTGAATGCAGCGGGTACCAATGCCCAGCTCGGCACCAGTCGCTACCTGATCGCCGAAGCCGATGAAAGCGATGCCAGCTTCCTGCACCTGCAGCCGCTGGTGGCCGTGGTCACCAACATCGACGCCGACCACATGGCGACCTATGACGGCGACTTCAACAAGCTGAAGAAAACCTTCGTCGAGTTCCTGCACAACCTGCCGTTCTACGGTCTGGCGGTGGTGTGCCTGGACGACCCGGTGGTTCGCGAGATCCTGCCACAGGTCAAGCGCCCAACCGTCACCTACGGTTTCAGCGAAGACGCCGACGTGCGCGCAATCAATGTTCGCCAGCAAGGCATGCAGACCTTCTTCACCGTGCTGCGCCCCGATCGCGAGCCGCTGGACGTGTCGGTGAACATGCCGGGCAATCACAACGTGCTCAACTCCCTGGCGACCATCTGCATTGCCACCGACGAAGGCGTCAGCGATGAAGCCATCGTCCAGGGCCTGTCGGGCTTCCAGGGTGTCGGCCGTCGCTTCCAGGTCTACGGCGAACTGCCAGTCGAAGGCGGCAGCGTGATGCTGGTGGACGACTACGGTCATCATCCGACCGAAGTGGCCGCGGTGATCCAGGCCGTGCGTGGTGGCTGGCCGGAGCGCCGCCTGGTGATGGTCTACCAGCCGCACCGCTACAGCCGCACCCGTGACCTGTATGACGACTTCGTCAATGTCCTGGCCGATGCCAACGTGCTGCTGCTGATGGAAGTCTATCCGGCCGGCGAAGAGCCGATCCCGGGCGCCGACAGCCGCAAGCTGTGCAACAGCATTCGCCAGCGTGGCCAGCTTGACCCGATCTACATCGAGCGCGGCGTTGACCTCGCGCCGCTGGTCAAGCCGTTGCTGCGTGCCGGAGACATCCTTCTGTGCCAGGGCGCCGGTGATATCGGTGGCCTTGCACCCAAATTGTTGAAAAGTTCGTTGTTCGCAGGCGCCGTTGTCGCGCCTAGCGAGGGGAAGTTGAAATGACTGCAGCCTACGCCAACCTGTTCTCGACTATCGCCCCGCAAGACTTCGGGCGTGTCGCCGTGCTGTTCGGTGGCAAGAGCGCCGAGCGCGAAGTGTCGCTCAAATCCGGTAACGCTGTGCTCAGTGCCCTGCAGAGCGCCGGTGTCGATGCGTTCGGCATCGACGTCGGCGACGACTTCCTGCAGCGCCTGCTCAATGAAAAGATCGACCGTGCGTTCATCATTCTCCACGGTCGCGGCGGTGAAGACGGCAGCATGCAAGGCCTGCTCGAGTGCCTGGGTATTCCCTACACCGGCAGCGGCATCCTCGCCTCGGCCCTGGCCATGGACAAACTGCGCACCAAACAGGTCTGGCATACCCTGGGTATTCCGACCCCGCGTCACGCCGTCCTGAGCAGCGAAGCGGATTGTATTTCGGCTGCGACGGAACTGGGCTTCCCTTTGATCGTCAAACCGGCGCATGAAGGTTCAAGTATCGGTATGGCCAAAGTGACATCAGCGTCTGAATTGACCGACGCCTGGAAAGCGGCCAGTACCTACGATTCGCAAGTGTTGGTCGAACAATGGATTCAAGGTCCGGAGTTCACCATTGCCATGCTGCGCGACCAGGTGTTGCCGCCGATCGCCCTGGGTACGCCACACACTTTCTACGACTACGACGCCAAGTACCTGGCCTCCGATACCCAGTACCGGATCCCGTGTGGCCTCGACAGTGCCAAGGAACAAGAACTCATGGACCTCACGGCGAAAGCCTGTGAGGCGCTGGGTATCGCCGGTTGGGGACGGGCTGACGTGATGCAGGACGCCGAAGGGCAGTTCTGGTTCCTCGAAGTCAACACCGCACCGGGCATGACCGATCACAGCCTGGTGCCGATGGCGGCCCGGGCAGCCGGCCTGGATTTCCAACAGTTGGTGTTGGCGATCCTGGCTGCAAGCATTGAGCCGCGAGGGTAAGTCCATGCAAGGCGCCCAGCTACGTCATCAGCCACCCGCACCCGGCCGCAAGCCGGTACCGCGGGGTGCCAGCCGAATGGTGGCCAAAGAGCCGATGTCGGTGCGCCTGCCGAAAGCCAATTTTGGTTTTCTCAAAGCGGTGTTCTGGCCAGTGCTGCTGGTGGCGTTGGGCTTCGGTACCTATGAGGGTGCACAGCGCCTGATGCCGTACGTGGACCGGCCGATCAGCAAGATCAACGTGCAGGGCGACTTGAGCTACATCAGCCAGCAAGCGGTGCAGCAGCGGATCGCCCCCTACGTGGCGGCGAGCTTCCTCACCATCGACCTGGCGAGCATGCGCACCGAACTGGAAACCATGCCGTGGATCGCGCACGCCGAAGTGCGTCGTGTCTGGCCTGACCAGGTGGTGATTCGCCTGGAAGAACAACTGCCCGTGGCCCGTTGGGGTGACGAGGCCTTGCTGAACAACCAGGGCCAGGCGTTTACCCCGCGTGAGCTGGCCAACTACGAACATTTGCCACAGTTGTTTGGCCCGCAGCGGGCCCAGCAGCAAGTGATGCAGCAGTATCAGGTGTTGAGCCAGATGCTTCGGCCACTGGGTTTTTCCATCGCCCGGCTGGAGTTGCGTGAACGCGGCAGCTGGTTCCTGACCACAGGTGCCGGCAGTGCGGGACCGGGGATCGAGTTGTTGTTGGGCCGCGGCAACCTGGTGGAAAAGATGCGCCGCTTCTTTGCCATCTACGACAAGACGCTTAAAGAACAGATTACGAACATAGCGCGCATCGACCTGCGTTATGCCAACGGCCTTGCCGTCGGCTGGCGGGAACCTGTAGCGCCCACGACGGCCCAACCCGCCGTCGCGAAGAATTGAGAAGAGGCAGGACCATGGCAAACGTGCAAAGCGGCAAAATGATCGTCGGTCTGGATATCGGTACCTCCAAGGTGGTGGCACTGGTAGGCGAGGTCGCGGCCGATGGCCAACTGGAAATCGTCGGGATCGGTACCCATCCTTCCCGCGGCCTGAAGAAGGGCGTGGTGGTGAACATCGAGTCCACCGTGCAGTCGATCCAGCGCGCCATCGAAGAAGCGCAATTGATGGCCGGTTGCCGGATCCACTCGGCGTTCGTTGGCGTGGCGGGCAATCACATCCGCAGCCTGAACTCCCACGGCATCGTGGCGATCCGTGATCGCGAAGTCAGCTCCGCCGACCTTGAGCGCGTCCTCGACGCCGCCCAGGCAGTCGCGATCCCGGCCGACCAGCGGGTCCTGCACACCTTGCCGCAGGACTACGTGATCGATAACCAGGAAGGCGTGCGCGAGCCGCTGGGCATGTCCGGCGTGCGTCTGGAGGCCAAGGTCCACGTGGTCACCTGCGCGGTCAATGCAGCACAGAACATTGAAAAATGCGTACGCCGCTGCGGCCTGGAAATCGACGACATCATCCTCGAGCAACTGGCTTCGGCGTACTCGGTGCTGACCGATGACGAGAAAGAGCTGGGTGTGTGCCTGGTGGACATCGGTGGCGGTACCACCGACATCGCGATCTTCACTGAAGGCGCTATCCGCCATACCGCGGTGATCCCGATTGCCGGCGACCAGGTGACCAACGACATCGCCATGGCGCTGCGCACCCCGACCCAGTACGCCGAGGAAATCAAGATCCGTTACGCCTGCGCCCTGGCCAAGCTGGCCGGTGCCGGTGAAACCATCAAAGTGCCAAGCGTCGGTGACCGTCCGCCCCGCGAGCTGTCCCGCCAGGCCCTGGCCGAAGTGGTCGAGCCGCGTTACGACGAGCTGTTCACCCTGATCCAGGCCGAGCTGCGTCGCAGCGGCTACGAAGACCTGATCCCGGCCGGCATCGTGCTGACCGGCGGTACGTCGAAAATGGAAGGCGCGGTAGAGCTGGCCGAAGAGATTTTCCACATGCCGGTCCGCCTGGGCGTGCCCCACGGCGTCAAGGGCCTGGACGATGTTGTGCGCAACCCGATTTATTCAACCGGTGTTGGTTTGCTGATGTACGGCCTGCAAAAGCAGTCCGACGGCATTTCCTTCTCGGGGATCAGCAGCAGCCGCGATAGCTACAGCAACGAAGAGGCCAAGAGCCCGTTGCTCGACCGCATCAAGAGCTGGGTCCAGGGCAATTTCTGAAGATTTACCGCAACACCGTTACAAGCAGTAGGCGCAGTAGGCGAAAAAACTAGAGAATTGAAGGAGAGGGAAAATGTTCGAACTCGTAGACAACATCCCCGCAAGCCCGGTCATTAAAGTCATCGGTGTTGGCGGAGGCGGCGGCAACGCTGTCAACCACATGGTCAAGAGCAACATTGAAGGCGTTGAGTTCATCTGCGCCAACACTGATGCCCAGGCGCTGAAAAGCATCAGCGCGCGGACCATCCTGCAACTGGGCACCAGCGTGACCAAAGGCCTGGGCGCCGGCGCGAACCCTGAAGTCGGTCGTCAGGCCGCCATGGAAGACCGTGAGCGCATCGCCGAAGTACTGGCGGGCACCAACATGGTGTTCATTACCACGGGCATGGGCGGTGGTACCGGTACCGGTGCTGCACCTGTGATCGCCGAAGTGGCCAAGGAAATGGGGATCCTCACCGTTGCGGTGGTGACCCGTCCGTTCCCGTTCGAAGGTCGCAAGCGCATGCAGCTGGCCGACGAAGGTATCCGCCTGCTGTCCGAAAGCGTCGACTCGTTGATCACCATTCCCAACGAAAAGCTGCTGACCATCCTCGGTAAGGACGCCAGCCTGCTGTCGGCTTTCGCCAAGGCTGACGACGTGCTGGCCGGTGCCGTGCGCGGTATCTCCGACATCATCAAGCGTCCGGGCATGATCAACGTCGACTTCGCTGACGTGCGTACCGTGATGAGCGAAATGGGCATGGCGATGATGGGCACTGGCTGCGCCAGCGGTCCGAACCGTGCACGTGAAGCAACTGAAGCGGCCATCCGCAACCCGTTGCTCGAAGACGTCAACCTGCAAGGCGCGCGTGGCATCCTGGTGAACATCACCGCCGGTCCTGACCTGTCCCTGGGTGAGTACTCCGACGTGGGTAGCATCATCGAAGCCTTCGCTTCCGAGCACGCCATGGTCAAGGTCGGTACCGTTATCGATCCAGACATGCGCGACGAACTGCACGTGACCGTCGTTGCGACCGGTCTGGGCGCGAAAATCGAGAAGCCGGTCAAGGTCATCGACAACACCGTCCACACTTCCATGACCAGCGCCCCGGCTCCTTCTGCCGCTGCCGCACGTCCGGAAATGCCGTCGGTGAACTACCGCGACCTGGACCGTCCAACCGTGATGCGCAACCAGGCTCAGGCCGGCGCAGCGGCGGCAGCAAAGCTCAATCCGCAAGACGATCTGGATTACCTGGATATCCCGGCATTCCTGCGTCGTCAGGCCGATTGATGAAATGTATCAGGCGTATTAAGTTGATTGGTGTTCAGCAAAGGTCTGGTCTGCTATTATCGCCAGCCTTTGTTGATACCAGTTCGCACTTTGCGCTGAAGCGGCCCATGCCATGATTAAACAACGCACCCTGAAGAATATTATCCGTGCCACAGGTGTCGGCCTGCACTCCGGGGAGAAGGTCTACCTGACCCTCAAGCCTGCACCTGTCGACACTGGCATTGTGTTTTGTCGTGCCGATCTCGACCCTGTGGTGCAGATTCCTGCTCGCGCAGAAAACGTTGGCGAAACCACCATGTCGACCACTCTGGTCAACGGTGACGTCAAAGTGGACACGGTGGAGCACTTGCTCTCGGCCATGGCTGGCCTGGGCATCGATAACGCCTACGTCGAGCTCTCCGCGTCCGAAGTGCCAATCATGGATGGTAGCGCTGGACCTTTTGTATTCTTGATTCAATCGGCTGGCCTGGAAGAACAGGATGCCGCCAAGAAGTTCATCCGTATCCTGCGTGAAGTGACTGTGGAAGATGGCGACAAGCGCGCCACTTTTGTCCCTTTCGAAGGTTTCAAGGTGAGCTTCGAGATCGATTTCGATCACCCGGTGTTTCGTGACCGCACCCAAAGTGCCAGCGTGGATTTTTCCAGCACTTCGTTCGTAAAAGAAGTCAGCCGCGCCCGGACCTTTGGTTTCATGAGTGATATCGAGTACCTGCGCAAGCACAACCTCGCACTCGGCGGTAGCGTTGAAAATGCCATCGTGGTCGATGCGGACGGTGTACTGAACGAAGACGGCCTTCGCTACGAAGACGAATTCGTCAAACACAAGATCCTCGACGCCATTGGCGACCTCTACCTGCTGGGCAATAGCCTGATTGGTGAGTTCAAGGGCTTCAAGTCCGGCCACGCACTGAACAACCAGCTTCTGCGCAAATTGATTGAGCAGACAGATGCTTGGGAAGTCGTGACCTTTGAAGACGCCAGCACTGCTCCGATCTCTTACATGCGCCCGGTTGCGGCGGTGTAAGTAAAAACCTCTCTAGTTTTTAAAGGCTGCCTTCGGGTGGCCTTTTTTTATGCCTGCCGCACAGGCCAGACCTACGCCTGCGCGCTGACCACGCAGTTGCGCCCCTGGTGTTTGGCCTTGTACAGGGCCTTGTCAGCGGTGTACATCAGGTTTTCCAGGCTCTGATTCGGCTGTCCCGTGGAGGTACTGAGGCCGATGCTGACGGTCATGGGCGATGCGCCGGCGGCAAAGGGCGGTAGTTGTTCGACCGCCGCACGGATGTTTTCAGCGATGCGCAGTGCACCGGCGGTATCGGTCTCGGGCAGCACCGCGGCGAACTCTTCGCCGCCATAGCGTGCCGCGAGATCAGCCGGGCGGCGGATGTTTTCGCTGATGACCCTGGCCAGCACGCGCAACGCATCATCCCCGCGCTGATGGCCGTGACGGTCATTGAAGGCTTTGAAGTGATCGGCGTCGATCATCAGCACCGACAGCGGTTTACCCGACCGATGGGCACGCGACCATTCGCGGTTCAACACCGCATCCAGGGTGCGGCGGTTGGCCACTCCGGTGAGTGGATCAATGGCCGCCTGATGGGCCAGTTCCTGCTCGGCGTGCTGGCGCAAGCGCAGTTCGCGACACAGCAGCAGGGCCAGCCACATCAGGCCGATGCACAGCACGCCGGTGGCGCCACTGATCACATAGGCGGTACGTTTCCAGGTGGCAAAGACTTCGTCCATGGACAGCGCCACCATCACCGTCAATGGCAGGTTGCCCACGCGCGAGAAGGTGTACAGGCGATTGCGGTGGTCCATGCTTGAGACGCTGCTGAAACTGCCACTGCCTTCACGCATGATGCGAACCACATTGGGCCGATTGCCGAAGCTCTTACCGATGCTGTTGTCACGCAGCATGGGTTTTTGCGCGAGCAGAATACCGTCCTTGTCGAGCACATTGAGGGTGCTGTCGTTGCCGATGTTCAGGCTCTTGAACAGCTCGTCGAAATACGCGAGACGCATGGACGCCACGGCCACGCCGAGAAACTCACCAGAGGGTGAAGAAATGCGCCGGCTGAAACTGATGCGCCACTGCTCATTGTCGGGGCATACACAACGGGGTTTGAAGGGACGGCTGATGAACATCCCGGTGTCATCGTTGAACGCATGGGCCAGGAAGTAATCACGGTCGGCGAAGTTCCCCGGCTTGGGCTCCACCCGGGAGGAGTCGGCAATCACATTGCCATACTTGTCCAGTAAAAGCAGGTCGCCCTTGAAGCGTGCGGTGCTGGAGCGATCGAACAGCACCAGGTGGCGGATCTGTGGCGACACCTGCTTCAGGTCGTCTCGCTGGGCGGCGGCGATCAGGCCTTGCAGCGACAGGTCATAGAGCTCGACGTTGCGCAGCACATCCGCATCGATCAATTGCACGATGTTGGTCGCGCTACGGGTCGCCGTCTGCATCGCGTAGGCGTGTTCGCGTATCAGCAGGAAGGTGACGATGGCGATGATGGCAATCACGGTCAGGGAACTGCCGAGAATCAGCATGAATTCCGGCCGGTGGGTGTTGCCCGTCAAGTGAAGGTGCGTACGGCTTGCACTCATGGTTCTGATTTCTGCAAAGGGACATCATCAGCGTAGTTCCCGGACGGGCCGGGCGGCATTGCAGATATCAGTTCGTTAATTGATTGCCTAGTGCATGTATAGATCCGGTGCGGACAAAAGGCCAGGCCAATGGCGGGATACCGATCAATTTTGCGAGCTCCATTCCTGATAGGCGCGAACACGCTCGCGCCTACGGGGGAGGGCGTTCGCCTTAGAAAACGTTCAGCGGGTAGTCGAGGATCACTCGGTACTCGTCGGTATCGTTGTCCAGTGCGCCATAGCCGTTGCCACCGCGGTTGGTCGCCCATTGCAGGCGCACGGCGAGGTTTTTCGCCGTGCCGTTCTGGACGACGTACTGCAGGTCGAGGTCACGTTCCCAATGCTTGGCGTGCTGACCGTCCGCGTTGTAGTACGCACCATAGCCGGGGCTGTCCGGGTCCACCTTGTGCAGGTTCAGGGTACCGCGCGAATAGGACAGGGCCGACGTCAGGCCCGGCACGCCGACACCGGCAAAATCAAAGGCGTACTTGAGCTTCCACGAACGCTCGTTGGGGCCGTTGAAGTCCGAATACTGCTGCGAATTGTCGAGGTAGACGCTGTCGCCCTGGGCGATGTAGTCAAACGGCGTGTTGCCGTTCACCCGCTGATACGCGGCCGTGACGCTATGACTGCCGACGCCGAGGGTCAGATGCAGGCTGTAAGTGTTGTTGTCGATCGCCCCCAGCAGCGCTTCGCCGCTGTCCTGGGTGTGATAGTAGTGCAGGCCCGGGTTCAGGCTGATGTGCTCGCTCAGCGCGTAGCGGTAGTCGAGGTCGTAGTAGTACTGGTTCCACACGTCCTTGAGTTCGGAGGCATACAGGCTGCTGCTCAGCCCTGGCACCGCGCTCCAGGCCACGCCGGCCCAGTTCAGGTGGCGGCTTTCGTCACCGTCGGCCAAGGTTCCGTAGGAGGTGCCGATGCGCTGATGTCCGCTCTGGTTGTACGGTTTGGTGAAACTGGCCTGGCCACCTTCGAGCAGCCAGCCATCGAAGCTCTGGTTGCTCAGGCTGACGCCGCGAAAGGTCTGCGGCAACAGGCGACTCATGCCGCCGGCAATCACCGGGTTATTGAGAAACAGGTCACCGGCCTTGAGCTCAGTGTCCATGGCGCGCATTTTCAGGGTCGCACCGCCGGTGGAAAACGACCCCGGCGCTTTGCCGTTGCCATCGCCGATCGGCAGGATGCTGGAGCCGTCAGTGCCGCCCCCACCATCGAGTTTGAGCCCGAGCATGGCATTGGCGTCCAGGCCAAAGCCCAGCGGGCCTTGGGTATAACCCGACTCGAAGAGCCCCAGCAAACCCTGGCCCCACTCGATATTGTCGTCAGCCTGCTGCAGGCGATTGCGGTTCATGTAGTAGTTGCGGGCACTGAGGTTGAGGCTGGCCCCCTCGACAAAACCTTCGCGCGGGGAATTTTCGGCGGCCTGGGCGGGGGTGATCGTTGCGGCGATTGCAATGAACAGGGGACTCAGTTTGACGGTGATACTCACGTGGGATACAGCTCCTTGGCGCAATGACCTGTAGGGTCATTGTTTGAAATCCGGTGTTTCTCATGAAGGGGGACGCGTACGGGCGGGGCAAAAACACAACAAAAAAAAGCCGCTGATAGCAGCGGCTTTTAAGACAACTTCACGTGGGAAAGAGCCGAGTGAAGTGTCGAGGGAAACTCGAAACGATGAGCGATCAGCTGTCTTTCTCAACCTGGGGCTGAGCCTGGACAGTCGCTGCTTGCGGGGTGTGCTCAGGGTTTTGCGCCTTGGCGGTCAGTTCGGTCTGGGCTTTGTCGAAGGCGGCTGCCCGTGCGGCATTCTGCGCGACAAAGGCGGGCGACTCTTCGGCCATGACCACTGGCGAAAGGAACAAGGACGACAAAACGAACGCGCTGGCAATACCCATACTGTTGGACATCTAAGGAACCTTCTTGCTTGGCAAGTGCTGTTTGGTGCGGGCAAAGATAAGGGTCCCGGGTAAAAGGAAACAGAGCGGATTGCAGAAAGGACTGTTGCGTGAACAGCAATAGTTGGCGCGGCGCCCGCCCCGCGGATGTCGTTAGAGGGGCAGGTAGAGACCGAAGGTATTGACCCCATCGTCACTGCGCACAAACACATCGCCGCCGTGCATCAGCGCAATTGCCTTGACGATGGCCAGCCCCAGGCCGTGGTTGGCGCCGCTGTTGCTGCGTGAGGCGTCGACACGGTAGAAGCGCTCGAACAGGCGCGGCAGGTGTTCGCTGGCAATCGGCTCGCCGGGGTTGGCCACGCCAAGGCGGACCTGATGGTGTTCGGTGTCGATCCGCACCTCGATCACCTGTCCGGGCGCGGTGTGTTGCACCGCATTGTTCAGCAGGTTGATCAAGGCCCGGCGCAGGTGGGCGATTTCAATCTGCACCTGGGCGTCACCACTGACCCGGACCTGGACCTGGGCATCTTCGAGGATGAAGTCCAGGTAATCCAGGGTGGTCGCCACTTCATCGGCCAGCGAGGTGCTGGTGAGTTTGGTGGCTTTACTGCCCTGGTCGGCGCTGGCCAGGAACAACATGTCGTTGATGATCGAGCGCAACCGTTCGAGCTCCTCCAGGTTCGATTGCAGCACTTCGAAGTAGTGTTCCGCCGAGCGCCCGCGCGTCAGGGCCACCTGGGTCTGGCCGATCAGGTTGGTCAGCGGTGAACGCAGCTCGTGAGCGACGTCGGCGTTGAACGACTCCAGGCGGGTGTAGGCCTGCTCGACCCGTTCCAGGGTCGAGTTGAACGAGCTGACAAACTGATCGAGCTCCGGCGGCAAGGGCGACAGCTGCAAGCGTGCCGACAGCAGTGGCGGGGCCAGGCGTTGTGCTTCCTGGGACAGCTTGATCAGTGGCTTGAGGCCGATTCGCGCGACCCAGTAACCCAGCGCCGATGCCAGCAGCACGCCGACGATTGCCAGGCTGATCAGGGCGATCAGCAGATGGTGCTGGGTGGCCTGGACGGCCTGGGTGTCGATGCCGATCATGAAGCGCAGCGGCGGGCGCTGATCCTTGGCCGGGAACTGGCTGACCAGCACCTTCAGCGGGTAGGGCTGCTGCGGTAACTGCAGGTCGCGCATGCCCAGCGGGCCCTCGGCGAAGGCGCGGACCTGCGGGGAGATGTCGCCGTACTCGTAGCGGCGATCGCCACTGATGATCCAGAAGCTGATGCGCTTGTCTTCTTCGCCGAGCAGCTTGAGCTTGTTGTTGATCTTGACCCAATGCTCCGGCGTGCCGTAACGGCCCACCGTGGATTCGAGCACGCTGTAGCGCGCATCCAGTTCCGCTTCCGGCAACAGACCCAGGCCCTTGTCGACCTGTTGATACAAGGCCCAGCCGATCAGCACGAACACCAGCGCCGCCACCAGGGTAAACATGGCGCTCAGGCGCAGGGCAATGGAATTACGGGGCACGCCGGCTCTCCAGCACATACCCCATGCCGCGGATGGTGTGCAGCAGTTTTTCCTCGAATGGCCCGTCGATCTTCGCCCGCAGGCGCTTGATCGCCACCTCGACCACGTTGGCATCGCTGTCGAAATTGATGTCCCAGACCATTTCCGCAATCGCCGTCTTGGACAGGATTTCCCCCTGGCGCCGGGCCAGCACACTGAGCAGGGAGAACTCCTTGGCGGTCAGGTCCAGGCGGGTGCCGGCGCGCGTGGCCTTGCGGCTGAGCAAATCTATCCACAGGTCGGCCACGCTCACCTGTACCGGTTCGTGGCCGCCACTGCGACGAGTCAGGGCCTGCAGCCGGGCCACCAGTTCGAGGAACGAGAAGGGCTTGCCCAGGTAATCGTCGGCCCCCTCGCGCAGGCCGCGGATCCGGTCCTCGACCCGTTCGCGGGCGGTCAGCATGATCACCGGCGTCTGCTTGCGTGCCCGCAGGGCCCGCAGCACGCCGTAGCCGTCCAGCCCCGGCAGCATCACATCGAGGACAATCACCGCGTAGTCGCTTTCCAGCGCCAGGTGCAGGCCTTCGATGCCGTCGGGGGCGACGTCCACGGTATAGCCTTGCTCCGTCAGGCCGCGATACAGGTAGTCCGCGGTTTTTTCTTCGTCTTCAACGATCAGGACACGCATGACCCGCCTCAGTGTGTGGTCGCCAGCGCAGGTGCTGGTGTAGGCCGATGAAAGAGCCGTTCAAGCCACAAGTATATGACCGGCGTGGTAAACAGCGTCAGCGCCTGGCTGACCAGCAAGCCGCCGACCACGGCAATCCCCAGTGGCTGGCGCAACTCGGCGCCGGGGCCGTGGCCCAGCATCAGCGGCAGGGCACCCAGCAGGGCGGCGAGGGTGGTCATGATGATCGGCCGAAAGCGCGTGATACAGGCCTGATAGATCGCGTCCTCGGGCGTCAGCCCGCCATTGCGCTGGGCGTCGAGGGCGAAGTCGATCATCAGGATGCCGTTTTTCTTGACGATGCCGATCAACAGCACCAGGCCGATCAGCGCCATGATCGAGAAGTCCTGGCCCAGCAGCCACAACATGATCAAGGCACCGAGGCCGGCCGAGGGCAAGGTCGAGATAATCGTCAGTGGGTGCACGAAGCTCTCATAGAGCACCCCGAGAATGATGTACACCGCCACCAGCGCCGCCAGGATCAACCATGGCTGGCTGGCCAGCGAGCTTTGGAATGCCTGGGCCGCGCCCTGGAAGTTGCCGTTGACCGAGCTCGGCATGCCGATTTCAGCTTTCGCCTGGTTGAGCAGGATCACCGCATCGCCCAGGGCCACTCCCGGCGCCAGGTTGAACGACAGGTTGGCGGCGGGGAACATGCCATCGTGGGCGATGGACAGCGGGCCGATGGTCGGTGCGTCGAAGCGGGCCAGCGCCGACAGCGGCACCATCTCGCCGCTCAGGGGCGAGCGCAGGTAGAAATACGCCAGGCTTTCGGCCTTGCCCCGTTGCCGGGTGTCCAGTTCGAGGATCACGTTGTACTGGTTGATCTGGGTCTGGAACTCGTTGACCTGGCGTTGGCCGAAGGCATCGTACAGTGCTTCGTCGACATCGCTGGCGGTCAGCCCGAAACGCGCGGCGGCTGCCCGGTCGATGGTGATGTGGGTGATGCTGCCGCCCAGTTGCAGGTCGTTGGAAATGTCGCGGAAGGCCGGGATGCCGCGCAGTTTTTCCGTCAGGCGCTGGGTCCACTGGTTGAGGGTCGGGCCGTCGTTGCTCTTGAGCACGTACTGGTACTGGGCCCGGCTGGGGCCGGAGCTGAGGTTGATGTCTTGTCCGGCCCGCAAGTACAGGACGATACCGGGAACCGCCATCAATTTCGGGCGAATCCGATCGATGAACTGGCTGGCGGAGACATCGCGCTCACCCCGTGGCTTGAGGGCAATCCAGA
>Ga0067045_1030680_pt1 | contig 14458 bp, 13 predicted proteins | sample TerdegcTABiofilm_FD_59184 | JGI IMG/M metagenome (GOLD analysis project Ga0067045, IMG submission 59184) | Combined Assembly of (Gp0054472, Gp0054536) Wastewater bioreactor microbial communities from Singapore -Terephthalate degrading...
ACACTTAAAAGTTGAGGTGTGGGGACATACTGACTCAATTGGCGATGATACATATAATCAAAAATTATCTGAAAAACGTGCTGATGCTGTATGTGATTATATTATTAAGCATGGGATAAGCCCTGAAAGAATTAGCGCAAAAGGATTTGGTGAAACAAAGCCAATTGCACCCAATGATACAAAAGAAGGCAGACAAAAGAACAGGAGAACAGAATTCTATTTTAAATCCTGAGAGGGATAAAGATTATCTATAATCAGTAGCGGCGATATAAGACCATTATATTCATTAGCTTTTACTGTAAAAAGTATATCAACAGGAATTTTTTGTATTAAGATATCTTTATATTTATTAGCTGAATTCCAAGCCATAGCTTCTAATTTTATAGAACCATTAAAAATAATTTTACAATGTTTGCCATTAATAATAAAATATTGGCTGATGTTGCAATGTTTTGATAAAAAAATAAAAGGCTTATGCCCTATTCCATAAGGTTCAAATAATTTCAGTTCTTCAAGTAAGTCAAAGGTTATATATTCTATTGGCAATTCATAATCATATTTTGAAATATCATTTTCTATAGTTGTATAGGTGAATGTACTATTTAATTCTGTTAACAGTATGGGAATATTCTCTTTTTTTATTGAAAAACCAAAAGCATGGTTATGCCCCCCTAATTTTTCAAAAAGATGTTCATATTTTGATACGGTAGTAAAAAAATCAAAATTATTCCTTGACCTCCCTGATCCCTTAATTATCTCTGCATCAGGTTTATCTGAAATTACAAGCACAGGTTGTAACAACTGATCAGCAAGCCTGTTTGCAATAATGCCAGTTAGTCCGTCAGGTATTTCATCAGAACATATTACCCGTAATGTATGACTTTCAATGGATTCATTATTAGAAAATTTTGAAACTAATGTTTGAATTATATTTTTACGTTCCCTGTTAAGATGAATAATCTCCTGTAAAAGTTCTTTTACTTTTGATTGCTTTTTCTCCAGAAGAAAATCGGCAGCCAACTTTGTTTTGCCAAATCTACCCGGTGAATTCAGAAGTGGTGATATATCCCAGCCAATAGTATCGGAATTTATTGTTTTTGCAATATGCTCTCGTATTACCTTTAATCCGCAATGATTGGTTTTATCAAAGTATGATATTCCGTTACTTACAATTATTCTGTTTTCATCTATCAGTGGCATCATATCAGCAATGGTACCCAGTGCCACCAGGGGGAGCATATCCTGTATAAATTGTGATATTTTTTTTGATTGCTGGTATTGTATCTTAAAAAGTAGCATTGTAGCATAATCAACAGGGGTTGTGAATAAATCCTTGATATCACCTTTTATCAATTCATTAATTGGCGATAGTTCATCTACAAAGTCTTTGATATCATAATACATCCCATGTTTTAATGATGCTACATCAGGTACATCGTAATTAAAAAGAATTGCACTAGTATAGTGTTTTAAAAGGTGTTTTATTTCCTGTATGTTGTTGACTGAACCATGAACTATCGCTCTGCCTCTATAAATAACTTTATATAAAACAGAATCATGTGATAACGCTACAACTATAATATGCTTGTCATGATACTTTGTATAGCTTAGCAATACTGCCAGACAAAATTTATAAGTAACACCAACACCAGCCAGTTCCTTGAAGGGATATTGAGAACTGATTAATTTTGGGTTAATGATGACTGCATCTGGTAGTGTTTCAGATGGTTCATGGTGGTCACAAACAATAACATCCATACCCAAAGTTCTGGCATACGCAATTTCATTAACATCACGAGTACCACTATCCAATGTTATAATACAATCTATATTATTTTTTTTAAACTCATCAATAATAGGTATTGTTAGTCCATATAATTCATCGGCAACAGGATAACGGTAATAGTACTTTGCTTTCAAAAGATCAAGCAAATGAGTTAATAATGTTAAAGAAGTAAGACCGTCAATATCTGAATCCGCAAAAATACCTATTTTTTTCTTATGGGTTACAGCATTTTTAATGATCCTTACTGCTTCATCCATCTCGTTTATAAGAAATGGGCTGTAACATAATGTAAGGTCAGGATTGAGGAATGTGTATGCACTATAAGGGCTATTCATACCCCTAAGTAACAGTAAATCAGCAACAAGATGAGAGATTTTAAAATGAGATAATAATAAATCTTTTATATAGGATGATGTACTGGTACACACAAATGCCACCTTTATAGTATTCTATCTTTTTTTATCAGCAGCCTTCTTGGCTAAAAAGTCAGCTTTTTCATTAAAATTACGTATTACATGCTCAATTTTAACATTTGGTATCTGCTTTTTTAATTCTATTACTCTTTCATAAAGCTTTTTTATGTTAGTATTGCTTACCTGATATTCTCCTGATAATTGGCGCACTACTAGCTCTGAATCACTTCTTATTTTTAAAGTTTTGGTCTTAAAGTACAGTGCCAGTTGAATTGCCCGTAATAATGCAGTATATTCTGCCTGATTATTTGTCTTTTTGCCAATGTATGTGGAAACTTTGCCTACAAGCCTGTCATCGGCATCATAAATAACAATGCCAATACCTGCAGGACCTGGATTTCCTTTTGATGCACCATCAATATACATTGTAAGAACTGATTCAGTAGGTATTGTTGATAGAATTTCAAGCCCATCAAATATATTGTCCGCTACTTCAGCTTGATCTTTATTTTCTGTAGTACTGCTTTTCTTTTTTACTATTATTTTACTTTTTGCGCGTTGCTTGTCATATTCAAGGATAATTTTACGTGCTTCTTCAATTACTGATTGTATTTCACTTACATCAACATCTGACAATTCAGCAATTTTTTCCAAACTTTTGCCTTCTGCAAGTAACTGTAACACTCTATCTATACTCAGCAACATTATCATCTCCTCTAAAAATGAATCATTCTCATGACGGTTGTGATCCAGAATCAATTATAAAAATTGAAACTTTTAGTAGGTATGTCACCATACAATTCGGATGACTAATGGTGAAAACGTTTTCACCAGCCTTGGTAATGTAACATTTAACTACAACCAGCACTTTTAAATATGTTATATTAATTTTTGAAATATAAAAAACGGCCACAATTGGTGCAGGTCACTGCTTTTGATTTAGCAACTTCATCTTTGACATACACAGGTACCTGAAAATGGCATCCCTGGCAAATCCCGTTTTCAAGAGGAACTATGCCATTGCCTTTTGTTTCAACCACTTTTGCAAATCTGGCCCTTAAATCAGGTGGCAACTGGCTCATTTGCTTATTAAACTGTGAGGCATTATCTTCTGCTTCTTTTTGCAGAGATTCAAGTTTATTCTGTAATTCTTCAACATCTTTTTCAATCTGATTTAATCGTTTTGGCATTTCCTGTTGTAATACACTCAGTTCATTTTCAATTGCATCAACATCTTCCATATACTGCAGCATATTGTTTTCAATTTCGTCTTTCTTTTTATTAAGAGTTTCAAGCTCTGTAATCATTGAATCAAATTCACGCTGTGATTTTAACGAATTCTTTCTGCTGTCAAGAAATTGAATGCGTGATTCCACATCATGAAGTTCAAGTTCTTTTTGTTTAATGTTTGTTTTAGTCTGATTAACCCTGGACCGCAAATCAGCCATTTTGGCTTCCATTGCTTTCATTTCATTGCGCCAGAAATCAATAGCATGCCGCGATCGGGAAATTTCATTTTTTGCTGCCAGAACCTTATCCCATATAGATTGCAATTCAAGCATTGTATATATTTCAGGGCTCATTTCACATACCACACTTCATTGGATTATGTTCTTTCTTTGATATCATCAAAGGTATATCGTTACAGTTCATTTTTTTTGTCAAGTAGTTGTAAACAGTTTGGTATAAAAAATCAATAATTGGTTTTTCAGAAACATAATGACCAATATCAATGACAGCAATCCCATTATTATTGGCTAATAGAGCATCATGATATCCAACATCACCGGTAATAATACAATCTACTGAACCATGTGCAATGACCGCATTAATTTTTCGTGAACCTGCTCCCTGCAAACAAGCCAATTTTTTAATACATTTGTCTGAATCACCATAGTATATTATTGAGTTAGTCTGTAAACATTGAGATATTTTTTTCAACACATCTGATAATGTCATATCGTTTTCAAAATTACCCGTAGCGCCATATCCTATTGTATTAAAACGTTTATCTGGAAACAGCAATTCTATATTGTTAAGTTTCAGTGATTTAGCCAGTAAATCCCAGCATACAGCATCTACATTGGTGTGAGTAGCATATATGCTGATTTCATGTTGAATGCATGCAATTACCATCTGGCCAGTACTATTAGTTAAAGATATATTTTTTATTGGTTTAAAAAATATTGGGTGATGTGTTATGATACAATTACAATTATTTTCACGTGCTTCATCAATAATAACAGGAGATACATCCATAGCAACAAGAATGCCTTCCACAGGTTTATCATCAAACGAAATCTGTCTTCCTGAATTATCGTATTCTTCCTGATATTCAAGCGGGAATACTTTTTCCAGATAATCAAAAAGGCCTTTTATGTTATGCATGTGAATTTTCCGACTTTTTAATTTTTAATAGAGTTTCTGCTATTTCACATGGTGTATTGCCAATAATATACAGCATATTGTCCTGCTTGATTTCTACACATACTATCCTATTACTTTCAGAAATGGTGATTTCCTGTAAATTGTCAATAGTTAATGAAGTATACACTGGAATGCCACGTGCCTGAGCATTTATTTTATACTCAATTTCATTTTTAATATTTATAGCTGCGCGATAGTTCATTGGAGTAATTTTTTGCATAAATAATGCCATTTGATGGTCTACACCATATGCAGGATCCTTAACTCTGAAAATTGAATCATTGTAAACTATAATACCACCAGGAAACATCGCGATGTCACTGGTATCAATAACATATGGAAGAGTATATGCTATGTTTGAAACTCCACTGGTAAACATTTGGCCACATTTAGCAGCATGGAGTATTGAAAAAGCTTTTTGAATTTCTTCTACTACCTGAATCTTTTCTTCATTATTAACTATTGCCACAAGATGATTTGTTGGTCCATGCCCCTTGCCTAATGGAAGCGAAAATGTAATAGCTTTTGTGATAAATTCTTTTGCTTTTGTTATTGCTTCAATAGTATTATACCCTTTTGCTACATAGGTTGCAATTGCTGACGAAAATGTGCATCCAGTGCCATGGGTATTTTTGGTTTCAATTCGTTTATTTTTTAAAACGGTAAAATTTTTACCATCGTAAATAACATCACTTGGATCACTTTCAAGATGCCCACCTTTTACCACTACATAGCGCGCACCAAATGAATATATCTTTTTTGCTGCATCTTTCATATCATTAATATTTTTTATTGTCATCCCGGTAAGAACTTCAGCTTCATGAATATTGGGTGTTACTACATGGGCAACAGGAATTAAATTTTGAATTACTGATTGAATGGCGTCATCTGATAATAATTTTGATCCCCCTTTTGCAACCATGACCGGATCAACAACACAACTGCTGATTGAATGCTGTTTAATTTTTGTTGCTACAAGCTTTACAATGTCAGGGGTTGCCAGCATTCCTGTTTTAGCTGCATGAATGGGAATATCAGATGCAACTGCATCAAACTGTTTTTCAATCATGTCCAGTGGTACAGGCATATAATCAATAACGCCCAGTGTGTTTTGAGCAGTTATTGCAGTAATCACAGTCATACCAAAACAACCCAGTGCAGTTATTGTTTTTAAATCAGCCTGAATACCAGCACCACCACCGGAATCTGATCCGGCAATACTAAGGACATTGCGAATGTAAGATGAAGTTTTCATTTTAATATCCAGTTGTTATATATCAGTAAAGGGGTTTTACATTTATCATTATATAACTATTTTTTTCAAGAATTATTTGTTGTAAAAAATTACTTGTCATTTCTACTATTCATTATCATACATCATTTTATGTATGTACTATATAATAATATAAAGGTCGCTCCATGAACAATACTCCCTTTTCATTGAAAACAAACGATAGATGGACTGTCATTGCACAGGACCCAAAATATTGGCGTGTTGGTGTGTATCATCCTGAATTTACCAGTGCTGAACAAATCACAAAATTAGAAAAACACAGCTGTCCTGAATTATTTATTTGTGTTAATGCACCATGTGGCATATTATTGAGTGTTGATGGGAAAGAAATACAGTATATAGTAAACCCCAATGAAGCAATACTGGTAACCGAATACCATAATGGTTTTAAGGTTGACCCTAAAGGGTACTTTATAGTAGTGGAACAAACAGAATTTACTACAGAATTTATTGAAAGAAAAACAATATGACAATAAATGCACATACATCTGTATATTGCATTTTGGGTAATCCTGTACGACATTCACTTTCGCCAGTAATGCACAACGCTGCATTTGAATATACTAAAATAAATGCAGTATATGTTGCATTTGAACCAGCTTCAATTAAACAGGCTTTTGACGCAATAAAAGCACTGGGAATAAAAGGTGCAAGTGTAACCATTCCTTTTAAGGTTGATGTTTTACCACTATGCGATAGCGTTGATACTTTAGCTTCACGCATTGGCTCGGTTAATACCCTTGTCAACAATGATGGAATGATAAAAGGATACAATACCGACGGCTACGGATTACTTCGTTCACTTGATACTCATTCTATAGATTATCATAACAAAAAGGTTTTAATCATTGGCAATGGTGGTTCTGCAAGAGCTATCGCATATACCCTTGCCCAATATAAAGCACACATAACTATATGTGGCCGGAACATAAATAATGTAACGCAACTAACAAATGATTTACGCAAATACTTTACATCTATTGAAACGGTACTGATTGACAATCTTACACCTGAGATAACAGCACACTATGATATCATTATAAATACTACACCTGTTGGTATGAAGCCTGACATATCCATAACACCAATTGACACATCATTACTGCATCCACATAATGTAGTTGTAGATATTATCTATTCACCGTTACACACACACCTGGTTAAGAAAGCACAGGAAAAAGGCTGTACTGTAATAACTGGCGATTATATGTTATTATTCCAGGCATGCATGCAATTTGAACTATGGACAGGAATAACTGCACCTATTGACGTTATGCATCAAGCACTGAAACAGGCGTTGCACTAACTATGCTTCCACACTATTTACAATCCCTTGCCAATAATGAATCCCTTGCAAGCAATTATACTCATTATTCTCCTGATACAATTGTTTCTGTATTGAATCTTTTAAGTAACCCTCAGCACAAGCTACCATGCATTCACATTGCCGGAACTAATGGAAAAGGCTCAACGGCATATATGATTGCAGCTATCCTTCAAGCAGCGGGTTACACAGTTGGGTTGTACACATCACCTCATCTTATACGATATAACGAACGCATAACAATAAATGGCAAAGAAATCACTGACGAAGAAATATCCGAATATTCTCAAATGCTGGAAACATTATGTAAAACTCATAGCTATACTCCAACTTTTTTTGATGCGTTTACTATCATTGCTTTTCTTCACTTCTATAATTCAGTTGATATTGCAGTTATAGAAACAGGGCTTGGTGGCAGACTTGATTCCACAAACGTTGTCAATCCACTTGTTAGTGTTATCACTCCTATATCTTATGACCATACAGCAATACTGGGTACTACATTAGAAGAAATTGCATATCAAAAAGCAGGAATAATTAAAAAACATATTCCAGTAGTAAGTGCCATACAAAAACCTGAAGTAAAAGAAGTATTACAAAGGGAAGCAATACTAAAACAATCACCCATAGTGTTTGTTAATCACGATATAAATTTTTTAATTAAATCACAAAGCCCTCTCACCTTTGATAGTGAATATAACCATACTATATTTGGTGAATATAAAAAGATTCAAAACATTCACTGCTCCCTAATGGGAGATTTTCAGGCGGCAAATGCAACGGTTGCTATCGCCACAGCATTAATTTTAAAAAACAATAATTGGGCGATAGTACCTGAACATATATACCATGCCATGTCAAATCTTTATATTCCTGGAAGGAGTGAAGTTCTAAGCAGAAAGCCTCTTATTATATTTGATTGTGCACATAATCCTGAAGCATTAGAAAATACATTAAGAAACATGTGCAAACAATATGCTAACTACGAAAAAATATTCTGCATCAGCTTCATGAAGGATAAAGATGTTACCAAAATGCTTTCAATAATACAGCATTTTACTTCAAAACCGCTCCTTTATTTGCAGATACCTGATAATCGGTGTTACATACCTGATGAAGAAATAAAAAATATATTTTCAATGGATGTTTTTACTGAAACAGAATCAATTGCAAACCTAATTAAACCACATCTTTACTCTAATACCATGATAATTTTTACTGGAACTTTCAGGTTATATCCTTATAGCAAATCTATTTGTTCATTGCTACAGTAATGTTTGTATTATAAAGATTTCCATCTGCAACATCTATTGCCAATTGTAAGCTATTTGTTAAAAAATTTTGAAAATATCTTCTTGATTTTAGTTTTATTTATAATTTTATGGTACAATAAATATAATTATTTGTTTTATGATAATTAATGAAGCAATGTTAAATATTCTTAACAAGTTTTACAATTTAAATTTCACAAGAATAAATTTAAATTCACAAGGAGTTTAGAAAATGGATCTATCAGAACTATTACCTAAAGAACATGTAATAACTGTTAAAAGCAATGAAAAGCAACTGGTTATCAAAGAGTTGATTCAGAAATTACAGGATTTAGGGAAACTGGATAATGCTGATAGATACTACACTCAGGTAATGCACCGTGAAACACTGGAAAATACGGGTGTTGGGAATGGGTTTGCTATTCCCCACGTGCGAACCGATTCAGTTAAAAAACTACTGACCATTTTTGGAATATGCAATGAACCTGTAGAATATGAATCCTTTGACAATCAACCTGTTAAATATGTTATGCTCAGCATTTTCCCAACTTCTTTAAGCACCAAGTACCTTTACCTGGTTGGGATGATGGCAAGAATTTTTTCCAATACTGAAAAAAGAGAGAAAATTGATGCTGCTCGGACTCCTTCAAAAATTTATCCTATACTCACCAAAGAAGCCAAATTATATTTTGACTCAATAACAGAAATAAATAAAGAAGAAAATCATATTGAAAGTTTGGCTGGTGTACCTTCATCTGATCTTGACCTTCTAATCAGGCTTGATCAATTATATCGCCTTTTAGATAGTGGTGATAAATCAGAAACACTCACAAAAAAAATCAATGAATTGCGTCGATTTATTGATAACCGCTCACTTTCATATTATGAGAGAATGCGGCAAAAATGCCAGAATCCTTTTGCTATTCTTGAAAAAAATACCTGTGGTGGTTGCCATATGGTAATCCCACCAGTAGAAATGGCAAAAATCAAAGGGAAGAAATCCTTAGCTGTATGTACTTATTGCGGTAGATTTTTAATTATAGTATGATTCCCTATAATAAATATCTGAATCTATAGCAAAACCACTCTTTTAAATATTGTACAAAAGGGCGTCGTTTAAGATGTTCCAGGTGTAATTCATTGCTAGTTTTTATATCCTTTAAAAATTGCCTTTTCATCTTTTCACCAAATGCCTGGTCAAGTATAATAGCATTCACCTCTAAATTTGCACTAAAGCTTCTTCTGTCTAAATTTGAAGAACCAACCGTTGCCCATATATCATCTATAACAGCTGTTTTTGCATGCAGAACAGCACGTTGATATTCATATATTCTAACATTATTTTTCAAGAACCGTTTATATAAATATCTGCTGGCATGCTGCACAAATGGTATATCACTTATTGCTGGTAACAATATTCTTACATCAACACCTTTTTTTGCTGCATATATTAAAGACTTTACTATCCTCATGTCGGGGATAAAATATGCATTGGTAATATAAATATAGTTACGTGCATTTGCAATAGCTGCTAAATATGTATGATAAATTGGTTTAATTCTTCTTCGTGAATGGCTGCTTAAAGCCATTACAATTGTATCCCCAACGGGTTTAATTGCAGGAAAGTACTTTGAAATATCAACCAGGGCTCCTCCCTGCCTGTGCCAGTTTTCAAGGAAAAAGTATTCAATGTCTTTTACAACTGGCCCTTCCATTTTTATGTGTGTATCGCGCCAATTCTGTCCACGGTATTTTTTACCTGCATATTCATTACCAATATTCATACCACCAATAAAAGCTATTTTGCCATCGATAACCATCAATTTTCTATGATCACGTATATAAAGATTAAAATATTTTCGCCATGGTACAATAGGATGGTATTCTATTAATTCAATACCCATTTTTTTCATGTATTCAAAAAGCAAAGTTGAAGTATTAATGCAGCCTATAGCATCATAAATAACATTAACCTCAATACCTTTCTTTGCTTTTGCAGCTAATTTTTTAGCTAATTTCCATCCGATGTCATCACTATTAAATATATATGTTTCCAGGTTAATGCTCAAACGCGCGCTGTCTACAGCTTTGAATAACTCATCAAAAAATACATCACCATCAGTTATAAGAGTAACTTTATTACCACCATAAAATCCTGAAATACCAAATTTTTTTAATGAGCGCAGAAATTGTGGCAGGAAAAACCTGTTTTTTATCTTTTTGATTATATAATTATAACTTATTTTTGTATTAATGATTTTTTGATGAGATTTTGATTTAGTAATCGAATTTTTTCTAACAGATAGCATTATAGATTATTTTAAATATATATTTCAGTTAAATATATAGAATAGAAAGGAATATTGGTTAAGATAGTACTTTATGAATGATGTACAACTTCAGGTTCTGTAATTTTGCCAGTATTACCGTTTTTCTCTGGTTTAAAATATATTGCATCATATTTTATCCCAGCATATACACGATGGCAGTCTTTAAAGCGTCCATTTAATATTTCCACAGCCAATCTGTCTTCTATTTCGTTTTGCACAGTTCTTCTGAGGTACCGTGCTCCATACTTTTCATTAAATCCACGCTTAACCAGGTATTGCTTGACTTTTGGGGAAACAATTAATTCAATACCCTGCTCTTCAAGATGTTCATTTACTTCCTGTAACATCAAATCAAGTATTTGTTTGATGTGGTTTTCATTCAATTTGTGGAAATGGACTACTGCATCAATGCGATTTAAAAATTCAGGGCTAAATAATCTTTTAACTTCTTCATCTACATTCTGAAATTGTGCAATTTGTGGATCAACTTCATTAAAGCCCATTTTACCTATCTTTTGAAACTCCCTGTTGCCAACATTGGATGTCATAATAATTACTGTATCAATGAAGCTTGTTGTTGAACCAAAGTTGTCGGTTAATTCACCTTCTTCAAGTACCTGCAGTAATATATTATATACATCAGGGTGTGCTTTTTCAATCTCATCAAAAAGAATTACCGAATACGGCCTTCGTTTTACTTTTTCGGTTAACTGCCCACCTTCTTCATAGCCTACATATCCAGGAGGTGCACCTATCAGTCTGGAAACAGCATGCTTTTCCATAAACTCGGACATATCAAACCGTATTAGTGCATCTTCATCATCAAACAGAAATTCTGCCAGGGCTTTTGCAAGTTCAGTTTTTCCAACACCCGTAGGGCCCAAAAAGATGAATGAACCAATAGGCCTTCTGGCGCTTCTAAGGCCTGTACGTGACCTTCTGATAGCTCTACTTATGACGCTTATTGCATCGTCCTGCCCTATTATACGTTTATGCAATTCCTGTTCCATGCGTAACAGTTTCTGAGATTCAGACTCTTCAAGTTTTTCAACAGGTATTTTTGTCCATTGTGCAACTACAGTTGCTATCTGTTTTTCATCAACTATTACTGCATAGTCATTAATGCGCTGTTGCCAATCACTTATTTTCTGTGATAACAGTGCTTTCTTTTCTATGATTGTATCCCGTATAGATGCTGCCTGTTCATATTCCTGTGCTTTTACAAGTTCGTTTTTACGGTTATTTAAATCTTCAATTTCACGTTCAAGCAATTCTATATCTACAGGACGTTCACAATTTTCAAGCCTTGCTTTGGATCCTGCTTCATCAATAACATCTATTGCCTTATCAGGCAGGTATCTGTCATGGATATATCTGTCAGCGTATAATACGGCTTTTTTAATTGCATCATCAGTATATCGTACTTTGTGATGCATTTCATAGCGTTCACGCAGGCCAAACAGTATTTCAATAGCCTCATCAACTGAAGGTTCATCAACCATAACTGTCTGGAATCGGCGTTCCAATGCAGCATCTTTTTCTATGTACATACGATATTCATTTAAGGTTGTAGCACCTATGCACTGCAATTCACCCCTTGCCAGTGCAGGCTTCAAGATATTTGCAGCATCTATGGCTCCTTCAGCTGCACCTGCGCCTATAATGGTATGCAACTCATCAATAAACAAAATAACATTATCTGATGCTTTGATTTCTTTCATGATTCGTTTCAGGCGTTCTTCAAATTCGCCTCTGTATTTGGTTCCAGCTACCACAGAAGCTAAATCAAGCGCCAGTACCCTTTTGTTAAAAAGTGGTTCAGGGACATCATGGTGTACAATACGCTGTGCAAGCCCTTCAACTATTGCTGTTTTTCCAACACCAGCTTCACCAATCAAAACTGGATTGTTCTTAGTTTTACGTGATAGAATCCTTATAACCCTTTCAATTTCGGAATTACGTCCTATGACCGGGTCTAACTTATCCTCTGCTGCTAAACGGGTCAGTTCTATAGCAAATTCATCTAATGTTGGTGTTTTGGTTTTATCATTGGCTTTTTGTTGAGGATTACCTTCAGGTGTAACACCTAAAATCTTTTGTACTTCACCCTTTATGACATTATAGTCAATACCTGCTCGTATAAGAGTATCAATCCCTGAACAAGTCCCATCACGAAAAATTGATAATAATAAATGTTCGGTGCCTACATAATTATTTTTTAATTTACGCGCTTCATCTTTTGCAATTTCAATAATTCGTGTAAATCGTGCACTGAGTGGTAGATTGCCTAAAATAATAGTGGATCCAGATCTGCGTATAGCCTGTTCTATATTTCTTCGTAGTATTTCAAAGTTAACCCCCATATTTTTCAATATGCGGGCTGCAACTGAATCATCATCTTTTAAAAGGGCGAGCATTATATGCTCTGGTCCCAATGCATCTGAATTTAATCGCCGCCCTTCCGCCTGTGCTAAAACTTCTAATACCTTACGTGACCTCTTGGTATAATCAAACATATTTTTTTACTCCTTATCTTCGAATTTTTTTCGAAGATATGCTGCTCTGAAGGCATCTCCTTCTTCACTGCTAGCAAATTGCCTGCCTGCAATTTTCTGAAGATGAGATACCTGTATATGTATCATTAAATCATTAATTATAGAAAGTTCAATATTTTTTATTATCGACAAAACAACCCCTAATCTTATTAAAGATAGATGCTCTATGGCTTCGGCATAACTCATTGACCGTGAAAATGTTACTATACCATACGAACGCCATACCATATCTTCCAGTACATCCTTGTGATGCTGATAATACTCGTCCCGTGCTTCATTTTCAAGATCAATAATGAGGCTTATTACTTTATCAATTTCCTCTATTATATCTATCTCAGATTTCCCCAATGTGGCTTTATTACTGATAATATACATGCTACCAACGGTTTTTGTTGCATCATGGACAATTCCTTTTAACTGTGCCTGGTATTCTCTGACCAATTTTATTACTTCACCCATATTTTTTGCAGCGGTAAGCATTGGTAAATGAAGCATAGCTGAAACACGCATGCCAGTACCAACATTGGAAGGACAGGTAGTTAAAAAGCCAAAATCATCAGTAAATGCATACGAAATATATTTATTTAATTCATCATCTATTTCATCAGCTAATTTAAATGCCGATAGCATCTGCAAACCTGGTTTAATGACCTGAATCCTGATATGATCTTCTTCATTTATCAGAATAGAATATTGCTGGCGGGGATCAAAAACAACACAACTATTGTTGTTCAATTCCATTTCATGAGTTATTATATCCCGTTCACGTAAAAAGCGTCTGTCATCTGAAGAGCAATCTTTTAAACTAATAAACTGAGCATTTTCAAAATATTTTGATGTTATTACTGCCTGGTGAACAATTGATTCCAGCGTTGATATATCAGCTTCATCCATTTTATTTCCAAAAGGTAATGATGGCAAATTTCTTGCCAGTCTGACTCGTGTGGTCATGACAACATCAGCCGAAGGCCCTACCTGTGACCAGAATGGTGACTGTGAAAGCAGCTGTTCAAACATTAAAGCCTCTTTTAACCTTTTAGTCTTTTTATTTCATCTCT
>Ga0067045_1005180_pt1 | contig 14456 bp, 11 predicted proteins | sample TerdegcTABiofilm_FD_59184 | JGI IMG/M metagenome (GOLD analysis project Ga0067045, IMG submission 59184) | Combined Assembly of (Gp0054472, Gp0054536) Wastewater bioreactor microbial communities from Singapore -Terephthalate degrading...
CCACCCGGTCGCTGCGCGACCACCCTCCCCATGAAGGGGAGGGAGAAAGATCAGTCCTTCATCCGTTCGCGGCCGGTCCGCACCGCGTCGGCCGTGTTGACAGCATCAGCCGCCTGCACCTGCGCGCCACAGGCCACCGCCGCGAGTTCCGCCGCGTCCCCGCCGGGACTGATCACATAGGGCGGGGCGGCCTCCGGCGTGATCGGCCCCTCGGTTCCGTCGGCTTTCAGCGAAGCGAAGTCCAGCCGGTCCGCTGTCTGGGCGGCGCAGTCGAACCGCCACCAGGACCAGCCGCCGGAATAGGCCACGCCGCCGATGACCATGTCCTCCTCGCTGACCTGCAGGGATCGCATGCGCACCCCGTCGCCGTCCGGCGTCAGCGAGGCGGAGTCGGCGAAGACGGCGAACCGCCCCACGCCGGTCAGGACCAGGGCATGGTCCTGGGCCGCAGCCGTCGTCGCCAGCAAGCTGATCGTGGTCGCCAGCAGGGCTCGCTTCATCACCTGTTCCCGTGTTCCATTAACCGCATCCGCAAACCGCCCGTTGAGGCGCCTCGTCTAGAACCAAGCCATGTATCAGGAACCGCTCGGAGTCGATCTTGCTGCCGCCCCGCCCGACCGGCGGGCGCGCGAACGTCGCCCGTTCCGGCAGGCGCGCCGCCCCGAAGAGCGCGTTCGCATCCTGGGCGAGACCGTCGATCTGATGCGCCCCGAGGAAGTGCTGCTGCACATGGAGCGCTGCATCGATGCCGGCGCGCGCAGCATCATCGCCAACCACAATCTGCACAGCCTCTACTTGCTGCCCCGCACGCCGGGGATGCGGCGGCTCTATGATCTGGCCGATGTGGTCGAGCTGGATTCCACGCCTCTGGTCCACTTCACCCGCCTGCTGGGGCTGCACAGCCGGCCCTTCCATCGCTGCACCTATCTGGACTGGCGGGACCAGTTCTGGAGCATGGCCGACCGCAAGGGCTGGCGCGTTCTCTATATCGGCGGGGCGGATGGGGTGGCGACGGCGGCGGCGGAACGTCTGAGCGCCCGCTATCCGGGGGCTGTGATCAAGGGTCTGTCCGGCTATTTCGACGCCACGCCAGGATCGCTAGGCAACACCGCCATCTTGGCCGCGGCGCGGGAATTCCAGCCCAACGTCCTCTTTGTCGGCATGGGCATGCCGCGTCAGGAGCTGTGGATCGCCGACAATATCGACGCCTTGCCAGACGCCGTCATCCTGCCGGTCGGCGCCGCCTTCGACTATGAGGCCGGCGTCCAGAAGGCGGCGCCCCGCTGGATGGGACGGCTGGGCGTCGAATGGCTGTTCCGCCTGTTCGCCGATCCGAAGCGGCTGTTTGCGCGCTACTGCGTCGAGCCTTGGTTCCTGATCGGGCCAGCCCTGGGCGACGTGCGCGAGGCGATGCGCCGCCGCAAGGCGAAGCCCTAGGCCGCCACGATCTGCTCGGCCTGCTTCAGGTTGACGCTGACCAGTTGGCTCATGCCGCGCTCGGGCATGGTGACGCCGTAGAGGCGGTCCATCCGGCTCATGGTCACCGGGTTGTGGGTGATGACGATGAAGCGGGTGTCGGTTCGGCTGCGCATTTCGTGCAGCATCCGGCAGAAGCGGTCGACGTTGGCGTCGTCCAGCGGCGCGTCCACCTCGTCCAGCACACAGACGGGCGCCGGGTTGGCCAGGAAGACGCCGAAGATCAGCGCCGCCGCTGTCAGGGCCTGCTCACCACCCGACATCAGGCTCATCACCGACAGGCGCTTGCCGGGCGGGCAGGCGTAGATTTCCAGGCCCGCTTCCAGCGGATCGTCGCTCTCGACCAGCTTCAGTTCCGCCTGACCGCCGCCGAACAGGGCCTCGAACAGGGCCTTGAAGTTGGCGTTGATCACGTCAAACGCCGCCACCAGCCGCTCGCGGCCCTCGGCGTTCAGTTCGTCGATGCCGTCGCGCAGCTTGGCGATGGCCTGGGTCAGGTCGATGCGTTCGGACTTCATGGCGCCCAGACGCTCATCGTATTCGGCGGCCTCTTCCTCGGCGCGCAGGTTGACGGCGCCCAGGGCTTCGCGCTCGCGCTCCAGCCCGGACAGCAGGCTCTCGGCGCCGGCCGTGTCCGGCGGGCGGGCGATGGCGTCGTCGATCAGCTTCTGGCCCAGTTCGTCGGGCGACATCTGCGCCGTCTCGCGGACATTGGCCTCGGCCTCGGCCAGACGTTCGGTCGCGGCCTCGGCGCGGGCGGCGAGGCCAGCGCGGGCCTCGCGCGCGGCACCGGCGGCGGCCTCGGCGGCGCGGCTGGCGCGGTCGCTCTCGCCCGCCGTGCTCTCGGCCAGAGACAGGGCTTCGGCGGCGGCGCTCTTGCGCGTCTCGGCGGCGATCAGGGCGTCCATCAGGCTTCCGCGCTGTTCGGCGAAGCCCTGCGGCGCGATCTCGGCCTGTTTCAGTAGGGCGGCGGTCTTGTCGGCGTCCTTGCCCAGGGCGGCGACGCGGGCGGCGCTTTCCCTGGACCGACCGGCCCAGCCCTCATGGGCGCGGGTCAGGCTGCCCAGACGCTGTTCGCGTCCGGCGCGGTCGCGGGCTTCCTCGTCGCGGGTCGAGCGGGCGGTCTGTGCGGCTTGGCGTGCGGCATCCGCCGCCACGCGAGCGGCGGCCAGTTCGTCGCGCAGGCCAGCGATGGTCTCGGACGGGGCCTCGACCGACTGGGCGGCCTCCAGCGCGGCCTGGGCCTCGGCGACCTCGCCGTCCAGCCGGGTGACGGTTTCGTCCAGCGCCTGGGCGCGGGCCTCGCGCCGCGTCTGGTCGCGCATCAGGCTCTCGACCCGGTCGCGACCGGCGGCCACGGCCTTGTCGGCGGCGAAGGGCTTGAGGCGGGCGGTCTTTACCGCCTCCTCGGCGGCGCGGAAGGCCTCGGTCGCGGTCTTTTGGGCCATCTGCGCCGCTTCCAGCGCCGGCTTGCCCGTGTCGATCTCGGCTTCCAGCTCGGCCAGACGCGTGCGCTGGGCCAGACGCACGGCGGCGGGGCGCGGGGCCTCGGCGCGGCTGACGAAGCCGTCCCAGCGATAGAGGTCGCCCTCGACCGTCACCAGACGGGCACCGGTCGGCAGGATCTTGGCCAGACGCGGCGCTTCGGACTGGCGGGCGACAACGCAAAGGGCCAGACGCGCGGCCAGTTCGTCGGGCGCGGTCACATGGGCGGCCAGCCGGGTCACGCCCTGCGGCCAGACCGGCGAGGGGGCATCGGCGCCGGCCCAGTGGGCGGCGGCGCGGGCGTCCAGCGCCGCGTCCAGATCATCGCCGAGGGCCGCAGCCAGCGCGGCTTCATAGCCCTTGGCCGCCGACACCTTGTCCAGAGCGGGCGGGTGGTCGCGCTTGCCGGTGACCAGCAGTTGCGCCAGGCCGCGCGCCTCGGTCTGCAACCGGCCCAGACGGTCCTCGGCGGCGCGCGCATGGGTGCGAGCCTCGGCCTCGACGCGGGCCAGATCGCCGCGGGCGGCTTCGGCGGCCTCGACGGCTTCGCGGGCGGCGGTCAGCTCGGCCTGCGCCGTCTCCAGTGTCGTGCGGGCGACGGCCAGTTCCGGCGTCTCGATGGGGCCCAGGGCCTCGCGTTCGCGCTTGGCCTGTTCAAATTGGCTGACGACGCGGGCCAGACGGGCCTCGGCGTCGCGTTTCCTGGCGCTCTCAGCATTGGCGCGGGCCTCGACGGCGGCCAGGGTTCCGGCCAGGCGCTCGACCTCGCCGTCGGCGGCCTTGCGGGCGTCCTCGGCGGCCAGCAGGGCCTTTTCCAGTTCCGGTGCGCGCTCGGGGGCGGCGGCGATCTCGGCCTTCAGCTTCGTCAGTTCATGGTCCAGCCGGTCCAGTTCGCGCCGGGCGTCGGCGGCCATCCGCTCTTCGCGCTCGACGTCGGCGGCTATGCGGGCGGCCTCGGCCTTGAGCCGGTCGACCTCAGCGCGGGCGGCCTGTTCGGCCATGTCGAGGCGGTCGCGTTCCAGCGTGGCCCGGTGCAGCAGGGCGCCGGCCACGGCGTCCTCTTCTCGCGCCGGCTTCATCGCCTCTTGCGCCTTCAGGGCCTCGGCCTCGGCCTTCGTGGCGGCGGCGCCGGCCTCGGCCACGGCGCGGTCGGCGTCGCGCAGCTCCTGCGCCGCCGTCTCGGCCGCCGCCTTGGCGTCGTTCCAGCGGACATAGAGCAGGGCGGCCTGCAGGGCGCGGATCTCGGCCGAGATCTTCTTGTACTTCTCAGCCTGACGCGCCTCGCGCTTCAGCCGGTTCAGCGCCGTCTCCAACTCGCGCCCGATGTCGTCCAGCCGGTCCAGATTGGTTTCGGCGGCCTTCAGGCGCAGTTCGGCCTCGTGGCGGCGGGTGTGCAGACCGGCCACGCCGCCGGCCTCTTCCAGAATCCGGCGGCGATTCTGCGGCTTGGCGGCGATCAGTTCGGAAATCTGGCCCTGACGCACCAGGGCCGGGCTGTTGGCCCCGGTCGAGGCGTCGGCGAACAGCAGNTGGACGTCGCGGGCGCGGACCTCCTTGCCGTTGATGCGATAGGTCGAGCCCTGGCCNCGNTCGATGCGGCGCGACACCTCCAGCACNGGGCTGTCGGTAAAGGGCTGGGGCGCGCGCTTCTGGGCGTTGTCGATGGTCAGGACGACTTCGGCGTGNCTGCGCGGCGGACGGCCCGCGGCCCCGGCGAAGATGACGTCGTCCATGCCCTGGCCGCGCATGGCCTTGGCCGAGTTGGCGCCCATGACCCAGCGCAGGCTTTCCAGCACATTGGACTTGCCGCAGCCGTTCGGCCCGACCACGCCGGTCAGGCCGGATTCAATCTGAACTTCCGCCGCGTCGACGAAGGATTTGAAGCCGACGAGCTTCAGTCGCTGGAACTGCATGGGCGGGGGATTAGCGTCCCTTGGTCAGCGGGTCGATGGCCGCCGACAGGGATTCGAGCGAATGGTCGATGATGCGCTTGCCGTTGACGAAGAAGGTCGGGGTGCCCTCCACGCCGGCGGCCACGGCCGCTTCGATGCTGTGTTCCAGGGCCTGACCCGTCGCGGGGTCGGCCAGACAGGCCTCGATCTGCGGCTGGGTGCGGCCGCTGACGGCGATGGCGCCCATATACCAGTCGCGCGCATTTCCGCTGGCGAAGGCGGCCGCTTGGCCGGCCATGAAGTGATGGGCCACGTCGAAGAACTTCTCTGGCGCGGCGCAGCGGGCGATGGCGGCGGCGGTGGCGGCCACCTGGGCTGGCTGGGTCGGCATGTCGCGGAACACCAGCTTGACCTTGCCGGTGTCGATGTAGCGCGTCTTGAAAGCCGGCAGGACGTCGTTGGTCCAGGCGGCGCAGTGGCTGCAGGTGAAGGAGGCGTATTCGATCACGGTCACCGGCGCATCGGCGCGGCCCAGCACGCGGTCGGCGGCGGTCACCGCCGGGACGGGGGCGGGCGTGGCTTCGGCCGCCAGGGCGGGCGCCGCGGTCAGCAGGACCGCGGCGAGGGGCAGGGCGCTCAGAAGGGTTTTCATCGTCATTTGGCCGCCAGAAGGGAATCGATGCGTTGCGACAGGCCGCTCATTGAACGGTCGCTGACGACTTCGCCGTTGATCATGAAGGTCGGGGTATGGCCCACACCCGCCGCGCGCGCTGCGGAGATACGCTTTTCCATGGCCGCGACTGCGTCCTTGTCGGTGATGCAGCGCTGGAACTCGGCCTCGCTGAGACCCGCCCCCTGGGCCGTGCGCAGCAGGATGTCGCGCGGCGGCACGCCGGCGTGCATCTCGGTCTGGGCGCGCATCAGGTGGTCCAGAACGTCGAAATACTTGTCCTCGCCGGCGCAGCGGGCGACCAGGAAGCCCGAGACGGCGACGTTTTCAGGCGGGGTCGGAAACTCGCGGAAGACGTAGCGCACCTTCTTGGTGTCCACGTATTTCGTTTTGAATTCAGGCCAGACTTCGGCGTTCCAGGCGGCGCAGGCGCCGCAGGTTACGGAGGCGTATTCGACCACCGTCACCTTGGCTCCTTCGGGGGCGCCTATGGCCATGTCGCCCTCGGCGGGGGCCGAGTTCTTGCCGCCGCAGGCGGCCAGGGCCAGCGTGACGGTCAGGGCTGCGGCCCCCGCCAGTTTCCTCAACATCGTCACGCCCCCCCGCTTGGTTGAAATTACTTCTTGGCCAGTTCCGCGTCGATGGCTTCCGACAGGCCCGACAGGCTGCTGTCGGCGACCTTGGTGCCGTTGACGATGAAGGTCGGCGTGCCGGTCACGCCCGCGTCGATGCCGGCCTTGATGCGCTTGCTCATCTCTTCGATGGCGGCCTTGTCGCGGATGCAGTCTTCGGTCTGTTGTTGGCTCAGGCCGGCGGCGGCGGCGACGCGGAACAGGGTGGAGCGCGGGGCGACGCCCGCCATCCATTCCTTCTGGCTGGCCATGATGTCGTGGACGACGTCGAAATACTTGTCGGGACCGGCGCAGCGGGCGATCAGGAAGCCGGCGACGGCGATGTCCTGCGGCGGGGTCGGGAACTCGCGGAAGACGTAGCGGACCTTCTTGGTGTCCACGTATTTCGTCTTGAATTCCGGCCAGACTTCCTCGTTCCAGACGGCGCAGTGGCCGCAGGTGACCGAGGCGTATTCCACGACCGTGACCTTGGCGTCGGTTCCAGCGCCCAGGGCCATGTCGCCTTCGGCGGCGGCTCCCGATTTGGCGGTGCAACCGGCGACAGTCGCCATGGCGGCCAGGGCGGCGGCGGTCAGGGCCGCACGGCGGCTCATCGAAGCGTAACGGAACGTAGCCATGGGTCGTCCTTAGGCGAGAGTGTGACTCAAAAGGATGGCGCGATTCCCTGAGGCGCGCGCAATCCGCATAGTTGTCGAGAACAGGTGCGGCGAAGGTTTGTCAACGGCGCTCGTTTTCGGGGGGCTGCGACAGCACGGCGCGACCGAGTTTTCGAAGGGCCGCCTTCAGGTTGTCCGGGGCGTCCTCGACAGCTGCGGCCAGTTCGGCCTCGACCGAGGCGGGCAGGGGCGGCAGCACCATCTTGCCGCGGGCGCGCGGCTTGGCTCCGGCGACGGGCAGAGGCTTCACCGGGCCCTGGGCGATGCGCAGCTTCTCGACCGATCCCGCGCCGAGGAACAGGTTCACGCGCTGGATGATGTCCTCGGACTGATGCTGCACCAGCAAGGCGGCCGGGCCGGCCACGCGCAGCTCCAGCGTGCCGCCGGCCCCGCCGCGACCCTTGGTCAGTTTCTGCGGGCGGGTGACGCGGGCCAGCCGTTCGCCGACGATCTCGACCCAGCGCGGCTCCAGCGCGCCCGCGCCGCGTCCGAACTGGGCGTCCAGCTTCTTGATCAGCGGCGCCAGCGAGCGACCGGCCGGGGGCGGCGGGCGCAACTGCGGGCGCGTCCGGCGTCGGGCCAGGATTTCGCGGGCTTCGCTTTCGGTGGGCAGAGGACGACGCATTCGTCCTATATACCGCGACCCATGCCCGACGTCCCCTCCCTCCGCGCCGCCCTGCTTGATTGGTACGACGCCCATGCGCGGACCCTGCCGTGGCGCGCGCCGCCGGGGGCGGGGACGCGCACGGAGCCCTATCGGGTCTGGCTGTCCGAGGTCATGCTGCAGCAGACGACGGTGCCGCACGCCGCTCCCTATTTCGAGCGCTTCACCGCCCGCTGGCCGACGGTCGGCGATCTGGCGGCCGCCCCGGACGCCGACCTGATGGCCGCCTGGGCGGGGCTGGGCTACTACGCTCGCGCCCGCAACCTGCTGGCCTGTGCGCGGGCTGTAGCGAGCGAGCACGGCGGGGTCTTTCCCGACACCGAGGCGGCCCTGCTGGCCCTACCGGGGGTGGGCGCCTATACCGCCGCCGCCGTGGCCGCCATCGCCTTCGACCGGCCCGCCAACGTGGTGGACGGCAATGTCGAGCGGGTGATGAGCCGCCTGTTCGCGGTCGAGGCGCCTCTGCCCGCCGCCCGGCCGGAGCTGAAGCGGCTGGCCGCCCTGTTCGTCAGCGACGACCGGCCCGGCGACTGGCCCCAGGCCCTGATGGATCTCGGCTCCGGCGTCTGTCGGCCTAAATCGCCGTCATGCGAGGTCTGCCCCCTAGCCTTCGGGTGCGAGGGGCTGAAGACCGGTGCGCCCGAACGCTATCCGCTCAAGATCAAGAAGGCCGAACGCCCGCATCGCCTGGGCCATGCCTTTGTCCTGCGCGACGACGCGGGGCGGATCGGCCTGGTGCGGCGGCCGGGCAAGGGGTTGTTGGGCGGCATGCTCGGCCTGCCGACCTCGGACTGGAGTGCGAGCCCTGAGTTTCGGGCGCCGGTCGCCGCCGACTGGGCCGAGGCGGGGGCGGTCGAGCATGTCTTCACCCATTTCAGCCTGACCTTGACCGTCCACGTCGGAATGGGGCGAGGCGACTTCCTGTGGACCCAGGCCGAGGAGGCGCTGGTGGCCCTGCCGACCGTGTTCCGGAAGGCGCTGGAGCGCGGGCTGGCGGCCTAGCCTGTCACCCTCAGGCTGACCGTGCCGCGCCGCTCGCGCGGCATGACGACGACATGGTTGTCCAGTCGTTGGAAGGTCAGGTCGATGGCGCCGTCGCCGACCTCAAGGTCGAGGATCGACATTTGGTGCAGGCCCGCCGGCATGGTGGGGTTGGACACCTCGACCAGGCCCTCGGCGGCGTTGATCGACACGCCCAGCACCGCCTGCAGCATCAGGAAGACCGACCCCGCCGCCCAGGCCTGGGGCAGACAGGCGACCGGATAGGCGATGGGCGGCTCGCCTGTCTCGCGGATGAAGCCGCAGAACAGTTCCGGCAGCCGGAGCTGAAAATGGGCCGCCGCGCCGAAGACCTCGCCCAACAGCATGGCCACGGCCCGCCGTTCGCCGTAGCGGGCCATGCCGGCCGCCGCCATGGCCGTGTCGTGGGGCCAGACAGAGCCGTTGTGATAGCTCATCGGATTGAAGCGGACCTGACCCTTGCCGAGGGTTCGTAATCCCCAGCCCGAGCGGAACTCGGCCGTCAGCATCCGTCGCGTCACCCGCCGCGCCCGTTCATGCGAGGGCAGACCGCTGAACAGCAGATGGCCGGCGTTCGATCCGATCGCCCGGCACTGTCCGCCGTCCCCGTCCAGGGCGACGGCGTAGAAGCCTTCGTCCTCCATCCAGAAGCGCTGCTCGACCAGTTCGCGCACCCGTTCGGCGCGCGCCTGCCATTCAGGAACCCGCGCGTCGTTCAGATGGACGCCGATCTCGGCCAGGGCCTTCCAGGCGGCGAAGGCGTAGCCCTGGACTTCCAGCAGGGCGATCGGCCCCTTGGGGAAGCGGCCGTCGCTGTCGAAAATCGAGTCCTCGCTGTCCTTCCAGCCCTGGTTGGACAGGCCGGTCTCGGCTCCACGCGCATAGTCGATCAGGCCGTCGCCGTTGCTGTCGCCATAGTCGCTCATCCAGCCCGCCGCCGCGATCAGGTTGGGCCACAGGGCGCGGATGGTCTCCAGATCGCCGGTGCGTCTGGCGTAGGCGCCGGCCAGGGCGACGAACAGACAGGTGGTGTCGACCCCGCCGTAATAGAGGCCGAAGGGCACTTCGCGCAGAGCGCTCATCTCGCCGCCGCGCGTCTCGTGCATGATCTTGCCGGGGGCGGAGTCCATGAAGGCGTCAACCTTGGTCGCCTGTCTCGCGGCCAGATAGGTCAGCACCCCCTTGGCCAGGCTGGGGTCGATCCACAGCATCTGCCAGGCGGTGATGATGCCGTCGCGCCCGAATGGGGTCGAGAACCACGGCACCCCGGCATAGGGATAGGGGCCGGTCGGCAGGTCGGTGGTCAAAAGGGCCACGTCGGTCCGCGACTGCCTCAGCCAGTCGTTGACGCGCGGGTTGCGTGGCGCCAGCAGACCCGCTCCGCGGCGCATCCGCCTGCGCATGGCCAGACGCGCCTGGATCGAATTCCACCGCCAACGCGCCTGGTCCGGCGCGTCGCAGACGTCCAGGCCGCATTCGATGTAGAGATCCAGTTGCTTGCCCTTCGGCAGGCTGAACATGAACTCGGCCCTGTTGGTGCTCAGTCGCGCGGGCGGCTCGGAAAAGGCCAGGCAACTGGTGCGGGTCACGCCGTCCAGCCCCGTGTAGCTGAACGTCACGCGGCGGCCGTCCATGACCGGGGCGTGGGTTTCGCCGCGCGCCAGGCGGAGGGTCCCCCGCACCTGAAAGATGTCGGCGAAGTCGGCCCCGAACTCGAAGGCCAGCGGCAGCAGGATGTCCTCGATGCCGTGGTTGACCATCCGCACCCGCTCGAACAGTCGCTTGTCCCAGAGAAAGCGCCGCCGCTCCAGATGCAGCACCCCGGCCGGGGCCGAGCGCCCGCCCATCGGCGGCAGGGGGCGGTTGGTCGAATGGCAGGTGAAGAAGACATTGTCCTCGGTCACGCCGGAACTGAGCCGCGACGGGCGGCACCGTCCCACGGTCAGGACGAAGTGCGACAGCATCCGCGTGTCCCGGTCGAACAGGCCGTCCGCGCCGCTTTTGACGTCGCCCCAGTGGTCCGCCACCAGAAAGGTGTCGGCGTCCTTCAGCGCCATCAGGGTCTCGAGGCCGTCCTGATCGCTGTTGTCGGCGGCGGTGGTCTGGACCGAATAGGCGTCGTCCATGGTCTGCCTCGCTTCAGCGCGGAGTTCGCTTAAGGCCCCTCAGGGAAATGGCCGAATGGGCGAAGGGTTCAGCCGGAACTCAGCCGATTGCGGCGAAGCTGCGCGCCTCGTCAGGGATGCGGGCCCTGGGCCGCGCCCCGTCCAGCACATGGGCCGCATAGGGCCGCCGGGCCAGCAAGTCGCCGTAGACGTCGAGATAGCGCCGGGCCATGGCCGTGGCCGAGAAACGCAGATCGAAGCGGGCCCGGATCGCCTCGCGGTCCAGTTTGTGGGCCCGCCCTGCGGCGGCGACGGCCTGATCCATCGTATCCACCAGGAAGCCGGTCGCCCCGTCCTCGATGATCTCGGGCGTCGAACCGCAGCGGAAGGCGACGACCGGCGTGCCGCAGGCCATGGCCTCGATCATCACCAGGCCGAAGGGCTCGGGCCAGTCGATGGGGAACAACAGGGCCTCGGCCCCGCCCAGGAAGGCGGACTTCCGGTCGTCGCCGATCTCGCCGACGAACTCGATCAGCGGGTTGGCCTCGGCCAGGGGCCGGATGACCGTCTCCCAATAGGCCGCGTCGGCAGCATCGACCTTGGCCGCAATCTTCAGCGGCTTGCCGAGGCGCGCAGCGATCTCGATGGCGCGGTCGGGCCGCTTCTCGGGCGAGATGCGGCCGAGGAAGGCCAGGTAGCCCTCGGACTTCGGCGAGAAGCGGTAGAGGTCGCCCGGCATGCCGTGATGCACCGTCGCCTTCCAATTGGCGGCGGGCAGGGGGCGGCGCTGATCGTCGGAGATGGAGACAAGACCGAACTGGGGCCAGCGCTCATAGACCTGGGGCAGGTCCTTCAGGTCCAGCCGTCCGTGCAGGGTGGTCAGGGTCTTGTCGGCCAATTCCTGGAAAAAAGGGAAGTGCGCCATGTCGGTGTGGAAATGGATGACGTCGAAGTCGTCGGCGCGGTTCAGCACCTCGGCCAGCATGGTCATGTGGGCCGCCAGGTCGGATTTCAGCGGCTCGGGGTCTAGCCGGATGGCCTGATCGCGCACGGGGATCAGCCGCGCCCGCGTCTCGGCGTCGGCGCTGGCGAACAGGGTGACGTCGTGCCCCAGGTCGACCAGGGCGTCTGTCAGGTGGGCGACCACACGTTCGGTGCCGCCGTAGAGCCTGGGGGGCACAGCCTCATAGAGGGGCGTGACCTGGGCGATTTTCATCATCCGACTCCCGCGCCCCCGCTGGCCTATCGGAGTCGTCAACACGGGTCGGTAAGCGGGGTTCCAGCTTGGCGGGAACGATAGTCGTCGGACGCCAGACGGCCTGTCCTACTGCATCCCGGCGCGGATCTCGGCGCGCAGGGCGTCGATGGGGCGCAGGCCCGTGTCGGTCTTGAAGCGCCAGTAGGTCCAGCCGTTGCACGCCGGGGCGTTTTCCAGCAGGGCGCCCAGCTTGTGGATCGAGCCGGTCATGGAGCCGGACACCAGCGAACCGTCGGCGCGCACGCGGGCCTCATGGTCGCCCTTGGGGCAGTAGAGCTTGTCGCCCGGCGCCAGCAGACCGGCCTCGACCAGAGCGCCGAACGGCACCTTGACCTCGGCCTTCTTGGAGCCGGTGACGACCAGATCCTCGGGGGCGGCGGGAATGACCGCCTTGATGCGCTTCTCGGCCAGTTTGGCGTAGCCCTCATCGCGCTCGATGCCGATGAAGCGGCGCCCCAGACGCTTGGCCGCGGCCCCGGTGGTGCCGGTGCCGAAGAAGGGGTCCAGAATGACGTCGCCGACGCGGCTGGCCGACAGGATGACCCGGTGCAGCAGGGCCTCGGGCTTCTGGGTCGGATGGGCCTTGTCGCCGTTGTCGTCCTTTAGGCGCTCATTGCCGGTGCACAGGGCCAGGGTCCAGTCCGAGCGCATCTGGGTGTCTTCGTTGAAGGCTTTCAGCGCGTCGTAGTTGAAGGTGTAGCGCTTCTGCTCGCGCGACTTGGCGGCCCAGATCAGGGTCTCATGGGCATTGGTGAAGCGCGTGCCCTTGAAGTTCGGCATGGGGTTGGACTTGCGCCAGATGATGTCGTTCAGCACCCAGAAGCCCAGGTCCTGCATCGCCGAGCCGAGGCGGAAGATGTTGTGATAGCTGCCGATGACCCAGAGCGAACCCTCGTCTTTCAGCACCCGGCGGCATTCGCCCAGCCAGGCGCGGGTGAAGGCGTCATAGGCGGCGAAGCTGTCGAACTTGTCCCACTCGTCATCGACCGCGTCGACCTTGGAGTTGTCCGGACGCAGCAGGTCGCCGCCCAACTGCAGGTTATAGGGCGGGTCGGCGAAGACCATGTCCACCGACTTGTCCGGCAGGCCCTTCAGCACCTCGATGCAGTCGCCACGCAGGATGACGTCGGTCTTCAACTCGGACATGGAAAAGCGGCCCCGGACAGATGAGGGGCTTATGGTGAATCCTTACGGTTAAGGCGGAGTAACCAAACTTAAGATCCCGACAGACCGAGAGAATCCTTCGGCTGGCAAAGATGGTGCAAATCACGTCCCGTCTGAGCTATGACGCGCAGATGATCGCACGCCTTCGCCCCGTTCCGTTCGCCCTTGGGCCTGTCCACTTCGTCGGCATCGGCGGCATCGGCATGAGCGGCATCGCCGAGATCATGCTGAAGATCGGCTATCAGGTGCAGGGCTCGGACGCCAAGGCCAGCGCCAACACCGAGCGGCTGGAGCGCCTGGGCGCCCGCATCTACATCGGCCACGACGCCGCCCATGTGACTGAGGGCGTCTCGGCGGTGGTCTATTCCACGGCGGTCAAGGCCGCCAACCCCGAACTGGTCGTCGCGCGCGAGCGCCGCATTCCTCTGGTCCGTCGGGCCGAGATGCTGGCCGAGCTGATGCGTCTGCAATTCTCGATCGGCGTCGGCGGCACCCACGGCAAGACCACGACGACCTCGATGGTCGCCTGTCTGCTGGACGCCGCGGGTCTGGACCCCACCGTGGTCAACGGCGGCATCATCAACGCCTACGGCACCAACGCCAAGGTGGGCGAGGGCGACTGGATCGTGGTCGAGGCCGACGAGAGCGACGGCAGCTTCCTGCGCCTGAAATGCACCGTGGCGATCATCACCAACATCGACCCGGAACATCTGGACCACTACGGCGACTTCGACGCGGTCAAGAAGGCCTTCTGCGACTTCATCGAGGACATTCCCTTCTACGGCTTCGGCGTGGTCTGCCTGGACCACCCGGAGGTGCAGAAGCTGGCGGCCCAGATCGATAACCGCCGCCTGGTCACCTACGGCCTGAACCCGCAGGCCATGGTCCGCGCCGAAAACGTGCAGATGTCGCCCGACGGCGCCCGCTTCGACGTGGTCGTGCAGGGCCAGGGTCTGGCCGCGCTGGACGAGCCGACCCGGATCGAGGGCCTCTATCTGCCCATGGCCGGCTGGCACAATGTCTCCAACTCGCTGGCCGCCATCGCCGTGGCGCGCGAGCTGGGCGTGGACGACGACGCCCTGCGCGCCGGTCTGGCCGGCTTCGGCGGGGTCAAGCGCCGCTTCACCACCACGGGCGTGGTCGGAGGCGTGCGCGTCATCGACGACTACGGCCACCACCCGGTCGAGATCGCCGCCGTGCTGAAGGCCGCCCGTCAGGTGGTCCAGTCCGCCGAGAACCCGGGCCGCGTCATCGCCGTGGTTCAACCGCACCGCTACACCCGCCTGCGCGACCTGATGGAGGACTTCTCCACCTGCTTCGCCGACGCCGACAGCGTTCTGGTCGCCGACGTTTATCCGGCGGGCGAACAGCCGATCGAGGGCGTCGACAAGCACGCCCTGGCCGACGGCATCCGCCGCTATGGCCACCGTCAGG
>Ga0067045_1030681_pt1 | contig 14454 bp, 10 predicted proteins | sample TerdegcTABiofilm_FD_59184 | JGI IMG/M metagenome (GOLD analysis project Ga0067045, IMG submission 59184) | Combined Assembly of (Gp0054472, Gp0054536) Wastewater bioreactor microbial communities from Singapore -Terephthalate degrading...
CGAACCGGCCGCACTCCCGCCGCTTGCCGGCGGCTGCGGATGGCGTCGCGATGCCGGTCGGGAAGGCGGACCTATATGACCTGCAGCCGCCCCTCCGACCAGGCAGCGGGCGGCGCTCGACCGGCGGCTGGCGCCAGCGCCCCTGGCAGACGGGTCCTATAGATCGCAAATCGCTGGCGCGTGGGCAAGCGCGGCCGGGCGGGCCCGCCGCGACGATCCGCCGAGCCCGGGCCGTCCTGGCTGGATGCCGGCGCTCTTCCTTGACGCACCGTGACCCCGGCCCCTTCGTTTGTCCTGCCCGCAGGCGGAGCACGGTTGGGCGGCGAACCCCGCCCGCCAGCCCGGCCCCGCAGGCGAGCATCGCCCGGAGGACATGGCGCTATGTCACCCATCCGCCTGGCGCTGATCGGGACCGGCGGCCGCGGCCAGATCTACGTGGACGTCCTGCGACGCATGGCGCCCGGCGAGGCGGTGTGGACCGCCATGTGCGATGTGCGCCCGGACGTACTGGCCAGCTTCTGCGCCGCCAACAACCTGTCCGACGTGCCCCAGGTGCTCGGCGTGGAGGAACTGGTCCGGCGCGACGACGTCGATGCCGCTGTGGTCTGCACCCCGGATCACGCCCACCGAGAACCCGCCGCGGCCTGCTACCGTGCCGGCTGGCACTGCCTGGTGGAAAAGCCGGTAGCCACCACGCCGGAGGATGCCCGCGCCATCTGCACGGCGGCGCGCCAAGCGGGCAAGCTTCTGCACCTGGGCTTCGTGCTGCGCTACGATCCGTGCGTCCAGAAGCTACGCCAGATGGTGGCCGGCGGAGCGATCGGCCAACCCATCGCCTGCCTGGTGCACGAGGCCGTGGGCTGGTTCCACGGCAGCACCTACATGCGGCGCTGGAACCGCTTTCGCCAGTACAGCGGCGACATGTTGCTGCACAAGGGCTGCCACACCCTCGACCTCGTCAACGCCATCGCTGGCGCCTATCCGGTGCGCGTGGCGGCGGTGGGCGGACTGGCCGTCTTCCGCCCGCGCCCCGACGCGGCCGCGTACTGCCGGGCGTGCCGGCGCCGGACGGAGTGCCTGTACTACGCCGATCAAGGACCGGCGTATCGCGACCGCTTCTACCGGACCGCCGGACCGCAGGTCCTGCCCGAGGATCTGTGCGTGTACAACGCCGCCAAGGACACCACGGACACGACCGCGGTAGTGGCCGAATACGACAACGGCATGCGCTTGTCCTACACCATGACCATGGTCTCGCCGCAGGGGGAACGGCGGCTCACCCTAGTGGGCACCGCAGGCGAAATCCGCTGCGACCTGAGCACCTATCGGATCGAGTACTGGCCCCTTCCCGATCGGCCGGTCGAAGCGATCGACGTCCCCAGGCCGAGCGGCACCGGGCACCAGCACCACGACGCGGCGCTGCTGGCGGATTTCCTGGCGCGCATCCGCCGGGGCGACGATCCCGCCAGCGGCATCCAGGACGCGTACATGTCCGGGGCGGTGGCGTTCGCCGCGCTGGAGTCCATGCGCACCGGCCACGTGGTCCCCGTGCCGGCGCTGTGAGGCCCGCCCCCCTGGATGCGGCCGGCCGCATCGCGCTGCTCGGTCTGCGGCGCCACCGCGGCGCGCCGGGTCGCCTCAGCCGCCGACCTCCTCGAGGGCCACGCTGGCTTGCCGCTGCGCTGACAGTTGCGCGGCCAGCATGATCGCCAGCACGCGCCGACCTTCGGCGGCATCGGTGAGCGGCCGCGCCCCGGTCTGGACGCAGCGGAGGAAGTGCTCCTGGATCGTCTCGCGTTGGCTGGCCACCGGCTGAATGCGGCCATGCTCGTCTCGCCTGCCGGTCTTGCCAGCCGGGTCCACGTCCATGGCGCTGTGCACGTCGACCACCTCCTCCTCGCCGCCGGCCAACCGCTTGCGCACCACGCCGTCGCGCCCGACGATCATCGCCCCCTTGGTGCCGATTACGCCGACCGAACTCTCGCTCAGCGGTCCCCACCAGCTCACTTCCAGCGAACCCACGCCGCCGGCCGCGAAGCGCAAGGCCAGCAAGCCGTGCTCGTCGGCCTGCACCGTGGGCCGCACGCGGGCCACGTGGGCGAAGACGCTGGCCACGTCGCCACCGAGCCAGCACAGCCAGTCGCAGTCATGGCTGCCGAAGTCCAGGGTGACTCCTCCGGACAGCTCCTGCCTGCCGTACCACAGGGCCGACATGTCGCACGGCATGAAGCGCCGCGTCCAGCAACTGATCAGCTCGCCCAGCTCGCCGGAGGCCAACGTGGCCTGCAGCGTGCGGTAGGGCTCGGTGAAGCGCAGCACATAGCCGAGCATGTACGTGACGCTGGCGGCTCGTGCTGCCGCCAGCATCGCGTCGGCGTCGTCCAGCGTCAGGCAGATGGGCTTTTCGGTGAAGATGTGCTTGCCCGCGTTGGCCGCGGCCAGGACGATCTCGCGCCGATTGAAGGGTTCCGTGCAGACCCACACCGCATCGATGTCGCGCGCCAGCACCTCGCGGTAGTCCAGAGTCCACGGCACGCCCAGCGCCTCGGCGACCTGCACGGCGCGCGACTCGATCAGGTCGCAGACGACGACCACCTGAACGCCTGCCATTCCCTTGAGCACATTGGCATGGTGCCGCCCCATGCCGCCCATGCCGATCATCCCGAGCTTGACCATCGCGCCTCCTTTCGCGTGCATCCGCTGGCCACCCGAGCCACTCTCGGGCGGCCCCGCCCACGCCGAGCTGCGACCCGGGCAGCTCGCCGGCAGGCCGCCCTGCACTGCAACGGTCTCCGGCCGAACTGGGCCGCCATGCCCGGTCAGCAGCCAGGATATGAGCCGGGATATGTATAACGATGCGCGCGGCTGCCGGCCACCGGGCAGCGGCCGGACGCGCGCCGGGCGCCACCGCGGGGCCATGCTCGGGCCGCCGCGGGTTGCCGCCGTTGCGACCACGCACCACCTTGACACCGGCGCTCCGCAGGGTCCGCTCGGACCGCCATCCTGGGATCGCCGCTGGCCACGATGCCGTCAGCCCGGAGGTCTCGCGTCGATGCACAAGTCCGATCTCGACACTCCTGCCCTGTTGATCGACCTGGAGGCCATGGAGCACAACATCCGCACCATGGCCGCATACTACGCGCCCCTGCGCGCCCGGCTGCGACCGCACATGAAGACGCACAAGACGCCGATCATCGCCCACCAGCAGATGGCGGCGGGAGCCATCGGCGTCACCTGCCAGAAACTGGCCGAAGCGGAGATCTTCGCCCAGGCGGGCATCCGCGGCATCTTGCTGTCCAACCAGGTAGCGGGCGAACAGAAGATCGCGCGCTTGGTAGACCTCTCGCAGTGGGCTGACGTCACGGTGGGCGTGGACGACCTGGAGAATGCGCGCGCCATCGCCACCGCAGCCGCTGGGCGGGCGCACCCCGTGCAGGTGGCGATCGAAGTCTACATGGGCCGCTGCGGCGTCGAACCAGGTCGGCCCGTGGTGGAATTGGCCAAGCAGCTCGTCCGCTTGCCCGGGATCCGCTTTCGCGGCCTGTGGTCGCACGACCTGTCCACTCCGGACGTGGTGGACTTCGCCGAACGCAAGCGCCGGCACGAGGCAGAACTGGCCGGCGTGATCCGCAGCAAGCACATGCTGGAGGCGGAGGGCATCGCCGTGGAGATCGTCAGCTGCGGGTACTCGGCGACCTGGAACATCACGCCCCATGTCAGCCCGGAGATCACGGACGTACAGGTCGGCTCGTATGTGCTGATGGACTGGGCCTATCGGCAACTGGAGGGCATGGAGCCGTTCCGCTGCGCCCTCAGCGTGCTGACGACGGTGATCAGCAGGAATGCCGCCAAGGGCGGCCGGCGGAACGTGGTGGTCACCGACTGCGGCATCAAGTCGATCGCCAGCGAGCACACCGCCGACTACGGCCGCAGGGCCTTGCCCAAGGTGAAGGACGTGGCGACCGCCGAGGTCATCGTCCTCTCCGAGGAGCACAGCCAGATCCAGCTCGACGAGGCCGCATTCCAGCGCCTGCAGTTGGGCGACCGGCTCGAACTGATCCCCCCGCACTGCTGCTCCACCTGCAACCTGCACGATCGGTTCTACGCCCTGCGAGGCGATCACGTCGAGGCTGTGTGGCCCATCGCTGCTCGCGGCGCGGCAACCTGAGCCGAGCCGTCGGCAGGCAGCAGCGCCGACCGGGCCCGCGTCCAGACCGCCCGCTCAGCATTCCAGCACGGGCACCGGCTCCCACTTCCTGGACAGGCTGGACGCGTAGCAGGCTTCGACGATGGCCACCGCATCGGCCGCGCAGCGCAGGTCGGCATCCAGCTCCGCGCGCGCCAGTTGTCCCGCGGCGGCGGCGACTAGCCGGGCCACCTGCGTGGGCCGCGCCGGGCCCGGTTCCACCGTGGTAGGCTGCTGCCCGGGGGCTGCCAGCACGTAGCCCCGGTCGGGATGGTGGAAAATCGTGCCCTGGCTGCCGGTGACCTCTAGGCCGCTGTACCCGCCGGTCTGGATCCACGCGGCCTCGACCACGCCGAGGACGCCCGACTGGAAGCGCAGCAGCGCCGTGCCGTGATCATCCACTTCTGGGTACTGTCCGGAGGCATTGCCGATCGTCGCCAGCACTTCGTGCACCGGCCCGAGCAGCGTGCGCAGCAGGTGCACGGCATGGGTCCCCATGTCCATGAACGCGCCGCCGCCAGCCAGCTCCGGCACATGGAACCAGGCCAGATCGGACGCATCGAACCAGCGGCCGTACGCCGCATGGTGGGCATTGCGGAAGCGCGCGTGGGTGACCCGTCCGAGCCGCCCCTGCGCCAACAGGCCGGCGATGCCCTGCATGATGTCCGTGAAGGGCTGGAAGTAGCCAGCGTGCACGATCGTACCGTGCCTGCGGATCAGGTCCAGAACGCGCCGCACGGCGGCCGTGTCGGTGAGCAGCGGCTTCTCGCAGAAGATCGGCAAGCCGCGCGGGATGGCGGCCTCCAGCAAGGGCAGATGCCGGGCATTCTCGGCGCAGACGATGAACGCTCCTGCCCCCGGCCAAGCGACCGCTGCCTCCAGGTCCACGACGAACTGGGCTCCGTTGTCCGCCGCGTACCGGCGGCCGCGGTCCGGCACGTCGTCCCAGACCGCCACCAGCCGGCAGTCATCCCGCTGGGCGATGGCCTGCAGGTAGCCTTTGGTGTGGATGTGGGCCGCGGAAAGCAAGACGATGTCGAGCATAGGGAGTCACTCCTGGGCCAGCACCGCGACCGTCGCGAAGCGGCGGCTGCGGAATATAGCCGCGGCCCCGGCCAGCGTCCACGCTGCCCACGGCCTGCGCCCCGGCCCGCCGACCGCGGCGGTGTGGGACCCTCGGGCGCAGGCGCAGACCGGCCCGGGCTCACCGGGAGCCCAGCCGGCCGCACAGCCATCTCCGCGGCGCGGGCGCGCTGCACCGCCAGCGCGTCGCTCTCGGCCGCTACCTGGCGGACCTATGCCGCGAGCTCACCCGTCGAGCTGCAGCAGGCGGGCCGCATTGCGCCAGTCGATCTTCTCCAGCGCGGCAGCCGGCAGGCGGCCCTGCTCGCGCAGCTGCCGATGGAAGATCACGTTGGGCACCGGCTGCGCTAGGTCGCTGCGGCGACACGAGTCCGTGCCGAACATCAGCTTGTCCTGGAACTCGTCGATGAACTCCAAGCCGAACACCGGATCGCGCGACAGGGCGTTGTACCCGCTACGAGCCGAGGTATCCGCCCACAGATTGGGGTATGCGCGCATGAGCCGCGGTACGGCGCCACCCGGCACGATCGGACCTTTGGGATAGCCGGCCCGCTGCTCGGCCGGCACCTCGGCCGAGATCTCCGCCCAGAACGTGGGCCCGTGTCCGACGAAGACCGTCTGGGGACAGGCCTGCAGGGCGTGCTCCAAGCGAGGGAGGCCGACGCTGTCGCGCAGCCCGTACCCGTTGGCGCTATCCTGCATGTCGAAGATGATCGGCAGGCCGTACCGACCCGCCTGCCGGTACAGGTTCAGGCAGCGCGGGTCATCGAAGTCCATCTTGGGGAGCAGCTCGCCCAAGCCCTTGGCCCCGCGCATCGCGTATTCCTCCAGCAGATGGCTGAAGTCCTTGTCGGGATGGTTGCCGTAGCGCGGATCGATCAGGCAGAACGGGATCAGCCGATCCGGATATCGGGCGCAGGCCTGGAACACGTCTTCGGTATCCGCCTCCAGGTACGCTCCCTCCGGGTGTTCGCTGAGCGCCAGGATGCAGGTACGATCGATCCCCCAGGCGTCCATCTTGGCGATGAGATTGGTGACATCGACGAACTCCCGGCGGTCCGGCAACACCCGGCCGATGTGTCCGTGCACGTCGATCAGCATGCGCATGCCCTCCTGTGTCCTGCCGCTTGTCCAGCCTGTGCTCACCCCGAGGGGTCGTGGCCCACAGAGCGCGCCTGTCGCCTCGCCGGCTGCCGTGCTGGGGCGTCCACCACAACCGCGCCGCCCCCGACCCTCGCCTCACGGAGCGGGCGTTGCCTCCACCTCGACGAAGGTCGTGTGCGTGCGCGACGACTGGCTCGGCTGGGTGGGCGCCAGTGCCGTGACCCGGTTGACCGCCGCGTTCACCGGCGCGCGCTCGTCGTACCAGCCTCCCTGCAGACAGCAGACCACGCCGGGCATGATGTCGGTGGTCACGGTGACCGGCACGCACATGCTGCCGGACTCGCCCCGGACCAGGGCCAGCGCGCCGTCCGCCAGACCGCGCGCCGCGGCATCCTGCGGATGCATCCACAGCGTGCCCGGGGTGCGCTGTCGCACCCAGTCCAGATTGGACCCCGTCGAGTTGACGCGGTAGCGCGCGTGCGGCGTCACCAGCGTCAACGGCAGCTCGGCTGGAGGCGTGACGCCACGGTAGTGCGGCTGCGCCGCGTACCCGCTCTGGGCGTACCGCGCGGAGGAAATCTCGATGCGTCCCGACGGCGTGTCCAGCGGATGCGCCGCCGGGTCAGCAATGAACTCCGCCAGACCGATGCGCTCGTGACTGCCCCCGTCGTAGATGCCCGTGGCCTTGAACGAGGCCACCTGCGCGGGCGGAACGGCCGAATCTGCCAGCAGCCAATCCAGCCACTGCTGCTTGCTCCTGCCCGCCGAGAACTGCGCACCCACGCCCACCCGCTCGGCTAGCTCGAGAAAGATGTCGTAGTCATCGCGCGCGTCGCCCCGCGGAGGCACGATCGCCTCCGACCAGTACAGGTAGTTGTCGTCCGGGCAGATGATATCCGTGCGCTCCAGGTAGTGCGTAGCCGGGAAGACGATGTCGGCGTGGCGCGCGGTGGGGGTCAGGAACAGCTCGTGGCAGATGACTAGGTCGGCCGCGGCGAATGCCCGGACATTGGCGGCGATATCGGCCCCCTGGTTCAGGTAGTTGGATCCGCACACATAGATGGCCCGGATGCCCTCCAGGGCGTACTGCGGCCACAGCGCCACCGGGATCGTGCGCTGCCCAGACACGGGTGGAACCGGGATGGCCGGACAGCGCGGCCCACCCAGGCCGCCCCACGGATACCGCCCCGAGGAACCGCCGGGCACGCCGATATTGCCGGTGGCTGCCTGCAGCGCCACCGCCATCCGACACGCCTCCTCCCCGCCCAGCGTGCGCTGGATCGCCAAGCCGGGCAGCAGGGCCGCCGGATGCGCCCGGCCGTACCGCTCGGCCAACCCGCGCAGAACCGAGGCCGGGATGCCCGTGATGGGCTCGGCCCACGCCGCGCTCTTGGGCGTGTCGTCCATCGCCCCCAGCACGTATTGCTCGAGCAGCTCGAAGCCATGCGTGTACCGCTGCAGGAAGCCGCGGTCGACCAGGCCCGCACCCAGCAGCTCGTAGAGGATGGCCAGCATCGCCGCCGTGTCCGTGCCCGGACGGATGGGGATCCACTCGCTCCCGTAGAGCTTGGCCGTGCGCGTGCAGCGGGGGTCGAGCACCACGAGATCCACGCCCGCCCGGCGCAATCGACCCAGGACAGCCTCCGTCTCGTTGCCGAAGCGCGTGTCCGCAGCGTTGAACCCCCACAGCAGCACGAACCGGGCATGCAGCAGCGTGCGCGTGTCCATGCCGGCCGAGCTCGAGCCGAAGACGAATGGCAGCGCCCAGTTCGCCGCACCCGCGCTGTACGACCCCACCAGCCGCGTCACCGGACCCAGCAGGTGCAGGAACCGATCCGTCAACGCTCGCGTTCGGTGCAGCGCGCCCCGGCAGGCACCGGCGCCGCCCTGATCGAGGATCGCCTGGGCGCCCCCGCGCGCCACCACTTCCTGCAGCCGCGCCGCCGCCAGGTCCAGCGCCTCGTCCCAACGCGCCGGACGGAAATCGCCGCTCCCGCGCGCCCCCTGGCGGATCAGCGGCACGGTAAGCCGGTCGGGCGCGTTGCGGCTCGCCAACGCCCGCAGCCCGCGCACGCACGGGCGCTTGAGAGGATGGTTGCGAGGATTGCGGTGCAGATGCCAGTTCCCGTCGCTGGCGCGAACAGCGATCAGCGCGCAACTGGCGCCGCAGTCGCGGTTGCAGGCAACGGGCAAGCCCTCGCAGCGGGTCGGTCGGCGCATGGGTCGAGTGCTCCTGAGGGTTCGCGTGAACAGCGGCGGACGGCAGATCCGCCGCGACTGCCGCGACTCCGGCCTGGGCCGCAGCGCCCCGCCTAGTACGCGTCCGCCGCCTCTGGCGGGCAGGGCGCTGGCTGGTGGCTCTCGGCGCGCCAAATCAGGCCCTCCACCCGCCGCCGGTCAAGCACCGCGCCCCCGCCGTGCGCTCCGCGGCGATCCCGGTTGCCGCCGCATCGGTCGGCCGCTAGATTGCCCCGCTCGTGTGGTGCCGGCCGGCTGTCCGAGCCGAGGCAGCGCGCCCAATGCGCCCGCGCGGTCCACCGCGCGAACCTCCTTTCCAACCAGCCAGCGATGCCTATGCTGCAACGCGTTCTGGTCCTCGGGCTGAATGCCGCCCTGGCGCTGCTGGCGGTGGCGTGCGGCGGTCCGCCAGCCCCGAGTGCACCGCCGCTGCCGCCGGCGGCCGCAGGGCCGGACATCGAGCGCGAGTTCCGCGGCGTGTGGGTGGCAACCGTGGCCAACATCGACTGGCCGAGCGCTCCGGGTCTGCCCGCGGAACAGCAGCGAGCGGAGGCGCTGCAGATCCTGGACCTGGCTGCCTCCATCGGCCTGAATGCCATCATCCTCCAGGTGCGACCACAGTGCGATGCGCTGTACGCCAGCGACCTGGAGCCGTGGTCCTATTTCCTCACCGGCGTCACGGGGCAGCCTCCCTCGCCGCGGTACGATCCGCTGACGTTCTGGATCCAAGAGGCTCACTCTCGCGGGCTGGAGTTGCACGCCTGGTTCAACCCCTTCCGGGCGCACCACCCCAGTGCCGGTCGGCCGGCGCCATCTTCGCTGGTGCGGCAGCGTCCGGACCTGGTGGTCGAACTGCAGGGCGGGTACTACTGGCTGGATCCAGGCCGGCGCGCGGCCCAGGAACACGCGTACGCGGTCGTCATGGACGTCGTGCGGCGGTACGACGTGGATGGCATCCACTTCGACGACTACTTCTATCCGTACCCGTCCGACAACGGCAACCGCGACTTCCCCGATGAGTCGTCTTGGCGGGAGTACCGCGCCGGCGGCGGCAGGCTCTCGCGGAGCGCCTGGCGCCGGCAGCAGATCGATCGCTTTGTCGAACGCGTGTCCACCGGGATCAAACGCGAGAAGCCCTACGTGAAGTTCGGCATCGCGCCGTTCGGGGTCTGGCGTCCGGGATACCCCGCCTCGGTGCGGGGTCTGGACGCGTACGAAGTCCTGGCTGCTGACGCGCGCCTCTGGCTCACCGCGGGCTGGATCGACTACCTGGTGCCGCAGCTCTATTGGCCCACGCGCAAGATGGAGCAGTCCTTCCCCGTGCTGCTGGGGTGGTGGACCAGGCAGAACCCGCTGGGTCGGCATGTGTGGCCGGGCCTGATGACCAGCGGCATCGAGGACGCCCAGGGCGTGGACGAGAACATCAGCCAGATCATGATCGCCCGCGGATGCGTGCTCGAGGCTCCGGGGCACGTGCACTTCAGCATGCGCGCGCTGCGCCAGGACCGCCACGGCCTGGTCGCCGCCCTGCGCGCCGGACCCTATGCCAGACCGGCGTTGGTGCCTGCCTCGCCGTGGCTGGGCGCGCAGTTGCCGGCAGCTCCCCAGGCGTTCGTTCGCCAGGCATCCGACAGCCTGATCGTGCGCTGGCAGCACGACCGGGCCAGCACGATATTCCGCTGGGTCGTGGCGTACCAGCAGCGCGGCCGCTGGCAGTACGAGCTGTATCCCGGGCCCCAGCGATCCGCAGCGCTGCCTGTGCTCGGGGCATCGGCAGCGCCCAGAGCACGGGAAGGCGCCGCGCCGGCAGGGGCCGCCACAGGCGCGGTCGATCCTGGCAGCCGCGTGCTGGTCTTCGCCGTCGATCGCCTGGGGAACATCAGCCCGCCGGCGGAAGGCCGACGGCTGTGACCCGCAGCGCGCGCCGGCGGCGCTGCATCGGGGCCCGTGCGGGTACGCTGCGCCACGGCTGCACTGCAGCCACTGCCGGCGGCGGCTCGCGCTGGCGGGGGTGGCAACTCGGAGGAGCTCCCTTGTCCCCCACTCGTCGCCCGCACTTCGGCGCAGCATGGCTGGTCGGCATGCTGCTGGTCGCCAGCCTGGGGTGCGGTGCCGACAAGAGCACGACGGCCGCCGGCGGCGAGGACCAAAGCGAACCGCTGGCTCTGGAGGCGCTCGGGTTGGAGTTCGTGTGGATCGAGCCGGGGACCTTCCTCATGGGGGCTGCGGCCAGCGACCCCGAGCGCCGCAGCGAAGAAGAGCCGCAGCATGCGGTGACCATCAGTCGGGGATTCTGGCTGGGCAAGTACGAGATCACCCAGGGACAGTGGGAGCGGGTCATGGGCACCAGGCCCTGGGAAGGCAAGCAGTACGTCGTGGCCGACGACCAGCGGCCGGCCGTGTTCGTCTCGTGGGCGGATATCCAGGACTTCCTCGCCCGCCTCAACGCGGCAGCCGGAAGGATGCGGTACTTCCTGCCGACCGAGGCCGAGTGGGAATACGCCTGTCGCGGCGGCACGCAGACCGCCTGGTCATTCGGCGATGACGCGGTCGACCTGGACAGCCATGGGTGGTACTCGGGGAATGCCTGGGACGCTGGCTTGCGGGCAGCGCAGCCAGTGGGCACGAAGCTGCCCAATCCGTGGGGACTGCACGACTGCCACGGCAACGTCTGGGAATGGGTCTACGACCTGTACGGCGCCTACCCGGACAGCAGCGTCACCGATCCCACGGGCCCGCTGAGCGGAGCCCATCACGTGATCCGCGGCGGCAGCTTCTTCTACCACGCCGCGGACACCCGTTCGGCCTCCCGCTACTACGACCACTACGCCCACCGCGACAGCAACGTGGGATTCCGGCTGCTGCGGATCGCCGAGGAAGACTAGGGCAGCGGCTGCGGCCTGAGGAGCTCGTCCGCGTCGATGCGGCCGTCCTTGATGTGCACCAGCCGACGAGCGCGCAGCGCGATCTCGCGCTCATGGGTGACCAGGATGACCGTATTGCCTTCGGCGTGCAGCTCGTCGAACAGCGCCATGATCTCCGCACCGGTGCGGCTATCCAGATTGCCCGTGGGCTCGTCCGCCAGCAGGATCGAGGGCCGATTGGCCAGAGCTCGGGCGATGGCCACCCGCTGCCGTTGCCCGCCGGACAGCTCGGACGGGCGATGCTCCATGCGGTCGGCCAGCCCGACCCGCCGCAGCGCCTCCTCGGCCTGGACGCGGCGGCTCCGACGGCGCACGCCTGCGTACAGCAGCGGCAGTTCGACGTTGTGCAGCGCGCTGGCACGAGGCAGCAGATTGAAGGTCTGGAACACGAACCCGATCTCGCGGTTGCGCGCTTCGGCCAGCTCGTTGGCGTTCATCTCGGATACGTCCACCCCGGCCAGCAGGTACGTGCCGCGGGTAGGCGTGTCCAAGCAGCCGATGATGCTCATCAAGGTGGATTTCCCCGAACCAGAGGGCCCCATGATCGCCACGTACTCGTTCTGCTCCACCTGCAGATCCACGCCGCGCAGCGCGTGCACCTCCTCCTCGCCGCGCACGTAGACCTTCTCGATCTGCTTCAGCTCGATGAGCATCCGTCACTCGCGCCCGAGCGCCTCGACCGGGTTCAGCCGTGCGGCTCGCACCGCCGGGTAGATGCCGAAGAACAGCCCTACAGCGGAGGACAGCCCCAGGGAGAGCAGCGCCGATCCGGCGGAGACCACGCTGGGAAAGGGCTGCTGCGAATACTGGGCGATCACCCGCGAGATGCCGGCCCCCAGCCCCACGCCGGCCAGGACCCCCAGGACTCCACCGCACAGGCTGAGCACGACAGCCTCCAGCACGAACTGGATCAGCAGGATCCTCGGCTTGGCCCCGACGGCCTTGCGGATACCGATCTCCCGCGTCCGCTCAGCCACCGACACCAGCATGATGTTCATGATGCCGATCCCGCCCACCAACAGCGAGATGCCGGCGATCCCGCCGGACACCAGCTTCATCACCAGGATGGTGCTCTCGACCTGATCGAGGATGCCCTGGCCGCTCTCGATCCGGTATTCGGCGCGCTCGCCGTGGGCCCGGCGCAGCGCCGCGAGGATCCGCGGGATGACCACGGGACCATCCGTGGGCGCCACGGTGTGTGCCAGCACGCCTTGGATCTCGTCGGTGCCCAGCATGCGCCGCTGCGCTGTGGTCACCGGCACCATCACTTGGTTCCCCCAGTCCTGTCCGAAGATCGCGCGCTCCGCCATGACGCCCACGACGACGAAGCGCTGGCCGTCGATCTTCACCTCCTGGCCCACCGGATCTATCGGCCCGAAGACCTCCTCGGCGGCGGTGCGACCCAACACGCACACGCGGCGCAGGCCGGCCACGTCGCGGTCCAGCAGGAAGCGGCCACGCTCCACCTGCCACTCCCAGGCCCGACCGTAGTCCGGCGTGGCGCCCTGGAGCTCGGCTTCATAGCTGGCCTTGGCGAACCGCACCTGGGCGCCCTTGCTCAGCACGGGCAGCACCATGCTCAGGCGATCGCTGCACGCGGCGATCCGCTCCACGTCCGCCATCTTCATCGGCACGTAGTCGGCCAGCTGCACCCAGCGGCCGTCCCGCTGCACCCACTGCTGCGGCGCCACGAACAGGAAATTGGCGCCGCCGAGCTTGCCCAGCTCGCTGTAGACCGTCCGCCGCAGCCCTTCGCTGATCGACACGATGCTGACCACCGCGCCGACACCGACGAGCATGCCCAGCAGGGTGAGCACGGAGCGCAGCTTGTGCGCCCACAACTGAGTCAGAGCGATGACGACGGATTCCCAGACCATCACTCGTACCGCAGGGCTTCCACCGGATCCAGCCGCGCCGCCCGCAGGGCCGGGTACACCCCGAACACGACCCCCACCAGGGCCGCGAACCCCAAGGCCGTCAGCACCGCACTGCTCGAGACCACGCTGGCGAACGGCGATCCAGGCGCCAGGTGAGCGATGACGGCGGAAGCTGCCGCGCCCAAAGCCACGCCCGCCAGCAGGCCCAGCAGGCCGCCCGCCAGACTGAGGATCACCGCTTCCACCACGAACTGCACGAGCAGATGCCGTGGCTTGGCGCCCAGCGCCTTGCGGATGCCGATCTCGCGCGTGCGCTCGGTCACGGAGACCAGCATGATGTTCATGATGCCGATGCCGCCCACCAGCAGCGAGATGCCGGCGATCCCGCCGCCCACCATCTGCATGATGCGGATCGTCCGGTCAGCGCTGGCCATCTCTTGGCGACTGGTCCGCACGCGGAATTCGTCTCCGTGTTCGTGGCGGCTGCGCAGCACGCGCTTGACCACCGCCTCGACGCCGTCCACGGCATCCAGCGCGTCGATGAACAGGCTGATGCCGGACAGGTACCGGTTCCCCGTGATGCGCTTCTGGGCGGTGGTGTAGGGGATGAAGACCTGGTTGCCAGCGTCTCGTCCGTACCGCACGCGCGGCGCCAGCACGCCCACCACCGTGTAGCGCTCGCCGTCCAGCTTGATCTCCTCGCCGAGAGGATCGCGGTTGTTGAACAACTCCCGCAGAACGCCCTGCGTGATCATGCAGTTCTTGCGCGCGTACAGCACGTCGTCGGCGCTCATCGGCCGGCCGTGCACCACTGGCCAGGAGAAGCACTCGACAAAGCTCTCCGAAGTCCCGGCGAACGTGGCGCCGATCGTCGTCTTGCCGTACCGGAGCTGCGTGCTGCCGCTGAGGCCGGGCACGCCAGCGCGAATCCGGTCCGTGGCGGCGTAGAAGGCATCCAGGTCATCGCTGGTCAGGTGCTCTTCCCACTTCCGCCGCACGGTGCGCCCGCCCACTCGCTCGTACGGATACGGCGGGTTGATCA
>Ga0067045_1003988_pt1 | contig 14451 bp, 11 predicted proteins | sample TerdegcTABiofilm_FD_59184 | JGI IMG/M metagenome (GOLD analysis project Ga0067045, IMG submission 59184) | Combined Assembly of (Gp0054472, Gp0054536) Wastewater bioreactor microbial communities from Singapore -Terephthalate degrading...
ATATTTGGGGTTTTTCAGAAAGCCAAGAAACATGCTATGTATCACCTGAAATGTTTGAAGAATTTATTTTTCCTTATCAATATCCTTTATTAGATCGTTTTGGATTAAACTGCTATGGATGTTGTGAGCCAATTGATATGCGATGGAATGTGGTAAAAAAGTTCCCGCGTCTAAGAAGAGTTTCTGTCTCACCTTGGGCAAATCCGAAAGTTATGGCCGAATATTTAGGTTCAAATTACATTTACTCATTAAAACCAAACCCTGCAGATTTAGCTGTTCCAAAAATCGATGAGGACTATATCAGGAAGAAAATTCGCAATGCTTTCCAAATTGCAAAAAATTGTCGAGTAGAAATCATCATGAAAGATAACCACACCATTGGAAAAAATCCTGAAAATGTGAAACGATGGAGTCGGATTGCTCGGGAAGAAGCTGAAAGCTTATAAAAATTTTTGGCTTTTTATTATAAAAAAAGTCCTTTTATGTTTTTTTGATAAGTTTTCTTCTCACTTTCTTTGTTACAAATGAAGGTGAAAACATCTATTTAAAACAATCTTTGTAAGGAGTTCAACCAAGCTTTGGTTGGATGATGTGATAATCGCATCCAACCAGTTTGTCATTAAAGAGTGTGTTGTGGATATCTCATCTGATAATGAAGGTGAAGTTCTGAGGCTTCTTTTTAGAAGCCGTAAAGCTCTTATCGTTTTTTATCGGTTTCTGTATCAATAAATAAAAATAATCATTAAAAAACATAAATTACCTTCCCAGCCATTGATTGGCATATATATTGAAGAGTAGAATTCTTTGAGTATTTTNATTGAGGGGAGATCCGAGAAGAGGAGAGGCGTGACCTTCTCATTTTACTCCCTTATTACAATTTTTAAAAGAATCTTTTGTTGTAAAATAAAAACCAAAGCGGTTTTTCTCACCCCATATTATTACCGCGTTTTTCCCGATTCGTAAAAAATTAAATTTAATTAAACTCGAGAAAGTAGAATCTTTGTATTTTGTCAATCATTATTAATATTATTTAGTAATTAATAAATAATTTATATGTATTTAATAAAGAATATAATATAATATTAAAAAATATAATTTGTGATATAATAAATCAAATAAAAATATAATAATAAAATAAAAGCAATTTTAAGAAGTTAAATATTAAAATATATTAAATAATATAAGTCAATGAGATTTAATAAAGCAAAAAAAATATAAAATTTGAATAGAAAAAGCATCTTAATATATTTTTAAAAAATGATCATTTTAGGATTAAAATTTCGAAATTAATGTTAAATCAAAAATATAATATTTGGTTTAGTGACTGAAAAAGCTTTTTTAATAATTTTATCAATTTTAAAAGAACAGATGAGTTAAAACTGCTGGTTGTTTGATATTTAAGAACTAGTAATGTCCAGCTTTCTATATTTCTTACTTAAAAGAAGTCTAAAAAATAAAGAATTTAAAGATTAAAGGAGGTGAAGTTATTATCTAAAAAGCAGTATTTTAATCTAAGTTGAAGTAAAAAAATTTGAAAAAGGAGGCATTCATTATGAGGAAAAAAGGAACAAAAATTTTATTAGGTGTATTGGTTTTAATCATTATTACATCCTTGATAACAATTGCTTTTGCTCAGGATATGGATCAGTTGGAAAAAGATACAGCCGATGCGGCGTTTGCAGCATCCGATAAGGGACAGCCTGATCCCTCCTGGCAAGGGAAGAAATTCACGATCGCAGTTTTAGCATCAGGTCCCCACGGAGCTATTTCTGGACCTCTCTATTTTTGGCGTCCTTATTGGGAACAATTAACCGGAGCAACTTATGAAATCGCCGAAATTCCTTTTGGGGAATTACAAGCTAAGATATTCACCGACCTAGCAACTGGAACAGGAAATTATGATGCTATCGTAGGTCCGAGCTTTTTCTATGGCGATTACATTGCCAATGATTGGATTATACCCATAGATAAATATTTTGATGACCCCAGAATGCCTAAATGGGATCGAGATGGAATTGCAGCACCAATCCGCGAACTCCATCAATGGGGCGGAAAATGGTATGGGTTCAACAACGATCACGATGGAATGGTTATTTACTTCAGAAAAGATCTTTTTAATGATCCGAAATGGCAAGAAGAGTTTAAAAAAGAATTCAATTATGATTTACCAACCCGTCCTGATAGTTGGCAAGAAATTCTTGACTTAGCAAAGTTCTTCAATGGCAAAGACTGGAATGGTGATGGGAAAGAAGACTTTGGAATCAGCATGCACCTTAAGGTTGGAGAGCAGGGTTTCTTTAATTATATAGCTTTAGCAGGTGGTTTTGTTGTCATGCCAGCGCCAGGAGATAATCCAGCTAAGGTAACAAGGTATTATAACCAATTCTGGTTTGATCCTGAAACCATGAAACCACTGATTAATACCCCAGGACATGTAAGAGCAATGGAAATGTTAGTTGAACTCTGCAAGTATGGTCCAGCTGCCATGGTTGGTTGGGGATTAGGAGAAGCCTGGGATGTATTCCTTAGAGGGGACGCTGCTATGGTCTTTACCTTTGGTGATGTAGGGACTTTGTCTCAGGATACCAGGGTTTCTGTTGTTCAGGGTAAACTTGGTGTAGTTCCCATTCCTGGCAGCAGCGAAGTTTATAATCTCGAGACTAATGAATGGGTGAAAATGGATAAATCTAATTTAGTAGCGAATGAATCAGGTGCATCCTGGCATGGAGTCATCACTAAATATGCAGAAGATCCTGATATGATTGCTCATTTCTTCTCTTGGCAGGCAACACCTGAGATTAACCATTGGAATGTTGCTTGGGGATGGACTGGAGTTGATCCGGGAACAGTTTATGACTTTTTAGAACCAGAAGGTCAAGCAAAAATCGAAGATTACACAACGACTGGCTATAATGAAGCTGACGTTCGTGAGTTCCTGGATGCATATAATACGATGTGGTTCAAGTACCCACTTAGTATACCGTATCTGAGAATTGCTGGAGCGGCTGATTATATCGAAAGCTTAGATATTCATATGTCTGAAGCTTTAACTGGTCAAGCGAAACCTCAGGAAGCTCTTGACCGTACAGCCCAAGATTGGGAAAATATTACCGAAGAATTAGGCCGAGAAGAACAGAAAGCCTTATACTGGGATGCAATTGGTTATTCTGGGGAATAATTTTTCGGTATTGATGGGTAGAAGTTAATGTATTTGGAGGGGCTGGTTGATATGAAAACCAAGCCCCTCTATTTTGGAGGAGGAGGTTACATTGGGTGTGAAAAAAAAGAAGACACCTCTTAAAGAGCAGGGAAAGAAATGGTTTATTGCTCCAGCTATAACCTGGCTTATGCTTTTTACTTTAGCACCCCTAATATACACAGTATACTTAAGTTTCCATGGATCTCGTTTTTTAAAGGTTACCCGTTTTGTAGGAATAAAAAATTTTGTAAATGTACTCTCCGATTATCGATTTTGGGGTGCATTTCGGGTAACTGTTATTTTTGTATTAGGTGGATTAGTACTGAGTGTGGGATTAGGTCTTTTATTTGCATTATTATTTAACCGTCAAATAAGAGGGGTTCAAATATTTCGAACATTATCAACGATGCCTTTATTCACTGCACCAGTTGCTTTGGGTTATATTTTTATGATCATTTTTTATGAAAATGGTGGTCCAATTAATAACTTTCTTGCTTCAGTTATTTCAAAACAGGTACCATGGTTATCAAACCCTAATTGGGCGATATTTTCAATACTCATTTCCGATACCTGGCAATGGACTCCTTTTGCCTTTTTGGTTTTATTAGCTAGTCTTCAAGCAGTTCCAAAAGACCTCTATGAAGCAGCCAGTCTTGATTCTGCTTCAAGCTGGGATATTTTTAAGCATATCACCTTTCCTCTTATTTCCCCGGTTTTGGGGACAGTTATTATTCTTCGTATTGTAGAAGCCTTTAAAGTATTTGATCTTCCCTTTGCACTAACCAATGGAGGACCAGGTTTGGCGACCAGAACTTTGACTTTTAATGTTTATACCAATGGCTTGAGAGATCAAAACTTAGGAACTGCCAGCGCTACGGCTATCGTACTCTTGGTTATTGTTTTAATCGTGAGTACATTATTCTTTAAGCGCTATGGTTCAAACTATGAATAGAATAAAGCCATGAGGTGTAGAAATGAGAACTCGTAGGGGCAAAATTATAATAAATATAATTCTGTGGATCATTGTGGTCATAGTTGCCATTTGGATGCTCTTTCCCTTTTATTGGGCTGTTATCACTTCTATAAAGAAACCAGCTGATGTATTTCGGTTATCTTTCATCCCGGGTGTTCAATTCGATCCTACCTTAGATAACTGGAAGTCGGAGTTTCAATTGCGAGGCAAAGAAATCACTCGGGCAATGGGAAATTCACTGGCAATCGGCATTGGTGCAGCTTTAATTGCTTTGGGGATTGGTACCCTGGCTGGATATGGATTAGCTCGTTTCCGTTATCATGGTTGGTCGAATAAGAGTATATCAATGTGGATATTATCACAGCGTTTTCTTCCTCCAGCTGCAACTGTTATTCCCTTCTTTTTGATTTTTAAAAATATAGGCTTAATAGATAATGTTGTTGCTTTAATTTTGGTAAATGCAACTTTTACTATTCCTTTTGCCGTCCTCATATTACGTGATGCTTTTAAGGAACTTCCTGAAGAAATTGAAGAATCGGCTTTGGTTGATGGTTGCTCTCGGTTTCAAGCCTTTTTTCGAATGGCTTTACCATTGGCAGCACCAGCATTGGTTTCAGCGGGAATAATCTGTTTTTCATTTGCTTGGAACGAGTTTTTGTTCGCTTTCATAATGACATATGCGAAGGCTTCGCCGATGACGGTTATTATCGCTGGTACGCAAGATACCCAAGGGATTCAATTCTGGTATGTGGCCACTCGAATGTTATTAGCAATTGTTCCTCCGGCAGTCCTGGCCTTAACGGTTCAGAAATATATTGTTAGAGGTTTAACCTTTGGTGCGGTGAAGGGGTAAGTGGATAACTGTCCTAATGTGATGAGTTGAATGTGAGAAGTATTTTTTATATAATAAAATAGACATGGAGCAGGCGATTATCTTGAGTTCGTCAGGTAATGGGGCTGGGCAAAAAGCAACGGGTAAAAAACCTGTGAGACCAATATTGGTTTTACAGGTTTTTTTGTTTAATTTGGAGGATTTTCGATGACCGAACAAACCCGTTATTATACGATTCGTAATGTATTGCTGGGGATTTTACTCCTGAATTGGGGAGTGGCCCTGGCTAAATTATTATGCGGGAGATATATTGGCTCAGCTAGTATGGTAGCCGATGGATATCATTCTCTTTCTGATGGGGCTTCGAATATCATTGGATTGATAGCGATTTCTATTTCAGTTCAACCTGCCGATGGGAATCATCCTTATGGGCATAAAAAGTTTGAGAGCTTTGCTTCTATTGCCATTGCTTTGCTTCTTTTTATTGTGAGTATTGATATTTTAAGAGAAGCATTTGACCGTTTAAGTAAACCAATTATTCCTGATGTTACTCCTTCAAGTTTTATCATTATGGCAATTGTATTGTTTGTTAATATTCTTGTAGTCAGTTATGAAACTCGAATAGGTAAACGGCTCCATAGCGATATACTTACCAGCGATGCTCTTCATACATTGAGCGATATTTTTGTTTCTCTTTCGGTTGTTATGACTCTTATTGCTGTTCGATTGGGAGTAACGTGGTTAGATGTGATTGCGGCTATAGTTATTGCCGGTTTAATTTTAAAATCTGGGATCGAGATTCTTTTCAGGAGTTCTAATGTTTTATGCGACCGCATCATCGTTGATCCCTCGGTTATTACTCATTTTGTTCTTTCTATTCCAGAGGTTAAAGGCTGTCACAAAATTAGGACCCGAGGTCGAAAAGATGATATTCATATCGATCTTCACCTATTAGTTGCTGACAATATGAACGTTCAAAATGCCCATGTTATTGCTAATCAGGTCGAAGATACTTTAAAAAAAAATATACCTGGGGTCTCGGATGTAGTAGTTCACATAGAACCAGTTACAAACATTTAAAATAATTTAGGAAACATCACGATGGGTTTATCTAAAAAACCCATCGTGATGAAAGAATTTATTTTAGTAAGGTAATATGAGTTAAAGGCCAGTAGATGAGAAATGCCCGCCCTAATATATTCTTACGAGGGACATAACCCCAAAAGCGACTGTCATCACTATTTAAGCTATTATCGCCGAGTACAAAATAAGAGTCTTCTGGAACGGTTTTTTCTCCCTCTCCATAAAATCCATAGTCATAATAAGTACGGCCAAATTTATCTCCCTGAAGAGGTTCACCATTTACGTAGATCATCCCGTTCGATATTTTAATCTTTTCACCGGGAAGTCCAATGACTCTTTTTATTAAATTTTTTCTATTATCAATTGGATATCGAAAAACAATAATGTCTCCTCTCTGTGGTTCGGTGATTCGATAATAAAACTTAGCGACCAGGACCCTTTCTCCTGGAACCAAAGTGGGTTCCATTGAACTTGAAGGAATATAAAAACTTTGAACGACAAATTGAATGATTAATAAAGCGATCACCAAGGACCAAACAATGGTTTCGATGGCTTCCCGTAAGGGGCTTTTCTTTTTTGTTTCTTTTGGTAAACGAGCGTTATTATCAATCTTTGAAGGAGATTTTTCTTTTTTCATTCTGCACCTCTTCATGAATGGAAGTGATCAAAGCTCTAATTTTATTAAGGTTCTATTCACTCCTTATCAAATTACAATATATAATGTTCCAGATTAAATAGCCAAAAGGAACAAATAAGCAAAAAGTTAGAATTCATTTTGGTCGGTATTATTATCCCTTATTTTCTTGAAGCTATCAATGATAACCAACATGCATAATAACTTTTCCAATAATACGTGCAGGTTTGTCAATTAGGATAATGGGGTCATATTTGGGATTTGCAGACTTAAGGATGACTGCATGATCCTGAAAAATAACTTCTTTAATGCATAAGCCGATGTCTTCAAGTTCAACGATAGCAATATCTCCAGACATAGTTTGAAGATCAGGGGAGAAAATTACCAAATCGTTTTCTGTAATTCCTTTACCAGTCATCGAATCTCCTTTGGCTCGGACAATGAATAAACGAATCTTATCCGGATAAGAGTTCCCGGTTTTCATTTGGATAAGTGATTTTTTAAAGACCTCATAACCAACGGTGTAAGTATTAAAATCATTTTCGGCTATACCACAGGGAATTTTTGAGGAAAGAATAGGAATAGCAATATCATCATCTTCCAAAGTAAAAACATCGCGATTAATAATACCTGTTATGAGAAGCAATTCCCACTCAGGTATTTTCATTGTTCTCCCTATTTTTTGCAAAGTGGTAATATCTGGTTCCCTTTCACCTTTGAGCCATCGGCAAATAGCTGCTTGGGAAACGCCAGATGCTTGAGCCAGTTGAACTTGATTCCAATTTTTTTCTTGCATTTTTTCTCTAAGCCAATCTTTGAACGCCATGAATTTATTATATGACAGATGTAAAATATTATCAAGATTCTATTCCATGAGAAAATTGATAAGGATGAAAATACATAAAAGACGAATAAAACTACTCGTAATTTGGTTTAGTCACCATTGTCAATGGTTTTAATTTCTCTGTTATTTTTTAATCGAGTCAAGATTTCTTGCTCAACATCAGGAAGAGCATAAAGAAAGCGATGGACAATCTCGAAAAGATTTGCATTTTGATTGGCTTCAAAGCGAAGAGTATACATTGGTTCGGTTACTGATTTTCTAACTAATCCCCATCCTTCAATCCAATCAACCCGAAAACCATCAATAGTAGTAACATTTTTTTCCTTTGAATGAGATTTTTTGAGTGTACTCAATAAATTGGGAAAGGAACGAGTTTGTATGCGAATGTCAGGGGTAACGTGTGGAGTAGGATAGGTTTCAATGATTTTAGAAAGAGGTGAATTTTGGGAGGAAAGATAACTAAGAAAAACCATTGCAGCAAAAAGCCCATCATCACGGTGAATCTCACGAAAAAAATAATGCCCGCTAATTTCGCCCGCCATTATTGCATCTTCTCGGATGAGGCGCGTTTTTATATAGGTGTGACCAGATCTTTCGACTAAGGGGATGCCGCCCAAACGTTGAACCTCGTCAGCAACAATTCGAGAACTTTTTATATCATAGACAAATTTTTGGTTAGAAGAATGACTGGAAAAGAGATGGCGAATGAAGAAAATCATCCCATGTTCAGGGAGAATGACTTCCCCCCTTTCATCGACAAAGATCACTCGATCACCATCTCCATCAAATGCAATCCCAACGTCAGCCTGATGTTGAAGAATGGTTTGACAAAGAGCACTTAAATTTTCAGGCTGTGAAGGATTAGGAGGACGGTTGGGGAAAGAACCATCTGGTTCGCAAAAAAGTGAAATAACGTGGTATCCAAGCGAGGTTAAAAAATCAGGGGCTAAACCAGAATAACTTCCGTTTCCACAATCAACCACAAGAGTTAATTTCCTTTGGGGTGGAGTCGAAAATTTTTTTAAAAAAAGGAGGTATTCCTTTTCAAAATTTTTGACTTGATCAATTTGTCCTAACTGATTGCGGAAGTTTTTTTCCAGAACCCTTTTTTGAATCTCTTTTATATCTTTGGGTGTGATCGGCATTTCATCTAAGAGGATTTTAAAACCATTGTATGCAGCTGGATTATGAGAAGCAGTAACCATAATACCTCCTCGAAAGTGGAGATAATCAATAACAAAATATAGAAGCGGAGTAGGAACGATTCCTATATCAGTCACATGTATTCCACTCTCTACTAATCCGCGTATTAAATTTTCTTTTAGGGGAGGAGTACTGATTCGAACATCTCCTCCGACTATAAAACAGCTTCCTGCCGGGACCATTGAACCCGCTGCTCGTCCAATTAAATAAGCAATTTCTTCGTTTACTTCATCAGGATAAATGCCTCGTATATCACAATCTTTGTAAATGCTCATTGGTTTTACCCCAGGATAGTTTTTTTTGAAGAATTAAATCATTTAAGGCTTCTCGAACCGCATCTTCAGGGCTATAGCGGGGTGAGAAATTGAGCATTTCCAAAGATTTACTCATTGAGACACAACATCCCTGACGGACGTGATCGGCTGCCATGGTTGGATAACCAAAATTTTCAGTGTATTCTTCTATGGAGATATTTTGAAATCGGAATTCTACATTCATGAGTTGAGCAAGATAACGGCCTAATCCAAAGAATGTCATTGCATGGGTTGCTCCACAGTTAAAGCACTCGCCGATGGTGTAATCTTTTTCTTCAATACATCTTAAAAAAAGAAAAGCAATGTCAGCCGGATGGACATGGTGCAAAGTACTAAAGCCCCCATCGAGAAGATATATTTCCTTTCCATTCATGATGTCTTGTAGAGTTTTAAGATTGTTATCCCCAAATGGAGTGATAAAAGGTTTTCCTGGTCCAGTTATGTGAGTTGGGTGGATAAGGGTCGCCTGAATGTGCCCTTCATGAGTATAAGAAAGGAGAATTTTCTCGATATCAACTTTTTTTTGCGCGTAATCATTTTGGGGATTACGAGGTGCTGTCTCTGGAGTTGGTATAATACAGGTTTTTCCATATATCCAAGCCGTCCCACAAGTGAGGAGATGAATGTCAACTTGGTCAATTATTTCCGCCATTATTTGTGCACTATTTGGATCAAAACAAATGAGATCGACAATAATATCGGGCTCAAGGTCCTTGATTCTTTCTTGCCAATTCCCGTTTTTTTCATCCCGTTCGCGATCAATTTTTATTTGATTTATTTTTTTCCAAACTATTGATCCCGGATAGGGTCTGGTTGTACCTCGAGAAAATACCGTAACCTCATAGTTTCTACTAACCAGGAGCGGTACCAAGTAACTTCCAATATGTCCAGTCCCACCAATAACCAGGACTTTTTTTGCTTTCATGTTTCATCCTCCAAGCATCATGGTTAAATAAATTAAAATTTTGAAATCCATTCCCAATTATATATCAACCGTGGTTCCAGGTCGATTTAAACTTTCATTCATTATCATGCATTATTTTTCTTCTCCTTTCAATATTTCCATGGTAAACCCTCTAGTCACATTTTTGGTACTAGATGAGGATGAAAATACCTATCTCAATCCGTCATTGCGAGGAGTCCGGTGTCTTTCGCCGGACGACGTGGCAATCTCATTTTTTAAGAATTTTAAAAAAGAAATATAAAAGATGAGATCCTCACGGCTTCAAAAAGCGAAGCCTCAGGATGACACCTTCGGTGTCAAATGAGATCCTCACGCCCTCACCTAGCGAGGGCTCAGGATGACTGATAAAAAGCACCCTCCCCGCCGTAAAACGGCACCCCTCCACGGAGAGGAATTGTTTAATTTCTTCCCCCATTGAGTGGGATTCATTTAATGGTATTTTCAGGATAGAATGTTACAATATTATCATTTGGATAAAGCTCATTTTTTTAATTACACAAAAGAATGAGAAGGTACAAGATTGAAAGGAGTCGATTGGATATTATGGAAAATTGGAAAAAAGTAATGGAAAAAGCTTCTCTTAAAGAAATAATGAAAACAGCCAGTAATAAACATCTTGTGATTCCAGCGTTTAATATCCCCTATCTTCCTATGATGGAAGCGATTATTGAAGCTTTGAAAGAAATTGAGTGTTTTGCACTCATTGAGGTTGCCCGACCTGATATTAATCGTTTTCAAGCACGCAGCTTTGCGGCAATAAAAAAGGAATTCGATCGGTGTAAAGATACTTCCGTAGCCCGTCTTCACCAAGACCATGTCCCAGTTATTGATGAAGAAGGAAAAGAAGTTGATTGGAAACTTTTAATAACCGAAGCCGTTGACCTTGGTTATGATTCGGTGATGATCGATGGATCACGATTATCATTGGAAGAAAATATATCTATTTCAAAAGAAGTAGTTGATATTGCTCATCCATCGGGAGTTTTAGTTGAAGCTGAATTAGGAGCAGTTATGGGTCATGAAAGTGGTCCGATACCTCCCTATGATGAAATATTTGCATCGGGAAAAGGATTTACTTCACCGGAAGAGGCTGCCTATATGGTTCAAAAAACTGGTATTGATTGGCTATCAGTTGCCATTGGGAATATTCACGGAGCAATTTCCGGTTCTGCAAAAGATCAAAAAAAGGTTCAAGCCCGATTAAATATTGAACATTTAAGGAAACTGGTTCAAAAAACTGGGATCCCGTTAGTCCTTCATGGTGGCTCGGGAGTACAAAAAGAATATGTTTTACAAGCTATTCAAAACGGAATTACCAAGATAAATGTTGGAACCGAAATTCGTCAAACTTATGAAAAGACATTGAAAGAAAGTGGGAATAATGTTAAAGCTGCTCAAGAAGCCTTAAAAGAAAAAACTAAAGAAATCCTAAATCAGTATTATGAAATGAGTCAAACAGCTCGTAAAATTGGAGAAGCTTTATACTGAGACTTTACTTTTAAAAGTGTTGAGGATCTCATCTGATGCTTCATGCGTCATTCTGATCACTCGTTTTTCGAGGGTGTGAGAATCTCAATTGTAAAGTTTTTAGATTGAGAAATTATTGAATTAAAAAGATGGATTTTTATTTTCACATGATGCGCTTTTTAGACCTTTATGCCACTTTCGTAGCACCAGTTGAAGATGAAAAACAGTTCAGAAATCAATTACCCCCTTTAGAAAAGGAGGTTAGGGGGATTTGAATTTATTTCTGCTCCGTCATTGCGAGGAGCGTCCTAAGCGACGTGGCAATCTCATCCTTTTAAAGTTTTTATAAAAAAAAAGAATCAAAAAAATGAGATCCTCACGGCTTCGAAAAACGAAGCCTCAGGATGACACCTTCGGTGTCAGATGAGATCCTCACGCTGGAAAGCAACACTCAGGATGACAACATTTTTAAGCATTATTGGATTTTTAGTATCGAAAAACGCTTTAAAGTATCTTTTTGATCTCATTTTAAAAGAAAAATGTAGGTGTGAAAGTTACTTTCAATAAAAAAAAGCACCTTGGTTTTCCCGAAGGTGCTTTTTTTTATTGTTGTTATTTTTTTTACTGTAAATCTAATGAGCGATCTTCTTGAATCTTATAAGTGGCAAGAATTTGTGGATTGGCTTGTTTTACTTTTTCTCGATTGAGGACAATCTGTTGATTTGTGTTATTTTCTAAAATGACAAATAAATTACCATCATCGTTTTCAATAGTTTGAACGAGTTCTTTCATATTAAGAACTTCCTTCCCATTCACTTTTTTTACAATCCATGGAGCGTAATTTTGATACCCATCATTCACCGATGCTGGTAAAACTCGTAAAAGAATAATGACTTGCTCCCCCTCGACTGAAGGGATATTATTAGCAAGCAATGCGACTAATTCTTTGGGAGCATTATTAAACCAATTCGATCCCCATATATTAAATAGATTAACACTTAAAGGAGAAAATACTAAACCACCATAAATGAAATAGGTTGGTAAGGTTTCATATTGTTCATAGGGAATTAACCAGTTTTTTTCATAAGAGCTTATTAATTTTACCGATAAGCTTTGAATTTCGCTGTTGCGTAAAATTTTAAGATTTAAATCATCACCAATTTGATGTTTTTGAACAAGGTAAGCTAAATTGGTTCTTTCTTTTTCGCGAAATTCTACTGTACCATCGTTGGCAATTGGTGAATCATCTATGGAGAGGATAACATCCCCAGGTTGAATGATGCCATCAGCAGACGAACCAGGGATAACTTGATTTACCAAAACCCCGGTTGTATGTGCTGGCATGGTATATTTTTCTCGAATATCGGGGTTTTCCATGTATTGCATATAAACTCCGAGGTTGGGGAAGCCATCCAGTTGTCCATCAGAAAGGTCTTCAAAAAAATGTTTTATTATTGGCGCTGGAACCATATATCCAATATTCTGGGAACTCGGGATCCCTTGCATGACAACACCAACAATTTTTCCATCAACAATTACCGGTCCTCCACTGTTTCCTGGATTAATAGCTGCATCAATTTGGCCGGCTAAAAGTGAAATAGAACTATGGACATATGGTTGGTGTTCAATGCGCGATACAACTCCTTTTGTGATGCTCAGCGTATCACCTCCCATTGGGAAACCATAAACCAATACTTCTTGGTTAGTTGCTGGAAGGTCTCCAATGATCAGAGGCTCAATACCTTGAAAAAAATGAGGATCATCAACGGTAATCAGGGCAAGATCGCATTGATGGGATATTGCCAAAAGTCGAGCCGGGTATCGTTGCGTGTCACCATAACGACGGACCTGGAGAAAAGTAAGATCGCTTACAACATGGGCGTTAGTCAGGATGCGATTTCCTTCGATAATAGCCCCCGAGCCAGTGACTGAAGAAGGACCCATCATATTCCAAGGATTTAAGTAATCAGGTGGATCAGACACAGCGTATACTTTAACAATAGCATCGGAAATATCAGACGCTAAAGCTGGCAAAGTAAAAAGGAAAAACATAAAGACAAGGAATAATAAACTGAACCAATAATATTTTTTTCTGATCATTGAATTCCATCTCCTCGACAGCTAATAGAATGGTAGTGATTCTTTTGAGCATTCATATCATACCTGATATTGTTTATCATGACCATTAAAAAGAGTTCAATTTATCAAACTTTTATTTAAATATTATTTAAATAAGTAGTATAACTAAAAAATAGTTTTCTGACCATTAAAAATAAAAATACGGTAAAATTATGAGAAAGTTATGATAATACTAATAACTTTATATGAATAAAGTGACAAAGAAATGATTTAAATTTTTATAAATAAAGGAGGACGAAATGGTTGATCCAGCTGAAAAAATTGGAAGCATATTAGGAGAAATTGAACGAACCAAGGGAATAGTGAAGTCTCCTGATAGAAGGTCTGCTTATTTGACACCGCTTTATACTCAATTAGTTCGAGAAATAATTGATGAAGTTAAGAAACAGGTAAAAGAAGATATCATGAATGAGTTACGAAATGAATTAAAAGGAACCTCATTCGTTGAATAATTTTTTAGATATTGATTTTTTATCTCACCAATTTAATAAAAAGAAATATTTATGGAATTTTACCATAATTCCTTATAAGAATTGTTAAAAATGCGATGATTTTTCTGATTGCAATAAACAATTTGATAAGTGGATAGACCCTCATGCCACTTTTGTGTCACCAATTGAGGATGAAAATATTAATATGCCGATCAAATTCCCCCTTTCAAAAAGGGGGTTAGGGGGATTTGAATTTTTTTCCCTGTTCCGTCATTGGTAGGATCGTCCTATGCGACGTGGCAATCTCATTGAGCCATTCTTTCCTTCTGAGGAGGAAGGCGTTTTTTTACCGGACATGATAAGAATCT
>Ga0067045_1030683_pt1 | contig 14448 bp, 16 predicted proteins | sample TerdegcTABiofilm_FD_59184 | JGI IMG/M metagenome (GOLD analysis project Ga0067045, IMG submission 59184) | Combined Assembly of (Gp0054472, Gp0054536) Wastewater bioreactor microbial communities from Singapore -Terephthalate degrading...
TCCAGAATCATCGCACGCATTGCTTTCACCTCTATCCTTTTTCTCTACGTTCACTTTATTGAGAATACTGTTACGTAGTTGGAGTGGTGCTTACCATAAGGGCGATTTTGAGCCCCGATTCAAAGAGCGAGTGAGCCTGAGGATAAGCGAGGGAACTGTTTGAGGCGCTTTAGCGCCGAGTTTGACCGAGCCCGAAGGCGAACCGAGTTCAAACGATTTTAAGGGGCGAACATGAGCCGTTGGTAAGTACCACTTCCAATCCAACCAGGTAACTTTATACTCATATTATCAAAATTCTTTTTAATTTGCATTCAAAATCCGTCAGCATTCAGTAGACCCGCCCAAGGGAGGCATGGCGTTATCTATGGCGAACGACCTTGCGAAGCGCCGGTAACAGCACCCGGCGAAGCGAGGGTAACCGAACTGCGGCGCGAAACCAGCGGACTACAAACGTTACGAATTTGAGAATAACTAGCTTAGTGGATAATGGGCTTCTCCCCATAGCTAGCCTATCGCCGCCTTTGCAGCGCCGCTAGTTCGGTCCGAAGCGAGCCGTGGTACTGTCGGCGCGGAATTAATTGGGGACATTCCTTCCCTGATTTCCAAAACAACTTTCGTTTTTATTTTAACCAAGGAAGGTGTGTCCCCCTTCCTCTGAGTGAGCGGAGATAACGCCATGCCTTTACCATATAGTATCACAACCGCCGGGCTGTAAAATAGGATCACCCACCTTGGCCCTGGCCTCCTGAACACTGGAGCCGTTTGCCAGGACGTGATTATTGGACAGCACCATCAATTCCTTGGTCTTCTTGTCTTTAACCACCGCCCCCATAGTGCCCGCGGTGGATTGGTAATGGCCGATACTCATCCCAGGCTGGCACGGCCGCCCGCGTGCAGTGCGCACGCCCAGCATTTTTACAACGCCTATTTCGATCACATCGGTATCCAGCCCGTCAATTTTCCTTGGTATGATGTGGCTGCGGGACAGGTCGCCCGGCGGTAATTTTTTTTCAACATAAACGACATAGGCAGGGTCTCCAGTGTTATCCCCGCCGACATGTTTATAACCAACCCCGACACCCACTACATTTTTCAATCCCAGCAATTTTCCACGATGTTTTATAAACGCTTTAAAATATCTATTCATCTTTTATGATCCCTCCTTTGGACCCTACAACATGATACGCAGGGTAATATAAGGGTGTGCTTAACCATTTAATAAGGCGATTTCGGGATACCAATGCGGTACTTCCCGCGGGTTTCCACCCCGCCTATCCCTTCGAAGCCGGTAACTGTCCCCGCAATGATATCCTTAATTGAAATCGGGTCATAAATGGACGTATAGGCAATTTTCTCCACCACAAAGACAGGGTCGTAAGCGTGGATCAATACTCTCTGAGGAGAACTGGCGAAGTTTGCTCCGGCGTCCAGGATCGCTTCGTAATGCGACTGACAGGCCCCCGCGAAAATGACCAAATCATCCCTGCTCTTTTCATAGCGCCGGGCTGCCTTAATTGCTTCAACAAAATATTTGGACGAGTGGTAGTTATTAATATCCTTAAAATCTACTTTGCCCTTTATAAAACCGTCATGCCCGGTGAGCACCAGCAAATCCGGGCTGTGTTTTTTAAGCAAATCTTCCACTACCGCCGGCTGTGTGCTTTCATCAATACAATAACCGTTTGCGGGAATGCTCAGTTGCTTGTACGTCGTTAAACAAAGCTCCAGGTAATCTCTGTCGCCGTCAATGTGTAATACAGTCCCGGGAATATCAAAACCATCAATTTTATTCCGATCCTGTACTTTACTCCGGTCATTCTGAACAGCCCTGCCCAGGATGATCTCCCGCTCTCTCACCCGGCGGCTGAAAATGCGTTTCATGTGCTCGCTGTTTCTCTTTGTTTGCTCCATCAAATGCCTGGCAAGAACACCGGGTTCAATCCTGACCAGATCATCCACCGGGGCATTCGCGTAAAGCCTGAAGTGAAGCCCCTTTAAATAAGCGTGTGTACTCCCGTCGTCACTGTTAAATAAGTCTATCACTTTAAAAAAAACATCAGAATTATAAGATTTTCGCCCGACTATATCACCTTGCTTAAATTCTCCCATTCAGACCAAAACTCCCCGACAACCTGTTATATCGTTTTATATCGTTTATACAGTATATGTCAGGAGCAATGCCAAGTGTGTATTACCCAAGCAACTTTCCCTGTTGTTTTCCATATATTAGATCAAACACCTGGAAAGGGAGTTAGCAATGCTTATTGCCGTAGTACCGGCCCGCAATGAAGAGAAGCGGATAATAAAAGCCGTCGACACACTGTTAACCACCCCCCTGGACCTGATTATCCCGGTGATCAACGGGAGCACAGATAATTCTCTCGCTATTGTCCGGTTAATCAGGTCTCCCCGGATTTTACCAGTATTTTTTGTCGAGTCTCTGGGTATCGACGTGCCAAGAGCGGTGGGCGCTAAAATCGCCTGCGACAGAGGCGCTGACGCGATCCTGTTTCTGGATGGGGATATGGAAGGGAACATATCAAAAAACTTGTGTGAATTGCTTGACAACGTAATTTCCCGCGGTTATGACATGTCACTGACTAACTGTTACCCGGACTCAAGCCAGGAGGTCCTGTCGACCTTGGCGTCCCACCTGCTCGAAGAGCGACGGCGCTTAAACAGGAAAATCGGCCTGGAAAAGAAAATCGGCGCCGCTTCCCCTTCCCACGGACCGCACGCTGTATCCCGGCGCTTCCTTGATCTCATACCGCTGAGAGAGCTTGCGATTCCTCCCGTTTCCCTGGCACTGGCGGCAAAAAACAATTTAAGAGTTAACATCGGTACGACAATCGGGCATAAATACCTGGGCTCACCGGAAAAAGACCAGAACCATTCCAGACTGATAGCCGAGACCATCATTGGGGATTGTATAGAAGCTTTCCACGTCTTCAGTAATGAAAAACGCAGCCGGACCAGGGGAGGCATCGAATACACAGGTTATCACCCGGAGAGACGCTTTGACATCCTGGAAAAATTTTTTACTGAAAAATATTAGAGGGGCGCAATGCCCCTCACCATTACTATCCAGGTATTCAGAATTCAGGAGTCAGAATTCAGAATACTAAGAGACGATAAACCATTCTCTCATTCTGACTACTGACTACTGACCCCTGAGCAGTTACAAAGATAATTTCATTTTGTATGTTTATCAGCCACACTGGAAGCTCCAAAAGCGTCCGGCTTTATTTTGGCCCGGAAACCACTACCTGTGACCATGCCTACCACCTCGCGGATCAGGCTTTTTGTTTCACCGTGGTTGCCGACATCAATGTGAATTTCCACATTCAATTCATCGAATCCGCTGTTGCTGAAATATTTGTGGACCATTCCCCCAAGCTCCAGGCTTAACGCCGTTTCATAAAAGATTTTCTGCCGGAGGCTTTTGATTTTTCGCTGCGTTTTTTTCCGGTAATAATAACGGGCGCCTTTACCCAGACGGTGCACGATTACGGCGGTGACAAAAGAAGTTTCCCTTTTGACCTGGGAATCTGAACCGATAATGATTTTATATGAAGAGGTGGGTATGCCTTTGATATAATTAATTATGTCTCTCATCATTTCATCAAAGTTCATACGGCCTTTTGAAGGACTTACAAAATACATGTTTTTTACCCTCGCCTGTCAAATTCAAGTAGTCATTATTCAGTAGTCAGAATAATTATTTAAGACTCTCATTCTGACTCCTGACTCCTGGCTCTTGACTCCTGACCCCAGAGCAGTACCCTCATTCTACAATAATCATATCCCCATTTATTGTTTCTAATCACGATTAGTATTACCTTTGGTTATTATTTTACCGGCTTATGAATTTCCAGTAGACTGCCTGTTAAACGGGCGAATTCAGTCAGACTTAAAGTCTCGCCCCGCCGCCCCGGATCAATCCCGGAACTTTCCAACACAGCCTTCCAAACTTCCTTACTAATACCAAACCCTGAATCCGCCAGTGAGTTTAACAGAGTCTTGCGGCGCTTTCCGAAAGCCGCCCGCACCACCTTAAAGAAGGTTTTCTCATCCTGCGCCGGATTAACCGGCGGCCGCACTAAAAGCCGTACGACAGCAGAGTCCACCGCCGGTGCCGGATAGAAAACAGTTCTGTGAACCCGGAAAAGGACTTTTACATCAGTGAAATATTGCACGACCACACTGAGCAAACCATAATCTTTAGTGCCGGGCGCGGCAGCCAGCCGGGCCGCCACCTCGGATTGGACCATTATAACCATGCGGGAAAAATTATAGCGCTCTTGAAGGATACGTATAAGTAAAGGACTGGTGATGTAATAGGGCAAGTTTGCGAGAAGTTTGTACCGCCCACTTCCCCGGCCAAACTGACCACCGGTTTTTTCTCGAACCAGACAGTCAAAATCAATTTCCATGGCATTGCCGTGGATAATCTCAACATCTCCGGCTGCTTCCACTACTTCCGCCAGCACAGGCAGCAACCCCCGGTCCACCTCCACTGCCAGCACCTTGCCGGCGCTGCGTGCTATCCTCGCAGTCAGAGCGCCGAGTCCGGAGCCGATTTCCACCACCAGGTCGCCAGGCGATAATTCAGCCGCTTCGATAATCTTATTCACTATATTGGAATCTATCAAAAAGTTTTGACCCAAACTTTTCCGGCAGGAAAGATTGTAGCGGCTTAGAAGAGCCCGCACCACCGCCGGCGACGTAACTTCTATCAACCTGCTGCTTATAACCTCCCGTGTGAACTTTCAGCAAAACCGGGCTAATAAATATTTTCGGCAAATTACTCTTATTTCCTCTTTATTATTTCCCAATCCGTATAAAACAAAAATAAAACATTAGAATACAATTAGTATAACGTGGCGCTTACCTGAAGGGCGATTTTGAGCTCTTATTCAAAGAGCGAGTGAACCCTTGGAATAGCGAGGGAACTGTCTGAGTGAGCGAAGCGAGCGAGTTTGACCGAGCCCGAGGGCGAAGGAGCTCACGGCTGAGGAAAGGGGACACACCTCCCTGACGGGCCTATATTTAGGGTCGGAGGAATGTCCCCGATTATATCGGCCGAACATGAGCCCGTTAGTAAATGCCACGTTATACACCATAAAATAAAAAGGCCTTCCGGCCTATTAAACTAATCTAAAACATAAACTTTTACCCACTTTAAACCCCACCTAACAGCCTCACTATTCGATTCAAAAAACAGGTCGATCCGGTTTCCTTTAATCGCGCTTCCCCGGTCGAGAGCGGTGGCATAACCGTAACCATCCACATATAACCTGGTCCCCATCGGAATCCTGCTGGTGTCGACAGCCGCGACGCCATAACTCGGAGCGACGCCTGAAGCAGTGTTATTACCGGTATAGGTATAGCCGGAAGCCAGCATATCCAAAACACGGGAGTACCGGATATTATCGCCGCCACGGGATACCACCATGGTGCTCCCGAGTATTACAATTTTATCCGTCGCCGGTTCAATTACCTCCCGCGAAATCAACTGCCTGCCAACTTCCACGCCGTCTTTAAAAGTAACCCGCCAAGTCTGACGTTCCGTCCCTTCTTTACCCTCCTGCGCCACGCGGCTTGTTCCGCCGGGGAGCGTGGTGGTATACTGCCTTATGGTTTCATAACCGATTGGGACATCACATACCTGGTCTTCGAATTTCACCCTGGCCACTTTAACTTTCAACCCGGGACTGACCGGGGTGTCTTTCGCCGGTTCGACCTCGTCTTCCGGGCCAAGGCTAATGCCGTATTCCAAAAGTACATCTTCGACTTTCCGGCACATGGTCCTAACTGGAATATCGCATCCATCCACAGCGATAATCAAATCCGCCGCCCGGCTTATCGTTACCACCATACCGTTTCGCAGCGGGGTTTCAAGAGAAGGAGACACCTCGTCTTTTTCCAGCAAGACGATACCTTGCGACTTCAGCAACCCTTCAACCGTACGGGAAAAAGTTTTTATCTCGGTCTTGCTTCCGTCCGCGTCCACAACCACTGTTTTTTTTGCCCAGGCATAACAGCTAAACAGGAAAACAACCGCCATGGTACCCAAAACGACCCGCTTGAGCAAAGCCCCCCGGTCACGGGATACCGTTTTTTTCACTCTGTCTTTCATTTAATTAATGCCTCCTTTTAAATTAGTACGGCATTAACTCTAGTTATCAGCTACATACGATACAATTGCTTTACGGCAACATTGCCGAAACAGCGATGGCTATTTTTTTTATTATTCTATGATTTTGCCAACTATTATTTTACTACAAGCCGTCTGTCTTGAATAGGTTTATTTTTTGTCAAATTATAGCTGTTTATGAATAATTTCGCCTAAATCGGTGACCTTTGGGCATACAACGCGGCTCATGTTCGGCCCCCAGAAAGCCTAAGCAATAAAAAAACCGGGTTATTCGCCCGGTAGTTTAATTTATTTTTTTTTGTTATATTCCAAACTATTGATTGCCGGCTTGTCAATCAGTTCGATTCCCTTTTGTCTGAACCATTCCAACAAGAATTCTTTATATTTTTCGTATTCAAAGCTGTACCAACGCCGCCGTGCGTCTTCGAACTCCATCAGTATATTCCGGTACGCTTGCTCTTCCTGTCCGTCAACGGCTTTTTCCAGTAATTCTTTCAAGTAAGGGTCTTCTACAAGAGAAGCATACTCCCGCTTGACTCTCAAGCAGAAATCCTTGTCCCTCTTCGGCAGCTTGATGTACCGGTCGGTCTGTTTGTCGAGCTTTTCCGTAATAATCACATGTTCCGGGAAATCCATCGGGGAATAAAACTTTACATCGCCAGTCTGCATGTCAAGATAGTATTCAGAGTGCCCGCCGCTATTCTCAAAAGCATTTACAATCCAAGATATATTAGCCAGCACCTGGCGCATCAAACTCCCCCTTTATAAGGTCTCTAATTCCGACTCCTGACTACTGACTAGTTACTCATACTCTAAAACTCAATACCTTTCTGACCGTAAACACCATCCGCGAAAGGGTGCTTTATTTCCTTCATTTCGGTAACCAGGTCGGCCTGTCCGATTATCTCAGGAGGCGCGTAACGTCCGGTGAGCACGAGATGCAAGCGCTCCGGCTTCCCGGCAATCAAGGCCAGCACATCGTCAAGGGAAACCAGGCCATAATGTATCGCGTACAATATTTCATCCAGTATAACGAGGTCGTATTTTCCGGAGTTTATTTCCCCCGCCGCGGCGTTTAAAGCCTCCCGGGCGGCGCGGCTGTGCCGGTCCGGGGATCCGTCACCGGCGCCTTGAATAAATCCGCTGCCCATCGGGCGTATTTCAAAGTCCGGCCCAAGCTTCTCCGCCGCCTTCAGTTCCCCTGACCGCCGGTCACTCTTGATAAACTGGATTACAAGCACCTTCATACCCTGCCCCCAGGCCCGTAGCGCCATACCAAGCGAGGCAGTAGTCTTACCCTTGCCGTCGCCCGTGTTTACCAGGAGCAGCCCTTTCCCCCTGTCCATCCATTAAAATCCCCCTCCGGCAATGGATGTTATAAATGGGGACATTCCTCCGACCCCAAAGTCAGGCTTTAAAGAGAGGTGTGTCCCCTTTCCTTTAAACGGAATAATCTCCTGCCGTTTTCGGTACAAATTTTTGCCAGTTCATCCGCTTCCATTTTTTTCAGCGCTGCTATTTCAGTCAATGTAAACTGGACGTAAGCAGGTTCGTTTCTTTTTCCCCGGTGCGGCACAGGAGTAAGGTAGGGCGCGTCAGTCTCCACCAGAAGGCGGTCCAGAGGCACGCGGGCGGCCACGTCTCTTAACCTCGAAGATTTGGGGAAAGTCACCGGCCCGGCAATAGAGATATAAAAACCCATGGCCAGACATTCCCTGGCCATCTCCCAGCTTCCTGAGTAACAATGGATCACCCCGCCCGCAGGAAAAGGACCGTCGCCGCGTAAAATGTCCATCATGTCGCCGTGGGCCTCCCGGTCATGAATGATCACGGGCAGGTTAAGCCTTTTGGCAAGAGCCAGCTGCTCCCGGAATACTTTTTGCTGGTCCGGCCGGGGAGAGCGGTTCCGGAAGTAGTCCAAACCCATTTCTCCCAGCGCCACTACTTTGGGGTGGGCCGCCAGCTTTTCCAGCTGTTCCAGATAATCAGTCGCCACCTCGCCCGCGACATGAGGGTGAATCCCGGCCGCGGCGTAAACCAAGTCATACTTTTCCGACAATTGCAATGCCCTGCGGGATGAATCAAGCTCAAACCCGACATTGATGATATTTACCACTCCCGCGGCGCGGGCGCGCTCGATCATCTCATCGCGGTCGTTATCGAAATCATCAAAGTCTATATGGGCATGCGTATCAAACAAGATCACAAATACATCATTCCTTCAATAATTAATAATACGATAATTAATATTACTTTTATAAATTTCTTGCTCAGTATGGCGTGACGCTTACCTTAAGGGCGATTTTAAGGACGGCAATGGCGAGAGCCACTTTTTGATATTTGCGTTTCTACAGTATCGCCATTGCAAGTCAAACCTATTGTTATATAGCTGCCCTCGGAATAGCGAGGGAACTGTTTGAGTGAGCGAAGCGAGCGAGCAAGTCCTTCGCCCAAGGGCGAAGGAACTCATACGATTATAAGAGGCGAACATGAGCCCGTAGGTAAGCCTCACGCCATATATTACTTTTCTCCTAATTTTTTCACGTCGATGCGGGGGAATAAGGCCTGCCCCTTTTTCACTACCGTACCGGCGGGCAGCCTACCCCAGACCAGCGCATCCCAGGTTGTCAGGTCGGGCCGGTCCTCTATACCGAGCTGCGCCCAGACCCGGCCCGGCAGCAACGGCATAAAAGGGGCGGCCATGATGGCAATGAACCGCAGGCTTTCGGCAAGATTGTACAGTACCGTGGCAAGCCGCCCTTCCTTTTCCGGGTCCTTGGCCAAGCCCCAGGGAGCAGTTTCGTCCACGTACTTGTTGGCCCTGCCTACCAGGCGCCAGATTGCGGCCAGCGCGTTGGACAGCTCCATCTTGTCCATATACTCCTCAACAGCCGCGGGAGTTTGTTCGGCCAGTTCGATCAGCTCCCGGTCCAGTTCTTCAGGAGCGTCAGGCGCCTTAACCGTCCCTTGAAAATATTTTTCCACCATTGCCACAGAACGGCTGACCAGGTTGCCCAAGTCATTGGCCAGGTCTTTGTTGATCCGCTCCACCAGCAAATCTTCGCTATAGTTCCCGTCAGAACCCAACGGCAACTCCCGGAGCAGGTAATAACGAATGGCGTCCACGCCATACTTGTCGATCAGTACCAGCGGGTCAACCACATTTCCTTTAGACTTGGACATTTTTCCGCTGTCCAAAAGGATCCAGCCGTGGCCAACCACCTTCTTCGGCAGTTCAATCCCTAACGCCATTAAAATCACCGGCCAGATGATACTATGAAACCGGATGATGTCCTTCGCCATCAAGTGAACATCCGCCGGCCAGTATTTTTTAAACAGGCTGTCATCCTCGCTCCCGTAGCCAAGGGCGGAAATGTAGTTGGTCAGAGCGTCGATCCAAACGTAAATGACATTTTTCTGATCAAAAGGAACCGGTATCCCCCAGTCGAAAGTAGTCCGGGATACGCAAAGGTCTTCCAGACCGCTGTTAATGAAGCTCATCATCTCGTTACGCCGGGAGACGGGCTGGATAAATTCAGGGTGTTCTTCAATATATTTAAGCAACCGGCCGGCGTATTTGGACATCCGGAAAAAGTAATTTTCCTCCCGGACCATTTCCACCGGACGGCCGCAGTCCGGACAGTTGCCTTCAACCAGCCGCCCTTCGGTCCAGAATGTTTCACACGGTGTGCAATACCACCCCTCATAGCCGGCCTTGTAAATATCACCCTGATCGTAAAGTTTTTGAAATATATCAGAAACAACTTTTTTGTGACGCGGCTCGGTGGTGCGGATAAAGTCGTTATAACTGACTTCCAGCCGGCTCCAGAGATTTTTAAAACCGGCTACAATCTTATCCACATACTCCTGAGGGGTCTCCCCTTTGGACTTGGCGGCACGTTCAATTTTTTGGCCGTGCTCGTCGGATCCTGTCAGGAACCAGGTGTCATAACCCGTCATTTTTTTAAAGCGGGTTATGGTATCCGCAGCTACAGTGGTGTAAGCGTGGCCTATATGCAGATTGTCACTCGGGTAGTAAATTGGCGTGGTAATATAAAATGTTCCTTTTATCATCATTTTTCCTCCCTGACTTCGCGACAAAAAAACCCGCACCCAGTTTTTACCGACAAGGGCGGAATTTTTATACTGATCTTAAAGGATGGATAATAATTTGTCAAGTTTGCGTCAATCTTGTCATCATGCAAAAAAAATGTAAAAAATTATAAAATATATGTTGACTTTTAATGACATCATTGGTACCATTTAGCTATGCAGTTTAAGGCATTTTATTGCATTTTATAGAAAAAGGAGGAGGTAGCAATGAAATCCACGGGTATTGTAAGAAAGGTTGACGAACTGGGACGGGTGGTTATTCCTATCGAATTAAGGCGGACTTTGGGAATCGATGAAAAAGACGCGCTTGAAATCTACGTTGACGCGGAAAAGATTATTTTGAAAAAGTACGAGCCCGCCTGCGTTTTCTGCGGCAACGCATCCGATGTCCAGCATTTCCGTGGTAAGCTGGTCTGCCGCGAATGCGCGGTATCTATGTTCGAAAACACTACGGCGATATAGAAATCAGGAAATGTCTGCGAACCACTATAACTTTTGGGAAAAGAGACTATAAGCGCTAATTTATGGTACAAGCTATTTAACAACTAAGTAACTGGAAAGAGAACAACAATTTCTTTCCAGTTACTTTTCTTTTTTATTCAAAACCACGGCGCGGTAAACCTCCCTCTTCGGCAGGCCGTGCATCCGGGCAACTTCGCGTATGGCTTCCTTATGCCCGGCGCCTTCCGCTTCAAGCCGGGCAACATGCTCAGCCGGTCCCATGGTAATCCGGACTGTTTCCGCCAACGGCAACCGCTCACCGGCAGCGCCGGCCAGGACAAGACAGAATTCTCCCCTGGGCACTTTTCCCCGGAAATGTTCCAGCACCTCGGCCACAGTACCCCTGACCACCTCTTCGTGCCGTTTGGTCAGTTCTCTTGCCGCGGCCATTTTGCGGTTTCCAATAATCTCGTGTAGATCAGCCAGGGTCGCCGATAAACGGTGAGGCGCCTCGAAAAAAATCAATGTTCTTGGCTCATGCAGCAAAGCAGCCAACTTGTCCCGCCGCGCCTTTGGGGTCGCGGGTAAATAACCTTCAAAGGCAAACGTTCCGGTCGGCAGTCCTGATACAACTAACGCGGTGATACCCGCGCTGGGGCCTGGGACTGGGACCACCGCGAAGTTTTTTTCCAGCGCCGACGCCACCAATTCAGTGCCTGGGTCCGAGATGCCCGGCATTCCGGCATCGGACACCAGCGCGATCTGCTTGCCCGAAGCAAGCAGATCAAGGATATATTCTCCTTTTTTTTTGCGGTTATGCTTATGGTAGCTGGTCAGCGGGGTATGGATATCGTAATGGCTTAGTAATTTACGGGTATGGCGCGTATCCTCGGCCGCTATCAGATCAGCCTCGCGCAACACCCGCAAAGCCCTTAAAGTGATATCCTCCAAGTTGCCGATAGGGGTGGCGCAAAGATACAGCGTCCCTTTCTGTTCCACAGCCAAAAGATTCACCTCAGATTCACATCTGCGACATTTCAACCTTCCGGACGCTCCACGGGCGGTTCATGCTCTTTTCTTAAAAAGGCCATACAAAAAAGACACTCTGCCGTCCGCCTCAGACCGAAGTGTAAATTGCACACATGAAAACCCTGATCGTAAAGCTCCAGGAGATTCAGAAATCCCGCGCCCGCATTGCCCTTTTCATCCTGCCCGGCGCCGATAATACATCTTTCCCGGCAGGCGCCGGCCAATCCCTGTCTCAGCCTGGCATTTTCCTCTTCCAACTCACGCGCTTTATTTTTTAATTCCTGCAATTCCGCTAGAAGGGCATGTAGTTTGACTTCCATATCTTTTATTATTTTAAAAAGAGATTGCAACTAAACACTCTCCTCGTCCTGCGGCCCGGCGCACTCCTTATTATCCTCCAGGCAATTACAGGCGGGACTGCTTTTTAATGTTATTTCTTCGTGCTGGTATTCTTTAATAATTTTGCTTTCCTTTAGTTCCACGCTCAGACCATTTTTAAAAATATTAACACCCGCCACTTTTCCCTCTCCATCCGGGGTTATTACCCACGTCCCAATCTCCGGCAACTCCTGCCTGGCATGTTCATAACACTCATTTTCATATTTCAGGCAGCACATCAGCCTGCCGCAGATACCTGATATTTTAGTCGGGTTCAGGGAAAGGTTCTGATCTTTGGCCATCCTGATCGATACCGACACAAAATCAGACAACCAGGCCGAGCAGCAGAGTTCCCTGCCGCAGCAGCCGAGACCGCCGATCATCTTTGCCTCGTCCCGCACACCAATCTGTCGCAACTCAATCCGGGTTCTAAAAACGGAAGCCAAATCCTTTACCAGTTCCCGAAAGTCTATCCTTCCTTCCGCGGTAAAGTAAAAAATTATTTTATTTCCATCAAAGGTTTGCTCAACACCCACTAGTTTCATCGGCAGTTTATGAGTAGCTATCTTCTCCAGCCCGACTTGAAAAGCCCTGCCCTCTTTTTCTCTGTTCAAAGACACCTGGTGAATGTCTGCGTCAGTGGCCTTACGGATAACCTTTTTCAGGGGCGCAACCATCTCATCTTCTTCCAACTCCAGGGGACCGGCCACCACCTGCCCGTACTCTATTCCTCTGGCAGTTTCCACAATCACCCCGTCACCCTGCGTCAACAAGTGTCCGTCGGGGTCAAAAAAGTACACCTTTCCAGCTTTTTTAAAGCGCACCCCTACTACTAGCAGTCCCATCGGTCAACCTCCCCAATATGTTCATGTACCGCTCATACCGCCGGCCAGGCGCAGGAATAATGCCTCAAGGACCAGTCTTATATTAGCGTTGGACCGGATTCTATTCTTCGACTTCTCAATATCTTCTATTATTCCCACAAGCCGCCCGGTTTCAAAATAACCGGCCTGCCTTTCCAGCCTAAAAACCTGGTCCGGATTAAATAAAAGCCCCACTTCCCCTGTTTCCCTCCAAATCAGATGATCGCGGTACCAACAGGCCATCATTTCCAACAAATTCAAAGCGTCATCCCTGGTTTTGGATACCTTTTCCGCTTCTTCCAACGCCTCCAGGGCGCCTGCTTCCCCCAACGCAACGGTCAACCGGACGGCGGCGTCCCGTTCCTTTTGAAAAGAACCTGAAACGTAAGCAAGCGCCTTGCCCATGCTACCGCAGGATAAAGCCGCGAGCAACCGGGCTTCTTCCTGTGTCAGCCCACGCAGCCTGATCAAACTTGAGGCCAATTCAGGAAAAGGAATCGGCTTGAAAAAAAACTGCTGACAGCGGGACAAAACCGTGGACGGCAAGACCTGCGGCTGTGCTGTAAGTAAAATAAAAACAGTTTCGTCAGGCGGCTCTTCAAGTGTCTTCAGCAGGCAATTTGCGGCTTCAGCCGTCATCGCCCCGGCCTGCTCGATTAAAAAAACTTTTCGGCCCCCCTGATATGAGCTAAACATTACCTTGCGTTGAATTCCACGCACCTGTTCAATCTTTATCGATGAGCCTTCCGGACGCACATAATGGAAGTCCGGGTGATTGGCGTGTTCTACCTGCCGGCACGCCCGGCACCGCCCGCAGGCGTCCCCCCGGTCAGGGCCGGCACAGAGCAGCGCCCGCGCGAACGCCAGAGCGGTTGTCGTCTTGCCTACTCCTTCAGGCCCCGCGAATAAATAGGCATGGGCTACTTTATCATGAAGAAGAGCGTTAAGCAATGCCCGGATAATCTGGTTGTGCCCGACGATTTCCCTCAGGAGGCGCATATAAAAAACTCCCACCATAATAAAGTAGTCAGTAGTCAGGAGTCAGGAGTCAGAATAATCTTTGGCTATAACTCAAGGGTTAAAAAACCCTAAAGGAATGCAAGAAATCCCTCCTGAATTCTGACTACTGAATTCTGAATGCAGGAAGATAAGGGACAGTTCGCATCACTTGACAGACAGGACAACCGTCCCCTTATCTCTCATATGCAGTGTACTCAGTATGGTGTGGTGCTTATCTTTAGGGCGATTTTGAGGTTGGCAATGGCGAGAGCAACTTTTCGATAGTAGCATTTCTGTAGTATCGCCATTGCAAATCAAACCAATTAACTTATACAGCCATCCTTGGAACAGCGAGGGAACTGTTTGAGCGAGTGAAGCGAGCGAGTTTGACCGAGCCCAAGGACGAACGAGCTCATACAATTAAAAGGGCGAACATGAGCCCGTTGATAAGCACCACACCATACGCTT
>Ga0067045_1004544_pt1 | contig 14443 bp, 9 predicted proteins | sample TerdegcTABiofilm_FD_59184 | JGI IMG/M metagenome (GOLD analysis project Ga0067045, IMG submission 59184) | Combined Assembly of (Gp0054472, Gp0054536) Wastewater bioreactor microbial communities from Singapore -Terephthalate degrading...
CTCGATGTTCATATTCGATCCGAAGACGAAGCAGGTGATCCACAGCGCTCCCCACGGGCTCGGCGGGGTGATCTACAATGCAGTCGCCCCGGGCCCGGGGGGGGAGCTGTACGGGCTGGGTTCCGGCGGCGTGTTCACCATCGACCGCGCCACGAAACAAGCGAAGGTCATCGCGGCATACCCTGGCGGTATCCACGCAGGTTTCGCGATCCGGGGCAACCGCATCTTCTTCGCATCACAGGCCCAGATCGTGAGCTACGAGATCCCGTAGGGCCCTCGGGCATTTGACGGCCCAGACTGCCGGGCGTATCTTGCTGAGTGCCGGACGCATGCGACGGCCACACCACCAGATGCAGGCAGGGCGCTGGTCTGCCCTGAACCCCTGCGCACGGAGCGCCAACATGCATTCACTCGTGCCCTGCCTTGTGACCGGAGCGGCCGGGTTCATCGCATCCCATCTCAGCGAAGCCCTGGCACAGGCCGGACACCCCGTCGTGGGTGTCGACTGTTTCGACCCGTATTACGATGAGCGCCTGAAGCGCCGGAATCTGGAATGCGTATGCGCCCATCCCGGCTTCAGCTTCATGCAGGGCGATGTGTGTGACGCAGAGATGCTGGAGCGGGTGTTCGCGGAGCACCAGCCGCGGATCGTGTTCCACCTCGCGGCACGCGCCGGTGTGCGGGGGTCGATTCAGGACCCTGAGCTCTACACCCGGATGAATGTGGATGCCACGGTGACGCTGCTGGAGGCCGCGCGGAAGCACGGCGTGGAGCGATTCGTACTGGCCTCGTCGTCATCAGTCTACGGTGCATCCAACAGCCTTCCGTTCTCCGAGGACCAGCGCATTGACAAGCCCGAGTCGCCGTACGCAGCGACAAAAGTGGCGGCAGAGGCCCTCAGTTACACCTACAGCCGGATCCACAAGCTGCCCGTGACTTGCCTGCGGTTCTTCACGGTATATGGCCCGCGCCAGAGGCCCGACCTCGCGATCAGCAAGTTCGTGGGCCTCATGCTGCAGGACAAGCCTATCCCCGTCTACGGCGATGGCACTGCGAGCCGCGACTTCACCTTCGTGGGCGATATTGTTCGGGGAATCGTTGCCACTATGCACGCGCTCGAGCTTGGTGAGCCCGGCTGCTTCGAGGTCATCAATCTCGGTAGCGACCGGCCGATCACGGTGCTGCAGATGGTGGAGGGAATTGAGGCGGCGCTGGGTCAGAAGGCGGTCATCGACTGGCAGCCGCCGGCGCCGGGGGATGTGCCGCACACCTGGGCCAGCGTGGAGAAGGCCGGGCGCCTGCTGCAGTGGAAGCCTCAGACCAGCCTGGCGGATGGCCTGTCGGCGTTTGTGGACTGGTACAGGAAGAGTCTGGCCTGAGAGCCGCTACTCCCTCTCCTGCGTCCCGTGCCGGCGCACCTCGCGGATGTAGTAGATGCGCTTGCCGTGGGATTCGTAGTACGTGCGGGTCTGCATCTCCGCCAGCAGGCCCATGGTGATGAGTTGCATGCCCACTACGATTAGCAGCACGGCCAGAATCAGGGCGGGCCGGTTGCCGATGGACTGTCCGAGCACCAGTCGCTCGAAGGACAGCCACAGGCCAAGCAGAAACCCCGCCAGTGAGCTATAAAGACCCCACCGCCCGAACACCTGGATCGGTTTGGTCGAGTACGAGAGCAGGAACTTCACGGTTATGAGGTCCAGCGCGACTTTGACGATGCGGTTCAGTCCGTACTTGCTTTTGCCGAAACGCCGCGGGTGATGGGTGACCTCGACCTCGGCGACGCGCCCGCCGGCCCAGTACACAAGGGCCGGGATGAAACGGTGCATCTCGCCGTACAGGTGGACATCGGCCAGGACTTCCCGGCGGTAGACCTTGAGCGAGCAGCCATAGTCGTGGAGATGGACGCCAGTTGCGGTGGAGATCATCCAGTTGGCGATCTGCGAGGGCAGGATGCGCGTGAGCCAATTGTCCTTGCGGTCCTTCCGCCAGCCGCTCACCACGTCGTAGCCCTCATCCATCTTGTCCAGCAGACGGGGAACGTCCAGCGGGTCGTTCTGCAGGTCTGCATCCATCGCAACAACCAGTTCCCCGCGCGCCTGATCGAAACCGGCTGCCATGGCCGCGGTCTGGCCGAAGTTGCGTCGAAGGTGAACCCCCACGAAGCGCGGGTCGCTGTCCACGATGCGATCCATCGCTTCCTTGCTTCGGTCGGAGCTGCCGTCGTTGACCAGGATGACCTCCCAGGACCGGCCCATGCCGGTGAGGGCCTGAACCAGCGCCTCGTGAAGGTGGGGGAGAGTCTCCTCCTCGTTGTACACAGGGATGACGACAGAGACCTGAGGGGCTTCGCGGTCGGCGGTGCTCATGCTCGGGGTAGCTCCTCGGAGCGGTGGCTCGACGCAGCCCCACCAGTATAGCGACGAAGGTGCCCTGCGACAACCGGGCCAACGGCCCAGGGCCTGACCGCGTGAAGTGGGTGGGGCATACCATCCGGGCGCGACCCGGTCGTCGACCAAGCGCCGCAATGTCGCGGGCTGTGAGGCGAGACTCAGGACCGGAAGGCGCGGAAATGCTCAGGCCGGCGATCAGATGACGGGGGATTAGCCAGAATACCGAGTGCGACCCCCGGCCCACCGGTTACCCCTCCCGGTGGTGCCGCGAGGTGCCGTGCGGCTCTGCGGCGAAGGACTCCTCAACTGCCGGCGTCGGTCTGGCTGGCGGGGATTCCGACCCGGAGGACTGCCATGCCCGACAGACTGCCCAACATCCTGCTAGCGATTTCCGACGATCAGGCCTGGCCGCATGCCAGCGCCTACGGTTGTCCGTTCGTGAACACGCCCAACTTTGACCGGGTAGCCGATGAGGGCGTGCTGTTCAGCCACGCCTACTGTACAGCGCCCTCATGCAGCCCCTCGCGGGCCAGTCTCCTGACAGGGCGGAACCCGTGGGAGCTTCGCGAGGGCGGCATACTGTGGAGCTTTCTTCCCGCCGAGTTCGACGTGTACCCGGACATTCTGGAGCGCGTCGGCTACCACGTGGGGCACACATACAAGGGCTGGGGACCGGGGAGTATCGAGCTGAGCGGGCGCACCCGGAACCCCGCCGGTCCGGCCTATAATAGGCGCCAGAATGACCCGCCGACCACGCGCATGAGCAGGAACGATTACGCCGCGAACTTCGGCGATTTCCTGGCGGCGCGGCCTGACGGAGCCCCGTTCTGCTTCTGGTATGGCGCGAAGGAGCCGCACCGGGTGTACGAGAAAGGCTCGGGTCTGCGGGCGGGCAAGCGGCTGGAGGATGTGATGGTGCCGCCGTACCTGCCTGACTGCGAGGAAGTGCGCAGCGACTTGCTCGACTACGCGCTGGAGATTGAGTGGTTCGACGAACACCTCGGGCGCATGCTGGGCATGATCGAAGAGATGGGCGAGCTTGACAACACGATCATCGTGGTCACCGGTGACAACGGACTGCCTTTCCCGCGCGCCAAGGCGAACCTGTATGAGCAGGGCATGCACGTGCCCATGGCGATCCGCTATGGTGAGAAAGTTCCGGGTGGCCGCACCGTCACCGACTTTATGACTTTCGTGGACCTCGCGCCCACTTTCCTGGAAGCCGCGGGGTTGGAGATCCCCGGCAACATGACCGGGCGCAGCCTGATGCCGGTCCTCACGTTAGACCAGCAGGGCCGCGTCGACCCGGAGCGCGACCATGTACTCACGGGCATCGAGCGCCACGCATACGCCCGGGCCGGCAATACCGGCTATCCCAGCCGGTGCATCCGGACAGATGAGTTCGTGTACATCCGCAATTTCGAACCCGAGCGCTGGCCAGCCGGTGATCCACCGGCTTTCGGCGACATTGACGGTTCGCCCACAAAGAACTACATGATCGCGAACAAGGACGCGCCGGACGTCCAGCCCCTGTACGAACTGGCTTTCGGCAAGCGGCCGGCGGAAGAGTTGTACGCAGTCAAGGACGGGTATGCCTGCACCTGCAACCTGGCGGATGATGAGGCATATGCAGAGGAGAGGCGGTCTCTTTGGGGGCAGATGGAGCGGGAACTCACGGACCAGAAGGACCCGCGCATGCTGGGAGCGGGTGGCGTCTTCGAGACCTACCCGTATGTCCCGATTGTCCAGAACCCCGCCGCCGCCGATGAGTTCGTGGGCATGGACGACCTTCGGGCCAACGGGCTGGTGGACTGACGACGGCTACCGCACGATGCTCTCCCGGCCGGTGATTGCGACCACCCCGAGTGAGTAGCCCGGGTTGCCCGCGGTCTCGACGTCCAGGGAGTCCACGGTGAGTTCGGGGTGCGGATTGCGCCAGGTCAGGCTATACAGAGACACCAACTCGCCCCGTCCGTTCAGGCCGGACCACGCCAGGGCCCCGTCCTGGACATCGCCGGTGCTCTCGGCCGACCAGGGAAGCAGTTCAGCGCCGATCCTCACCGGGATTCTTGCCTGAGATCCGTCCCCGTATTGCACCACGTAGGCCCCGACTTCCGCGCCGACGGGGTCGATGCCTGGAGTTGGGACTGCTGCATGCAGAAAGCCCAGGGTCTCCACGGATCGGCCCACAGGAATCTGGCGGACCGCCGAGATGCCCGCGGTGCCGCTGCGGGTCTCACCCGCTTCCCCAAGCAGGACCCCGTCCAGCATGATGCAGGACCGACCGGCGTTGAGTTCGGGCCGGATGATGTCGAAGGGTAACCCGGCCAAGACCTGGGGGCCGGTGGGNAGGTTGCGCAGGTCGTCCTCGCCACCGTCTGCCCAGCCGCCGCGTCCGTCACCCGCGACCTCATCCACGAGCCCCCGATTGCAGAAGGGCGCGAGGTCCACCGCGAACCATTCCCCGGTCTCATGCGCGACGAGCGACTGGCCGGGGATATCCACGTCGAGGTTGGACAGGAGCATTGAGGCATAGCGCAGGGCCCGGCTGCAGGCCGGGACGCGCTCCCAGCGGAACTGGCTGAGGATCACCCGGCCTTTGCCGAGAGACACTTCCACCAGCCCGGCAGGCTCTGTGAGCAGGCGGACCCCGGAGTAGTCATCGAAGGCCGGCGTCCAGCGCAGCGCGGAGTCCTCGTGAGCGCCCTCGGGATCAGCCCACCAAAAATCATAGCTCCCGATGCCCCGCGTCAGGGGAGCGGCTGTCACACTGACCGGGCCCGGCTGGGCAGGCTGGAACCTGATCTTCCGGGCCAGCAGATCGGCGAGAGCCGGGGCGTTGTCGGGCCCGCTGCCGTGGATGAGAACCGTGCCCCCCGCGCGGGCGAAGGCCCGCAATGCAGGGGTGTCCTCCCGCGCGAGTCGCGTGGCCTCAATGAGCACCAGGCCGCCGGGTTCAGGCAGTTCTGCCTCACGTTTCCAGGAAGCCCGCGCCTGGACATCCCACTGGACCGACTGCGCGAGGGCTGAAGGCGTCGCGCTCCAGCCCGCAAGGGGCCGCAGAGGGGTGGGTTCGGGCTGCCAGGCCAGGATATTGGCGAGAATCTGTCGCGCGGCGGGGACGGTCTGGGCATACCGCCCCACGAGCAGCTGGCAGACCACGTACCTCCCGCTTCCATGGCGCAGCTCGACCATCGGGCTCTGCTCCATGCCCTGCCCGCCCACATCCACGAGTGGCACGAACCCTCCACGGATGGGCTTCGCGAGGTTGGTCTCACAAACCCGCGCATCGGGCGTCCAGAAGCGCAACGCAAAGTCAGACAGGTTGGCGAGGAGCGGGTGACCGGGCGCACGAAGGAAGGCGATGCTCGCGGGTCCGCGGGTCTCCAGGGGCACCGGGAAGAACCGGTCGGGCAAGGAACCCTGCTCCAGCGTCACCACGGTGTTGCCCTGACGCACCCAGTCGCCGACGATCGCCGCGTCGCCCTGTTGCGCCTCGTGCAGCGCATCCGGGCCGACGATGAGCTGCCTCGCGCCCGATTCGGGCAGCGCTGAGAGTGCCGCAATGCGCCGGACGGAGACGCCCTCCTCCGCGAGCAATGCCGCGAGGCGCCCGGTGGGGTCGAACAGCAGGCAGTCCGTGGCAGGCGCTGGCAGGTCGATGCGTGGCCAGAACTGAACCGGGAGCTTCCGGGTGACGCGCTTGTCTCCGAACTCCCACGCGAGCTGGATCTCCCCGTCAGTGGGCGCATTGACCGAGGGCGCCGTGAAGCTGAACCGGGCTTCGGCGATAGCCCCCGCAGGGACATCCGCCGGCACGGAGCCGCTCTCGCTGACACACCCTTGAACGGTGACCGCCCAGCGCAGCTCGCCTGACATTGCTCTGTCGGTCTCGTTGCAGATGAGCGCAGTGCGTTCCACCCGGCTGCCGCCGAACCAATGGCGATCGTACTCGGCGAGATATGCCGTCACCGGCGCGAAGATGTCGCGGAACCTCTCCAGGTACGGATTCGGCAGCTCCTTTCCCTTCGGCAGGCTGCGGAAGACCATGGGCGAGATCATGCAGAGCCCCTGGCGCCGGTACTCCTGCACGGCCATGTCAAACAGGTCCGCTTGGCCGCGGATGACGGCTTCGGCCTGCTCTGTGGGCTCGCGCGAGTAGACGGCGTCCCCCAGCATTGCCGATGCCCAGTCGTGCCCCAGCAGCAGGTGCTCGCCGATGGCGAGGGGCTTATCCCGGGACCACTCGAAGTTCAGGTAGTTTTCCGCCATGGGCACTGACGCGCTTGTGGGCCAGCGGAAGCACGCGGGCGCATCCGCGGGGTTCATCTCGGGGTAATGGATGTTTAGGAGCATCTCGCGGCCGTCTGTTTCGCCGTACCCCGATTGCTGCACTGGGCGCGTGGGGTCAAGCTCCCGGATCATCTCGCGCTGAGCCACCAGCCAGTCGGTGCGCTGCTGGTCGCGCGGGGTTTTCCAGTGGCCGAACTCGTTGGTGCCGCTCCAGACGACAATGGATGGATGATTGCGCAGGGCGCGGATGAAGCGGCGGGAGTGTTCGAGAGCCTGGTCGCTCACGGGGCGCTGGTAGACGGCGGATTCAGCGATGAGCAGGAATCCTTCACGGTCGGCGGCATCGTAGTACTCGCGGCGGATCGGCTGGCCATGGATGCGGGCGCAGTTGAGGTTGTGGTCCTTCAGGACTTGGAAGACCCGGTCAGGCGCGGTGTAATGCCACTCGCCTTTATGCCCCCAGGTGGAACGCAGGCGCACCGGCGACCCGTTGAGCATGATGCGCGGGCCATCGAGCCAGACTTCGCGGAAGCCGAAAGGAACGCGTACCGTGTCCCGGGGCGAGTCCTGGGTGACCTCGAGAATGTACATATTCGGCGCGGCGGGCGACCACAGCTTTGGCGTCTCCCAGCGGGAAGCAAGAGTCACCATCGCGCTGCCCGATCCGGCCACCGGCACGTCCACCGGGTCCAGTTTCAGTGCGACCGCCTCGCCGTCCAGCACGCGCGCGGAAACACGAGGCGTCGCTCCGTCGCGGAGCTCATTGCGAACGGTCACGTCGACCGAGAGGGTCCCGTTGCGCACCGATGGCCGCACGAAAACATCCTCAATGTGGGTCTTCGGTGTGGCCACCAGGGATACGGGCTGCCAGATGCCCGACATGTACCGGTGCTGGGATGCGAGCACAAGTCCCGGCGGCGCCTTGGCCGCGTCGCCGATGACCCCCACGACCAGCTCATTCTCCTCGCCCGGCCGCAGGGTGCCGGACACATCCACCTCGAATGGCAGGAAGCCCTCGTCGTTCTCGGCGATGCGCACGCCGTTGATGTAGACGTGGGAGACCAGGAACACCGCCTCGAAATGCAGGCGCAGGCTGCGCTCCGACCAGTGGGCGGGCACGTGGAACCGGTGGCGGTACCAGGCGCAGGGCGTCTCCACCCCGACCTTCAGCTGCCGCCACGAATCCGCTGCCCAGGGAACCGAGGGCAGCGCCACGTACCCGTCCGCCGGTGGGAACGCCAGGTCATCAGCAGGCGCGATCTCCCATTTCGCCTGGTTCAGCACCTGGATCGCTCTTCCGAGACGGTCTTCGTCAGTGAGTTCGAGGGTCAGGTCAACAGCGCCTTCGGTGACCCCTGCGGGGATGCCGTCGTGGGCGAACCACAAGTATGTGTTCGCGCTGCCGCCATCCGGCGCATGGGTGTGGATCATCGCCGCACCGGTGGGCTCGACCCGCAGGCGGTTCCCGCGCTGGGAGCAGAGGGTGTACGCAGGCACCGAAGTAGGGTGTTTAGGCTCGAAGCGGCCGGAACCGTCGGCCTCCCGAGCGAACTCCAGACCGGGATCGGCAGCGACTTCCACCCGCGAGCAAAGCCGCTGGCTGCTTGCCCCGGGCAGTGTCACCCGCCACGATACGCTGACCTGACCGTCGCCGGTGTTGCTGAACCGCAGTTCACAGTCGAGTTGGCCCTCCACTCCGCCCACCTGCCAGGGACCGGAGAGCGTGATGGTGGCCTCGTCAGCGGACTGCCCCGGATCAGGGTGGACGGCGACCTCCTGCGGAGACCACTCGCCCTGCCTGTTCCCCCAGGTATTGCCCTCCCAGGCCAGCGCGCCCACGTGGGGCAGGTGGATGTCCCCGGCGCGCAGGTCGAGAATGCCGTTGGCATCCACGTTGGCCCGGAAATGGGTGCCGGTCACGGCCCATCCGTCGCCGGACTGCTCCACGCGCACCTGTTGGCCCCACGCCGCGCCGATCAGTGCGGCCATGGCGCCCAGCGTGAGGACGGCCCGGATCGTCGCTCGATGTGTGTGCCGAATGGCGGTTCACCTCCAATGCGTCACGTTGAGTGCATGGATGGGATGATCTCCCCGCCGACCGGGATGGTCGGCCTACGCGGCGCGATTCCGCCGGTCGCCCATCGTCGTCCTTCGTGGATGGAAGGGCAGGCGCTTTCACCCAGATCTCGCAGACGTCACGGCTCATTGAACGCCTTCCACAGAAAGCCAATGACAGTCGCGGGCAAGCCCGCTCCCACAAGCTGACCAGACGTACCCGCCTCGTCCAGCCACAGCCGTCTCTCTCGACGAGGTTGGCTCTGGCCTACCCTTGCTCGCCAAGCACTTCCGCCCTGTCCCCGTCCAGCACGAAGCAGACCTCATTCATCCCCTCGCGGCCGCGCACGATGTCATATTTCGGTATCCCGATGTCCGCAAGGCTCTTGTCTAGGAACACCTCGGTTCCTGTTACCGCATGTATGGACACCGGTTCCCGCGTGCGGTCGCAGTCCGGACAGCGGGCGTTCTCGCCGGTGAGTCTGCCAAATGGCTGGAAGACCGGTTCCTCAGTCCCGCAATGCCGGCACCGGAATGCGGTGCAGATCTCGCGGTCGAACTCCAGCGCCGCTTTCGCCGAAACGCGCTGCCGCACGAGTTCGAGGGCCTCGCCCACGGTAGTCTGTCCCGCGCGCCAGCCGGTCTCCTCCAGGCGCTCGATGGTGTCGTGGGCGGGGCAGTCGTCTCGCCGCTGGTAGCTGACCACGTAGCTGTCGTGGGTGAGCCCGTTGTAGACGAATCCCTGGCCGCGCAGGCCCGGGAGATCGCGGTCGCGGTGCAGCCACTTGATCGCTTCCTGCACCTGCACGCCGGCGATGACTGATGCGGTCGTGGGCGTGGTGGGCACTTTGCCCTGGATCACATCATCCCGGGTGAGCAGGGCGCAGGAGCGCCGCAGGTTGAGCAGCTTGTAGTCCTGGGCTGACATCGTGCATTCGTAGCAGGGCCCGTCAGGTGGCGTGAACATCCGGGCGAACCCGTGCATGGCCTCGATCGCCCCGTCAACCCAGGGCTTGCCCAGTTTCCAGCAGACCGCATTGATCCAGACCCTGGCCTCGCGGTTGTCCAGGCCGCCGAAGATCAGGTCCATGTCCCGGAATGCGCCCTGGCCGAGGTCATGGATGACATTGCCGACGAAAGCTCTCGGGCGCACGTCGGGGTTGATCTCACTCATGGCACGCGCCGCGATGGTGGCTTTCGGCTTGCCCTCATCTTCGTGGCGGAAGAGGATGCTGCGGGTGAGGTTGGTGTCCTCGATGCTGTCCATGTCCACGATGAAGACGCGCCCAACGCCGAGAAGGGCCAGGTTCTTGCAGATTTCGTTGCCGAGGGCTCCCGCGCCCACCACCATGAGCCGCGCGTCCGCGAGGCGCTCCTGATCCCACCAGGGGATCAGCCGCAGCCTGGCATAGCGGTCCTCGTCGAGATCGACGTCGAGGACATCATCCTCGCGCGGGCCGGTGTCGGTCATGGTGGTGTCTGGGGCCTACCCCGCCGTGATCTCCGGCAGGAGGCGCAGAATGTCGCCCTCCTGGACCCCCGCTTCGCTGAGGGTCTGTTCGTCCTTGAGTTGCTGGCCGGAACGCTTGTGATGGAACTTGTAGCTCATCGGCTGGCCGTCCGATCCCACCTGGGGCAGGCTCATCATTTCCACCAGCCGCGCGATAATCCGCCGCACCGGAGCATCGTCAGGCAGGCTGGCCTTCTGCTCCTTATTTCCCGTGGTGTCCATGATCGTGACGTTGACTTTGCCCACGCTGCGAACTCCTCCTCTGGACGATTGCTCGGGGCGCGAGTGACCCCTGCCCGACGTTGTAACCCGGATGCCGCTTTGATGCGCCGGGACCGTCATCAATACCGGCCGTAAGTCTGCGCAAGTTCGCCGGCAATCTCGATTCTCCGCCTCGGAGCGCCGGGGGGCACCTGGTCGCCCGGGGCCAGCACGATGCGCGGGTTGGCCTGCCGCAGGTCCAGCCAGTGCTTCACGCTCTCGATGAACCCTTCTTCGGGCCAGCGCGGCTCCCAGACATTGGGCGGAACGCCGCCCCACAGGATCATGTCGGGGCCCGCCTCAATCCGGCACTCTTCCGGGGTCAGATCGCCCATCGGAGTCGGCGTCACCGCATCGGCGATATCCACCCCGCATTCGGCCAGCAGCCCGAGCAGGCCGCCGAGGCGCCCGTCGATGTGGATCGCCAGGTGCTTTCCCCGGGCATGCACTTTCCGGGCCATCTCGCGGTAGAAATCCATGCCGTGCCTGCGAAACACCGGCGGCGGCTGGGTAGCGGCGTCGAGATTATCCGTCCACAGCACCACCGGCGACGGCGAATCAGCCAGCACGTCCACCAGTTCAAGCTGCTTCGCGTCGATGATATCCATGAGGCCGCGGGTCAGTTCGGGCTCGTCCGCGAGGGCGTAGTGGGTCTGCTCGACGCCCATGAACCGCGAGACCAGGAATCCCAACCCGCAGAAGCCACCCACCGCGAAGGGCACGCCGACTTCGCCCACCAAGTCGTTCCAGGCGTCGAAGTTCTCGTATCTCGGCACATAGCGGCGGGCTTCCATGGCATAGCGGACGATGGGGAAGTCTTCGATGCCCTGGACCATGCGGTGGGTGATGTCCCAGGAGTGGCTAACCGGCGACCAGCGGCGGATCTCCCGCACGTCTCCCACCGGGGTGCTGATAGCCCAGGTGAAGAAGTCGCCATCCACACCGGTGGTCTCTGTGACCCCGCTATCGCCGTAGTCGGTAGCGTAGAAAGCGCCCATGTTCAGGTACAGCCCGGCGTTGAGATCCCGGTGGAGGTCCACCATCTCCGTGTCCCGATCGGCTTCGGAAGTGGGAATGAACCGCTGTCCGCGCTCCACCACGAACCAGTGGGAAAGATCGGCGAACCACGGGACGCAGTCGGGTGTTTGACCTTCCAAGAGTGCCATAAGACGCTGGCGTTGGGTCACGCTCCGAATCTCCTTCGATCCTGTGCCCGTCTGCTTGTGACCGGGCAGCGATTCAGGTAAACTCAAGTTCGTGCAACAGGGGCGCGGTACCTTCCCGACTTGCGTTTTCGGGACCCGAGGTCGAAACGATGCTCACGGTAAAGAGCCTGGGACATGCCTGCTACACTTTCTCCGATGGTGCGCACACCCTCATTCTCGACCCGTGGCTCACCGGCAACCCGGATGCCGTCTGTGGTCCGGAAGACGTGAGGGTGGACTTCATCCTGCCCTCCCACGGGCACGGCGACCATCTCGGCGACGCTGTGGGGCTATCGAAGGCCCAGGGCGCACCGATCGTGGCAGTGGCCGAGCTGTGCGCCTACTGTACCCGGCATGGCGCCGTAGCGATCTCCATGCATATTGGCGGACGGCGGGAGTTTCCCTTCGGCTCGGTCAAACTGACTCCGGCGTTCCACGGCTCGGCGGTGATGGGTGACGACCTGATTGAGTACACCGGCCTCGCCTGCGGATTCCTGGTGGAAATCGGGGGCCGACGGGCGTACTTCGCCGGTGATACCGGCCTTTTCGGCGACATGGCCCTGATTCCCGGCCGGCAGGGCCTTGACGTGGCCATCCTGCCCATTGGTGACAACTACACCATGGGCGTGGAGGACGCGCTTCGAGCCGTGGAGTTCCTGCGGCCGAAGGTGGTCATCCCGACCCACTATCACGCTTTCGAGGCGATCCGCACCGACCCGTCCGGCTTCGCCGAACAGGTCCGGAACATGGGGGCTGAGTGCCGTGTCCTCGCCCCGGGAGAGGAGACTGAGATCTGACGTGAAAGGCGTATCAGCCCCGGATGGCTGTTTGGGGCTTGCCCGGCATGGCGCATCCGTGTATCATTCATACTGATTCGCCGTCTTAACCATATTCTGCCGCATTTTACACACATTGCTGGTCATACACATTCCGGCGGTGCTCCATTTCCGGGTGCCGCCACCCTGGGGTTAGCGCTATTATGATACTGCTGAGGGGCCTGTGGTCACTTTTCGTGGCCGCAATGACCTTTGTCGGGGTCATCCTGGCCAACAACGGCGCGAATATCATCCTGCGACAACTGGATCTGCAAGGCGCTGAATCCCGAGACGAGATCATGTTTCGGATCGGGTTCAGCGTCGTGGGTGGTCTCATCGGGTTCCTGTTCGGCCTCATGTCCTTCCGGAAACTCATCTCCTGGGTCACGGAGATGGAGAAGGTCCCCCTGCTGGACAAGATCGCGGCGGTGGCCGGTGTGCTGATCGGCCTGACTGTTGCGATTCTGTTCACAACTCCCTTCGCAAACAGCGAGAACTGGGGCCTGCCAATCCGCATCGCCGCCTGCGTGGTGGGGATCATCCTTGGTATTGGCTTCTCTATGAGCGCCAAGGAGCAGATCCTGTACATCTTCCCCAGCCTGGCGCCCGAGAAGCACGTGGGGCCAGCACGGGTTGAGCCCTGCGCTCCCAAGATGCTGGACACCAACATCATCATCGACGGGCGCATCGCGGACATTGCGGCAGTGGGGTTCCTGGAGGGCCGGATTCTGATCCCCGGCTTTGTGCTCCAGGAACTGCGGCATATCGCCGGGTCTGCGGACGGTCTCAAGCGAGCCCGTGGACGGCGCGGGCTGGACATGCTCAACCGCCTCAAGCAGGTGGAGGGCGTGGAGACCGCGGTATTCGAGGACTACCCCGCCGATCTCGACATGGCCGAGGAAGTTGATCAGCGGCTGGTAAGCCTTGCCGATCTCGTGGGCGCGACGGTTGTGACCAATGACTACAGCGTCAACGAGATTGCAAAGCTCAAGGGCGTTCGCACCATCAACGTCAATGAGCTCGCCAACGCGATGAAGCCCGTGTTCCTGCCTGGGGAGAACATGACTGTGACCGTGGTCAAGGAGGGCAGGGAGGCCGGGCAGGGCGTGGCATACCTGGACGACGGCACCATGGTTGTGGTGGAGGGCGGCGTGGACTACTTGGGGCAGATGATCCCGGTAGTTGTCACTAGCGTCCTACAGACCACCGCGGGCAAGATGATCTTCTCCGACCTGGTGGACGAGAACGGAAATTCCGCATCGGGCTCCACCGTGCGCAAGGGTCGCGACCGGAAGTGAAGCCGGTCGCCGCGCTTATCGTTGCGGCGGGGACGGGCAGCCGGTTCGGCGGAGACCTGCCCAAGGTGTTCGTGGACCTATGCGGCCTGCCCCTGTTCGCCTGGTCCCTGCGGGCCTTTGACGCCTCCCCGCTGGTGGATAGGCTGTTCCTGGCGGTCTCCACGCAGTACCGTGACTACGCCCGCGACCTTTTGGCCTCGGCCGGACTGACCAAGCCCTGCGACATACTCGCGGGGGGCGCGAGGCGGCAGGATACGGTCTACGGAAACCTGCTGGCGATGGAGTGCGAGCCGCCGGAGATCATCGCGATCCACGACGGCGCAAGGCCGCTCATCGACGGGCACACTATCGAGCGCTCCATCGAGCTTGCCCGGGAGCGTGGGGCCTGCGTCACCGCCGCGCAGGTGACCGACACCATCAAGCAAGCATCCGCTTCCGGTGAAGTCGTCGCGACCCCGGACCGTAGCGAGCTTTGGCGAGCCCAGACCCCCCAGACCTTCCGCTTCCCCTTGCTCCTTGAGTGCTATCGTCGCGCCGAAGCCGAGTGTTGGCAGGTGACCGACGACGCATCGGTCGTTGAGCGCTGCGGCCACCCGGTGCATATCAACCCGTG
>Ga0067045_1030682_pt1 | contig 14442 bp, 17 predicted proteins | sample TerdegcTABiofilm_FD_59184 | JGI IMG/M metagenome (GOLD analysis project Ga0067045, IMG submission 59184) | Combined Assembly of (Gp0054472, Gp0054536) Wastewater bioreactor microbial communities from Singapore -Terephthalate degrading...
GAAAGGTTGATGAGGGGGCAACTTTCTACTTCAGTTTACCCATCAGGAACGATATAAATTAAATTATATACACCAAAAAATCAATGATAAATAGAAAAACACAGCAAGTCAATCGATGAAAGTAGTGATCTAAATGGAGTACGATGAAATAGAAATTCTTCTGGTGGAAGATAACCCCACCGATGCAGAGTTAACCATCAGAGCACTTAAGAAAAAGAATTTAGCTAACAAACTGGTCTGGGTTAAAGATGGAGCGGAAGCTTTGGATTTTTTATTCGCCACTGGCGATTATGCCGAGAGAAGCAAGGAAGATCTGCCCAAGTTAGTTCTACTGGACCTCAGGATGCCTAAAATAGACGGACTGGAGGTTCTCCAGAAGATAAAGTCCGATGAGAGGACCAAAAAAATACCAGTGGTGGTTTTAACCTCCTCCAAGGAAGATGAAGACATAGTGGAAAGCTACAAGCTCGGTGTAAACAGTTATGTTAGTAAACCCGTGGAATTTGATGAATTCACCAAGGCAGTTTCCACTTTAGGATTATACTGGATATTACTGAACAAACCACCAGAATAAGTGATTAAAATGGCAGGAAATCTCAAAATACTCATACTGGAAGATGTAGAGTTCGATGCCGAACTCATAGTACATGAGATGCGTCGGGAAGGCATCGATTTCATATCCAGGAGGGTAGAGACAGAAGAGGGATACGTAAATGCACTGGAAGATTTCAGTCCTGACGTGGTGCTGGTGGACCATTCCCTGCCCCAGTTCGATGGTGTTACTGCACTGGAAATCCTGAAGGAGAAAACCCCAGACACCCCTCTTATATTTGTAAGTGGTAAGATAGGGGATGAATTTGCAGTGGACGTCCTTAAGAAGGGTGCCACGGATTACGTCTTTAAAAATAACCTACTAAAACTGGTACCTGCAATTGAAAGAGCCTTAAAAGAACGTTCTGAATTACTGGAGAGGAGAAAAGCAGAAGAAGAACTTAAAACCGCCTATAACGATATGGAGGTAAGGATCCAGAACAGGACCCGGGAACTATCCCAGATCAACCAGAGATTGCTGGGGGAAATTGCCGAGCGTAAACTGGTAGAAGAGGCTTTAAATAAATCCATCAAAGAGAAGGACGTGCTCCTGAAGGAGATACACCACCGGGTTAAGAACAACCTGCAGATCGTATCCAGTCTTCTAAGTTTACAGTCCCAGTATGTGAATGAACCTGGTTCTGTTGAGTTATTCAAGGAAAGCCAGAGCAGGATAATATCCATGGCCTTAATACATGAAAAACTGTACCAAACCGGGGATTTAACCAGGATAAACCTCTCTGAATATGCAAATGAACTGATCGGCGACCTGTTTCGGTCCTACAGTGTCAACACCCACCTGGTGAAGTATCAGATAGAATCCAAGAACATCCTCCTGGACATAAACACCGCCATTCCCTGCGGACTGATAATCAACGAACTGGTGACCAATTCTATTAAACACGCCTTCCCCGATGACCGGAGTGGGGAAATTAAGATTGACATCCAGTGCCGGGACGATAACTGCATATTAAAGATAGCAGATAACGGTGTTGGTTTCCCAGATGATCTGGATATAAATGATGTAAAGACATTGGGCCTGCAACTGGTTACCAGCCTCACCAAACAACTGGATGGTACCATAGAGCTCGATAGAGAAGGCGGCACCTGTTTTACCATTAAATTCAACGAGCCCGGGTGTTGAGAAAAAGTAACAAATTTAAAGCCCGGTGTAAAAAATTAAAAATTAAAGCCCTGGGTGTTAAAAAAGTAATGATTTAAGGGCCCTGATTTGAAAGATTTAATGCCCAAGTGTTGAATAAAAAAGTAAGAATTTAAAAGCCCAGGTGTAAAAAATAACGAGTAAAGCCCTGGGTGTAGAAAGGGTACTATTTTTAAAATTTGAGGGCCTTTATTATATCCCCATCGGATATGATTCCAGTCATCTTATTTCCTTCCATTACCACCAGCTGGTTTATTATTCCGTCCGAACTGGATCTCATCTTTTTTACTGCCTTTATTAGATCTTCATCAGGACCGATGACTGCCACGTCTTTCACCATGACTTTTTCCACGCTGGTTCCCAGTTCATATTTATCCAGTATAAGGTTGTGGCCCAGATCAGTGGCGGTTACAATTCCTACGAGTTTATCCTCAAATACCACTGGAAGAGAGCTTATCTTGTGTTTCATCAATTTTTCAAAGGCAAACACTACATCTTCTGATGGTGGAACGGTTATCACGTTCCCTGCTGTCATAACGTCTCTAACTTTTAGATCTTCTAACATACTTGTTCACTTCCATTGTGGGGTCCTGGTTTTATCCATTATTCCCCTTTTTTTTGATTGGTTGATTTAAAAAAAATCAATAATTTAACTGTTTATTCCGCTAATTCAATAATTTAATCATCTATTTTTTAAAATTTGACTTGGTTATATCCTCAATTATGGAGTCCAGGGTGGTGGTGACGTCTATGTTCTCGATAACCGGGACATGGTACTTGTTGGCCTGGCTTTCGAAGTACTTGTGGGTCCTCCTTATTGCGCCGAAATAATTCATGTAACGTTTAAGGGGTCTTCTAGCCCATAACTGTCTGCATCTTGAGTAGAATCTTCCTTTATGCACTTCTTCGTCCTGTATGGTTAACACGTACATGTTAACATTTGGACGGGCCACCAGATCTTCCCGTACAAAACCGGGTACGATGTGCACTCCTTCTATCACGATACTTATACCTTCTTTAAGGGCTCTTTCTATAACAGCATCCACTCCTACGCTCACGGTGTCTACATGGTCCCGGAATCCGATGAGTACTTCATCCAGTTCCGGTGGTGGTGGTATACGCAGTGAATGGTAAGCAGTGTAGCTTGATTCATATATGGTGGGTAGTAATTCCTTGGATACTATCTTACGCATTACTTCCCGTATCATATCCGTGCTGATCATGTTACGGATGCCCAATCGGTTAGCCACTTCAAAGGCAATGGATGAGGTCCCCACTCCAGATGCACCCCCTATAAGGATTATCAGGGGATCCCGGCATTTACGGAGTCTTTTCCACATTCCATATTTTTCTGCTATTTCCCTGTTTTCATCCTTGAGTTTTTCACCCACGATCTGGATGAGGTCGTCGATGGTTATAACCTGGATACCCTCCTTGCGCAGGTAAGCTTCTATGTGTGATGCGAAGGTGTAAGCTTTGTTTGGATCCATCTCTGCCCGGGTGAGGGACCTGGCCAGGACTCCCTTAGAGAAAGGCTCCCTGTATTTTTTACCGCCTACCTGTCCTTCGACTAATATCATCTTCACTTTTTACACCTCAAAATAGGATGGGACATATGCTTTTATACTAGCAAGTTGGCTTTGTTGGTTTTAGTTTAAAAGACTTTCCCTTCTAAAAAGAATTAAAAAAAAGTTATTATAACTCGATAATTTCAACCCGGATGGAAAGAGCATCTTCTGGGTCGTCAATATTAATCAAACATCCATGACCCCTGGAAAGATCACCAGGATTGACTGTTATGGTCTTGCCTACCTGGTCAATCCCCCTTGATTCATGGATATGTCCACAGAGGTTAACAGTAGGCTGGTATTCTTCGATTATTTTACGGATGCTGGTACTTCCCGCATGATCACCAGAGGGTAGTGTATCTGTTTTAGTTCCGTAGGGTGGGGCGTGAGTTAATAAGAGGGATATTTTTTCCTGGGAGACTCCTTTTATTGCCGAACTCACTCCGTCGTAGATCTCCACCTCCTCAAATTCCTGTGGAGTGTTGAATGGGGTGTGATTGGACCCTCCAAATCCACAGATACCAATACCGTTTATTACCAGGCTGCGGCCGTGTACGTTAACTGCCCGGGAGTTATCTATCCTGCCACTGATTTCTAAAGGGTCGCAGTTACCAGGGATCGCTAAGACCGGGATGTCGAAGGTGCTTATATCATTTAATATATCCTCACCCAGCTCTGGCGGACCGAACTGGGTTATGTCACCGGTTATTATAATGAGATCCACCCGGTTGTTTTTCAGGTGTTCCATGAGCTTCTTATGGTCGCTGTGTATATCGCTCACCTGCAGGATTTTCATAATTTTCTCCGTAGTCTATCTTAAGCTTATAATTATGTTATTAAATTAAGTTAAACTTTGTTGAAGTTAAGCAATCTGTTCATTGAAGAATGAGGAGAGTTCCTTTAGACTCTCTTTGATATTTTCCTTGGTTCCGTAGATCATTATCACGTTGTCTTCCTCAAATTCCAGGATGACGTTATGGTACTCGGCTATGTCCACCAGTCTTTCCTCGGAGATTGGCTGTTTAAAGGTTAGTCTGGCCATTGAAAAACCAGATGGTGCGCCTACTACGAATCGTGGTTTTTTATCTGGTATTTCATATACCTGCTCCCCCATGGATGCTTTTTTAAGTTTTTCCACCCAGCTTTCCACGTATTCATCGCTGATGGTGTCTGCCAGGGTTAAGAGCGTATCTTGCACCGAGTTCAGGAGATCGTTTATCCTTTTAATCTCCTTCATCCGCTCGGGATCGGTGGGGTCTACTTTATAGAAGTTGATAACTGTCTTGGCCATCTGAATATTCTTGTTTACACCAAAGGGTATTTCCACATCCCTTTTTAAGAGGTCGGTTAACAGGTCGACCAGTATCATCCAGGTCTGTTCTGCGGGTAAATTAGTCATAAGTGCTCTTCCAGGATCTTCTTACTGCTGTAGTTGAGCTTTGCATCAGCTTCATTTAATTCCTTTTCGATTTCAGCTATCTTGCTGTAGGATTTGAGGAAAAGTACATGGTAACTTTCAGTTCCGGTTACATTTAAAATAGCTATTTTTTCATCTTCTTTTATGGTTTTATTTTCAATTGAGGCCTTGTACTGTACAAAGGGTCCGTATTTTTCCGGTAATTCATCATATTTAAATATGCCAACCAGGGTTGCTATGAACATAAAAACTACACCTCGAAATCCTTTTTATTTTTAGTTATATCGGTGGTGTAAATGATATATGTAATTAAACGTATTTAAAAAGTAGCGTTAAAGAGAGGGCTCTAAAATAGATTAATCTTTAAGGGTTGTTTATTTAAAAAAAATAAATAGGGAGAGGTAGTTCACTCTCCGCCGGTTATTTCATCCAGTTTAGCCAGGGCGGGGTCGGTGCTTATCTGGTGAGCATCTACTGTTATATCATCTTTACTTAATCCCATAGCAAGACCGTAAAGCTGAGCTAAGTGGAATACTGGTATATCGAAGTCGGTTCCAAATTTGTCGTTGACTTCAACCTGTCCTACATCGAACTGTAAGTGACAGAAAGGACATACATTAACAATGGCATCCACACCAGCTTCTCTCATGTTGGTTAATTTTTCTCTGGTATAATCGGCGGTTACATCCAGATCTCTGGATCTGAGTCCTCCACCAGCGCCACAGCACATCATTTTGTCTTTGTAATCAACTGATTTTGCTCCTGTGACTTCTACCAATTCATCAAGGATGGTTGGTTTCATAGGATCGTCGATTCCGATTTCAGCACTAGGTTTGAGGAAGTGACATCCATAGTGGACAGCTACGTTAAGATTTAATGGTTTAGTAATAGCTTCAGACAGTTTATCCATTCCAATATCGTTGTAGAGGATTTCTGCAAAGTGTCTTACTTTAATTTCACCTTTAAACTCTTTACTACCGGCTTCTTTAAGGACTTTGTTAATTTTTTCTTTCATTTCCTCGTTTTCTTGAAGTAGGTGGTTGCTTTCGAAAAGGGAACCGAAACATCCATTACATTCTGTCATGATGTCATTACCCTGTTCTTCAGCTATGGTAATGTTTCGAGCAGCAATGGATGCCCATGTGGTTCTATCAAATGATCCAAAAACCCCTGGTGCAGGGCAGCATGAAGCTCCTTCCATATCTTTAAGTCCCACACCTAATGTGTCAAAGAGTATTCTGGTAGATTTTTCGATACCAGGGTATCTGTTATTCATAATACATCCTAAAAAATATGCAAATTCTTGTTCGGCCATCTTATCACCTTATTCTAGTTCTCCTTTCTCCCAGTTGTAACCAATTAGACCATCGAAACCGGTGGCTTTGATTATATTCTGAACTTCTTCCAGGGCTCCAGGGAAGCTGTGAGTGGTTGGTGGTAATTCATCCAGTCCCACACTTTTCCTCAGCGCCCTTGTAGCATCGTTGATAGGCACTCCGTGTCCTGTCTTTGCAACAAATGATCCTACTGCTTTATGAGCAGATCCCATGTATCCTGCCTGGGCAGCGTAGTTTCTGACTATTTTTACGATATCCACAATCTTAATGCCCCTAGGACATCTTTCCTGACATTCATAACAGGTTGTACACATCCAGAGTGTGTCATCTGATATTACATCATCTTTAAAGCCCATTAATGATTTTCTTACTATCTGTCTAATTCGGTATGGGGTTCTTCTTCCAGAAGGACATGCTCCGGTACATGTACCGCACTGGAAACATAATGCCAATGTGTCAGCACCAGCATCCATTACTTCTTGTTTAAAATTTACATCTATACTATCACGAGTTATTGTATCTTCTTCTCTCCCTTCAAGTAAAGTCATACTATCACTCCTTTTTGTTTGGGGTTTTTCTTCTTTGGATTTTTCTTCTTTAGATTCGGTTGTTTTTTCAACTGGTTTTTCTGTTTTTTTGGCTTCTTTAGGTGTTTCATCAGGTTTTACGGCTTTTATTTCAATTTCCTTTTCAGGTGCGGTTTCAGCTGGTTTTTCTGATACGTCTTTTGGAGTTTCCGTTGGTTTTGTTTCTTGTTCCTCTGTTTTCATCTCTGGATCTGGCTGTGGCTGTTTTTCTGTCTTCTTTTGGTTCTCTGACTTGTCTCCCCCACTTAACATATTTTTTAAGCGCTTTAGTTGTTTCATTCTCTTTCACGCCCTGATGGTCAATACCAGTCTGTGTGAAAACTTGTAATTTTCATATCTAGGTGTGCTTTATGCTATATATAAACGTTGCTAAAAATTTGCTGAGTGTAACCTTTTAGGTGACACCTTATTGTTTAACGTTTGTTATTTATCTAAAAAGAATGAATAATTAAATCCAAGTAAATAAAATGAAATTACAGAAACTACTCCCCTCAATTTTAAGCAGTCTAAGGATCATCCTGGCATTTGTACTGTTTTACACTTTCCTAAACCAGATGATAGTATCTTCGGTTATCATCTTTATAATCGCCCTATCCACCGATTATCTGGATGGGTTTATAGCCCGAAAGTGGGATGCTGCAACTAACTTGGGAGCATACCTGGACACCATCGCCGATTTCGTCCTGGTGACCAGCGCCTTTTTAGCCTTTATAATTGCAGGAATATACCCTTACTGGTTGTTAATTCTCATCATATTCATGTTCCTGCAGTTCATCCTGACATCAGGGATTAAAAAGCCAATCTACGACCCAATCGGGAAGTATTACGGGGCATTCCTTTTTACCAGTGCCGGGGTAACTCTGGTATTACCTTTAAGTTATATCACCTTACCAGTAAGTTACATCACCAGCATACTGCTGATTTTAATCGCTCTCTTCAGCTTACTATCCCTATTAACCAGGTATTACTCATTATATAAAAAAAATTAAATCTATTTACATGTAGAGAGGTAAAATATTACTATAAAAGGTGAATACTACTATAAAAAAAATAAGAGTTACAGATCCATGCTCGAGATAAGCTTACACGACGGCCCGGCCCGGCTGGGAAAATACGATGGACAGGAAACACCAGGTATACTATCATCAAATACTCCCATTCCATTTATCCCAGATGAACCCATGCCCTACAACGTGCCTAAACCACTGGCAGAGTTTTCCGTGAATAAAACCCTGGAGATGGCAGAAGGAATTGGTGAAACTGGCTTGGCAGTTATCCATGGATCTAAATATCCTGAGCTACGGGTAAGATGTGCTTTAGAGCTTGAAAAACTGGGCAATGATATATTGTTGGTCGCCAACCCGGAAGAGCTTTTAAACCGGCCCATGGACCTCATAAAAATTTTGGTGAAGCTCAGGGAAAACATCAGCCCCAACACCGCCCTGTACTTACCCTTCGTTAAGATCCCCTTCATTCCACTACTGGCCTATCTGGGAGTCGATTTCTTCGGGGCTGATTCAGGTAATTTCTACGCCCAGTTAGGGCAGATAACCACTCCCCACAGGATATATGACCTGAAAGACTATGAACTATACCGGTTCAATAAAGAGGAGTTGAGAAATTATAACCAGAACACCCTGGACTTCGTGTTACGGGAAGTCCGGGAAAACATCCGGAACAAAACCCTACGAAACCTGGTGGAAGAAAGGTGCTGCTCCTCCACGGAAACCATGACTGCCCTGAGGATCCTGGACCGTGACTATGGGGAGTATCTGGATGAATATACTACTCTCTATTAAAAAATAAATATACCCCTCTCTATTAAAAAAATAGAAATTCAAATTCACTTTTTACTTACTGTTTTAACCAAATAATGGAGCAAACCCACTTCTGAAGTTAACATTGCTTCAAAACCGTAATGGGCAAGAATATCCTCCACATCCTGAGCAGCAAGCCGCACATCCATAGGAGGTCCCGGTATTCCTTCCATCTTTTTAAATTCAACCACAGCAAAAATACCTTCTGGTTTAATAACTCTGCTTATCTCCTTCATCACATCTTCTGTTTCATCATTTTCCACAAATCCATGCAGGACATTAGCCATAATGCATAAATCAATGGAATCATCATTTAAAGGGATTTTATCGGTTAAGTCTACTATTTTCGCCTCTAAATTCTCCATACCTTTTTCTTGAGCTTCTTGTTTTACGTTTTCTATTGATTCTGGGTATACATCTATAGCATAAACTTTACCTTTATCTCCCACAATTGTTGATGCAGCGAAGGAAATATATCCATCTCCACAGCCTGCATCTAGGAAGATGTCCCCTGATTTTAAACCAGCGATGGCCAGTACTTTATCCGGGTTTAAGACACCCCTAGTTGATTTACCGTGATGAACATGGCCCTTTTTTCTTTCCAACATGTTTTTTAACCTCGATTAATTTTCCGACTTCAACCTGTTCTTGGAGAACAGTATAACCCCAATGGCAAAGAGTATCACCGTCAGAACCAAACTAACAGCTACTGAGTAGGATATATCGTTCCATCCTCCACCATAGGTTAGTGTAGAGCGGAGGGCGTCCAGTATATGGGTCCAGGGTAAGAAGGCGTTGAATGGGATGCCGAATATCTCCACGTCAGGAAGTGGGAAAAAGGCTCCTACCAGAAAACTCGCCGGGACAGTGATCAGGGTACCCAAATTAGTCGCCTGGCTCACACTGGTAACAAATGCTGCTATTATCATTCCCAGTGCAATAGAGGCTATACCCCCAATTACACCCACTAAGATGGCCAGAAGTATGGAATTAAGACCGCCCTGCCAGTGAAATCCTATGGCCACTGCCACTACTAGGAGTATGATCACCTGGACAACCACCACCAGGGACCAGGGTATAAGGCCGCCGAACATGAGGTCGAATCCCTTCATCTTGGATAACTTCAGCCGGGCCAGGGTCCCAGACTCCACCTCCCGGGTGAAGTTGGCAGCCACCGTGGTAGCTAGGAGGAGTATGGCAAATACGATCATCCCAGGTGCAATGAAATCGAAACTGGTGAAGTTCTGGGTCCCCTCGATGGGCTCCACCTTGGAATTTAAAAATACAGTCGGCTGAGCACCCGGGGTTCCCTGGACTGCGTTTTGAGTCTGAATTACTATTTCATCCTGATACTGGGCCAGCACACCAACTAAAATGCCCTGGGATACTCCAAAATTAATAAATCCAGTGTCACCACGGATTATTAGGGTGGATGTTATATCTGGTGAGGTTGATTGACTTGCTGCCAATGGATTGGTGGTGGTCATGATAGTATGGTTTATGAGCGCCAATACCGACTCTGAAAAGTTATCCGGTATAATCAACGCGGCATCGATGTCCCTGGTCTTTAAAAGAGCGTCAGCCTCACTTTCACTCATCTTGGTCACGTTGAAGAGGTTAACGTCACTATTTTCATATTTAGCCTCTTCTAAAAGTTGAGTAAGGTTATTTCCAAAATTGATGCGTTCACCAGTCATAGGGATGGTGACTGTCTCATCATAATTTACAATGGCCAGTTTATAGGGGGTGTTGCTCTGCCCCATGCCCCCGAAGGCGAATCCGAAAACCAGCATGAAAAATATGGGGAAGACCAGGATGAAGAAAAGTCCCTTTCTGTCCCTTACCAATTCCTTTAAATCCTTATTAGCTAAGCTTAAAAACTTCATTTTTACTCCCTCAGCCTGGTTCCAGTGAGATCGATGAACACGTCTTCCAGGGTATTCTGGCGTACTGAAAGGTCGGCCATACGCGCTCCTGTCTCTTCAATATCATCTATGATCTGTGGAAGCTTACCCACGGCATTTAATGCCCGGAGGTTAATAATTCCCTCTACTTCCAGGACGGATAATACATTTCCCGTCTCTTCAATCTTTTTAATTACTTTCTGGTTCATGCTGTCATCAGAAAGGGTTATCTCCACTACGTCTCCCCCTCCTATTTCCTTTTTAAGGTTCACCGGAGTGTCCAGTTTAAGGAGTTTACCGTGGTCAATTATAGCCACCCTATCGGACAGTCTATCTGCCTCATCCATAAGATGGGTGGTAAGGATGACTGTTTTTCCTTCATCACGTAAAGAGAGAATGTATTTCCAGAGCACCTGGCGTGACTGGGGATCCAGCCCCTCTGATGGTTCGTCCAGCACCACTATTTCCGGCTGGTGAACCACTGCCATGGCCAGATTCAAACGGCGCTTCATTCCCCCGGACAGATTCTTAACCAGGGTATTTGCCTTGTCTGTAAGGAAGAGATCCTCCAGTAGCTGGTCAACTCTCTGTTTTAAAACATCCTTGGGAACTTCGTACATATCCCCTATTAGTTTAAGGCTCTCAGCACAGGTGAGATTGTCCCATAGAACTATTTCCTGGGGACAAACACCAATAGCTGCCTTGTCGAACTTCTCCATATCCTGGCCGTCGATTATTACCCATCCGCTGGTGGGTTTCAGTAACCCCACCATCATATTGATAGAGGTGGTTTTGCCGGCTCCATTGGGACCTAAAAAACCAAAAACCTCCCCTTTCTTTATCTGTAAACTCAGTCCATCCACTGCCTTAAAGCCATCGAATTTCCTGGTGATATTCTGAGTTTCTATGATGTAATCAGCCATATTCATCCGCCGTATTGCTTACTCCAAATTTTAGATTCTTAATTTTATTGGATGATCACTGCTATTATATTTTGTTCTATGATGGGAATTGCCAGTTTTAATGTAAAAAATCCAAGTTATAATTAAAAGAAAAGACAAAATAGTAAGAAAGGGTGTCCAGATGATGAAGATGATTGAAAAAATCGAGATCACCATGATGAACGAAACCGTCCACAACTTCCGCAAAGGCGAATTTGGAGTTCAAAACATTGAAATAGATGAAACCAGAGGCTTTATAGAAATCGAATATGGTGTTCAGGAAGGTGGAGAAAAGAAGGTATTGATACCACTCCAGAATGTGGAGAAATGCGAATTTATGGTGAAGAATACAGACGAAAACCAGGTTAAGGAAAAGACAAACCTTCCTAATATTAAAAAGAATCAAAAAACCTAACCGCCCGTAGTTTAAGAGAAATCTTAGTATTTCTATGATCAATTCAATATGCTTCATGAAGATTCATACAATAAATATTTTTTTAAAAGTAGAACTAGATTTAGATGTTACAGTTTCAGTCTAATTGCTGAGAAATCATTTAATACTATAATTTTACTTCTCATATGCTCTTACTATAATCCTAACATCTTAAAACACTATATTAATTAAGTGAAGTGAAAGCAAATTGACCCAAAATACTATTGTTAATAATTTTTATTCCATGAATGTAAGTGATAAAGAGATTAATCTTATCTAATCGAAAGGTAAATGATTTAAATAATAATTGTAAATATTTTAATTGAACAGTGGTTATATGGTCCGATATAAAAAAAATCCATTAGTTTCTCCAGTAGTTAAGTGGGTTGGAGGAAAAAGACAATTATTAAAAACTATACGTGAGCATATTCCAAAAAAAATTGATCATTATTGCGAACCATTTGTAGGTGGAGGGGCTGTTTTATTTGATTTACAGCCTAAAAAAGCAATTATCAATGATTTGAATAGTGAATTGATGAATGTTTATAGTGTAATTAAAAATGACGTTGATGAACTAATATTGGATTTAAAACAACATAAAAATGAAGCAGATTATTTTTACAGATTGAGAGAGTTAGATAGAGATAAAAAGAAATATAACACTCTTTCTGATATTGAAAAGGCTTCTAGAATAATATATTTAAATAAGACTTGTTATAATGGCTTATTTAGAGTTAATAATGCTGGAGAATTTAATACTCCCTTTGGTAGATATAAAAATCCTAATATAGTTAATGAACGAATATTAAAAGCTGTCCATTCATATTTCAATCAGTGTAATATATCATTTCATAATGAGGATTATGAACTAATTCTAGAATCTTTAAATAAGAATGCTTGTGTATATTTAGATCCTCCTTATGATCCATTATCAGATACATCTAGCTTTACAGGTTATAATAAAGGAAGATTTGATAAAAAGGAACAGAAAAGATTAAAAAATTGTTGTGATTCATTAGATAATAAAGGAATAAAGTTTTTACTTTCTAATTCTTCCACAGAGTTTATTAGAGATTTATATGATGGCTATGAAATTATTGTAGTTCAAGCAAAACGTTCAATAAATTCGGTTTCAAATAAAAGAGGCCAAATTGATGAAGTTTTAATCAAAAATTATGACAAAAAATGATGATGCTTGGGAAAAACTATTTGAGAAATTTGATATTCTCGATAATATAGAAAAGAACGGTAGGTTTGTAATTTCTGCTTCCCAAATTAAAGAAGTTAGAGAACCTAGATTAATGGTTAAATTTGATTATGAAAATCAACTACCTAAAATTTTTTCTGAAAATAAATTAGCAATACTTCCTATAAATCGGGGTAAATATGTTATTTCTAAATTCAAAGCATATCATAAACTAGATGAAAAATCTAAAGAAATTATTAACGAAGTCAAATTTCCAAAGTGTATTGAAAGTATAGATTTTAATAACATTAAGGGTGAAACTCAAGCCCTTAATTCTGCTTACATAGCAGGCATTCTAGCTGATTTTTTAGGGGATAAAAAGATATATCCAACAGTTGAAGGTAGAATGAGTTCAGGTAAATTTGATTTTAATATTTTAGATATTTCCGAAACAAGCACTATGGATGTTTCAATCGATAATTCCCAAATAGAAATTGATGGAGCATATGAAGGATTGGACTTCTTAGCTCTGATTGAAGTTAAAACTGAATACCCTGAAAACTTTTTAGTCAGACAATTATATTATCCGTTCATAACTTGGAAAAGATGCGTAGAGAAGGAAGTTAAAACTATTTTTTTAGTATATTCGAATGGTATTTTTAGTTTGTATGAATATGTATTTAGTAATGAGTCTTGTTACAATTCTTTGAAATTAATTAAACAAGCAAATTATTCTATAATCGATGGTGAAATTGAAATAGCAGATATAGAATTAATAGCAAACAAGGTTCAAATAATTCTGGAATCTAACATTCCTTTTCCACAAGCCGATAACTTTGAACGACTAATTAGTTTATGTGAATTACTCAAAGAAATAAAATTGACTAAAGATGAAATAACTGAGAAATATTCATTTAATATGCGTCAATCATATTATTATACTTCTGCAGGTATGTACTTGGGGTTAATTGATAGAAATCATATAAATGGTAAAGTCTGTTTTTCTTTAACCAAAAAGGGGAATAAAATATTTGATTTACCACTCAAACAAAGACAGTTAGAATTAGTAAAATGTATACTCGAGCATAAGGTATTTTTAAACATTTTCAAATTATGGCTTGAAAAAATAGAAACACCTTCTTTGGATGATTGCGTGCATATAATGAAAGAAATAGGCATCTATAATGTTGATTCTGAAGAAACTCTCAGAAGACGGGCTAGAACTGTTTTAAGATGGCTTGAATGGATTATGGACTTGAAAAATATATAAATTTTCTATCTTTTTTTAGAACTAAATCTAAATAGAATCTTGGAGTATTGATAAAGAAGCCCCGCCTAAAACCACCAGGGCTTCTGCCTCCATGAAATGTAGATCAGAGGGTATTATCAGACAGTGGAGCGGTCCACCGAAATCTTCATCCACCAGTTTACTTATAATATCGGCGCGTACCACTGGTTTTTCGGCCCCTGCCCGGGCCACCACTACAGCTAATGTGTCC
>Ga0067045_1003902_pt1 | contig 14428 bp, 13 predicted proteins | sample TerdegcTABiofilm_FD_59184 | JGI IMG/M metagenome (GOLD analysis project Ga0067045, IMG submission 59184) | Combined Assembly of (Gp0054472, Gp0054536) Wastewater bioreactor microbial communities from Singapore -Terephthalate degrading...
CTTTTTTACACTGTGAAACACGAAAAGTGGATAAGTCCGGTTGTATTAACTTTATGAGTAAAAAATATGAAGTTGGTCTTAATTTCATCGGCTGCACAGTGGATGTCGTCTATGATCCGGCAGATATCTCACAACTTACGATCGAATATGAGGGCTATACCCCTTGGCAAGCTAAAGAACTAGTCATCGGTGAGCGTGTTGGAAAACGTCTGGGATTACCGGAGCACTTGGAAGTTTGGCCGGCAGATTCCTCCAGATTGCTTACTGCAGCTAAATCAAAGAATAAAGAAAGACTTTACCGACAGAATCCTGCTATCTCCTTTCGAAGTGTAGGGAAGGAGGATGGCAGTCATGTTTGAAACCTTTTACAACTTAAGCCGAGTACCCTTTTCCAGAGATATTCCAACTCAGGAATTATATAAATCGGTCGTCTTGGAAGAAACGCTTGGCAGACTTCAGTATGCGGCTGAGCGCAGATGGTTTGCGGTCATCACCGGAGACTGCGGAACGGGAAAAACAACTACAATCCGCTGTTATGCTGAAGTTTTAAACCCTGCTAAATTTAAAGTGCTCTATATTTCAGATTCTAAGCTTACCCCTCGCCATTTTTACAAAGGGCTCTTAGAACAACTTGGGCATGAAGCGAAATTTTACCGGGGTGATGCCAAACGGCAGCTGCATCGGGAAGTTGAACTCATGCAGGTAGTCCACCATCAGCAGCCGGTTGTGGTTGTAGATGAAGCCCATCTTCTGGATAAAGAAATGCTGGAGGAAGTTCGGTTTCTCCTCAACATGAACATGGATGCCAAAAGCCCAATGGCGCTCATTCTGGTAGGACAAACAGAGCTCTGGGATCGTTTGCAGATGCAATCTTACGCAGCAATTCGTCAGCGGATTGATCTTCAGTGTAAACTGAACTACTATGACCGCTCTGAAGTAGGGGCCTATATTAAACAGCATTTGGCTTATGCCGGAGCCACTCAGGATATTTTTTCTGACCAGGCCATTGATGACATCTACCGTTTTTCCAGCGGAACAGCCAGACTCATCAACAAAGTATGTACCCATGCGCTGATGTATGGTGCTCAAAACGGTCACCGGATCATTGATGACCGGATGGTCAAACGGGTTATTGAGGGGGAACTGGCATGAATCGTAGAAATTTAAGCCTTGAGGATTACTTTATCCGGACAAACTTCTACGATTTGCTGCCACTCGCAATTCAAATAGCTGAGGACATTGGATATAGCCAGCAAGAGATGATGGAAGCCATTTGTAAAGTATACGATAAATTTTGTCAGTATCCACCTACCCGAAATAGAACAGCCTGGTTTAGTAGGGTTTTTAAGGAGAAATTATTTGAAGCAAGGGGAGATCTTCTTAGCCTTAGAACACATAGCTAAGCTTGTTGGCCGGTTACTCGAAAGGTGACCGGCTCCCTCAAATCTTTTTTCACCAGAATTGACGGACTGACTGACGGACTTTTTCATATTTGGTCATTTTATCCGTCAGAATATAGACAACTTACACCAGCAATATCTGGTCGTTATACGGTAGCATTAACAGAAAGATTATTAAGCGAAAAACGAAAGTAAAGCAGCAAAGATTATGAGCATCATATTTGTTCGCATTTTTCATATATCAGTTAGGCTATCAATGGGAAGTTTTTGCTGTACCATTATTTTTCTATAATGCAAATCCCAACCCAGGTTAGATTACGTACTTTTTGCGTTAATAATGATTAGGTAAAAGTCCTGCGGTTAAATAAAATGATACCACTGTTATTTTTTGGGGGAATCTATTACTGCCCTATCTTCATCACAAAAAATAGTAATATAATTACAGCGGAAATAAATGATTTACAATGAGGCGGCTTTGGATTATATTGGTCCGTAAGAATATTACAGCAAACTTTTGTGGGTGAGAATTTGAAAACGAAATTAAAGTCGTTAGCATCAATCCAAATGGGCTATTCATTCAGGCCCCGGATGGAGGCGGTGGGTACAGGGCCTTTGCTTGTGATCAGGATGAAAGATCTGACAGTTGAAAACCGTGTGGATTGCAGTGGCTTGCTGCGCGTTGAAATGGAAAAGCTCAAGGACCATCATCTGGTTAAACCCGGTGATCTTTTTTTTCGTTCTCTCGGGCAAGTAACATCGTCCGCCATACTAACCGATGATCCTGGGAAGGCGGTTGTTGCAGCGCCTCTTCTCCGAATTCGGGTAAAGAGTGATTTTGTTATATTTCATCGACATTAATGAGACTGGCAAAAGGAGACTGAAGCAGATGGAAGCCGTTAAAATCGATCAGAAGGACATTAACAACGCCGCGTGGGCGGCCTGCGACACTTTCCGTGGCGTTGTCGATCCCGCGCAGTACAAGGATTACATACTGGTAACGCTGTTTTTGAAATATATCTCGGATATATGGAAAGATCATTACGAAGAGTATCGCAAGCAGTATGGCGACGATGACATTCGTATCCGTAGAAAGCTGGAGCGTGAGCGCTTTGTTTTGCCGAAAGGCGCAAGCTTCTATGACCTCTATGAACAGCGCAACGAGGCCAATATCGGCGAGTTGATTAACGAGGCTCTTGATGCTGTTGAAGAGGCCAATAAGGCTAAGCTTGAAGGCGTGTTTCGCAATATCGACTTCAACAGCGAGGCCAACCTCGGCAAAACGAAGGACCGCAACCGCCGCCTCAAGATGCTGCTGGAGGATTTCCACAAGCCGCAGCTTGATATGAGGCCCAGCCNGGTTTCCGAGGATGTCATCGGCAATACGTATATCTACTTAATTGAACGCTTTGCGTCTGATTCCGGCAAAAAGGCCGGCGAGTTCTATACTCCTCATAAAGTGTCGGAGTTGGTGGCCAAGCTGGCCGGTCCCAAACCCGGAGACCGCATTTGCGACCCGGCCTGCGGTTCCGGCGGCCTTTTAATTGAAGCGGCCCGTGAAGTGAANGATCGAAACTTCGCTCTCTTCGGCATGGAGGTGAACGGAAGCACCTGGGCGCTGGCCCGNATGAACATGTTCCTGCATGGGGCGGACGGCGCCCGCATCGAGTGGTGCAATNCGCTCACCGGCCCGGCGCTGGTGGAAAATGACCGGCTGATGAAATTCAACATTGTAATCGCCAACCCGCCGTTCTCGCTGGACAAATGGGGCGCCGACGAAGCGGAAAACGACCGTTTCAATCGTTTCTGGCGCGGGGTGCCGCCCAAGAGCAAAGGNGACTGGGCCTTTATCAGCCACATGGTGGAGGCGGCGCTGAANAAGGAAGGCCGCGTGGCTGTGGTAGTGCCGCACGGCGTTCTGTTCCGCGGNGCTGCCGAAGGCCGTATCCGGCAGAGCATGATTGAAGAAAACCTGCTGGACGCCGTTGTTGGACTGCCGGGTAATCTTTTCCCGACCACCAATATCCCGGTAGCCATTCTGGTCTTTGACCGCAGCCGGGAAAAAGGCGGGGCCAATGAGAACCGCGAGGATGTGCTTTTCATTGATGCCAGCCGGGATTACCTGCCGGGTAAAAACCGGAACACCCTTTCAGATGAACATATTCGAAAGATCGTCGACGTCTATAAAACACGAGAGAATGTGGATAAATATGCTTACGTGGCTACCTTTGAAGAAATAAAAGATAATGATTTCAACCTCAATATTCCACGCTATGTAGACACTTTTGAGGAAGAAGAGGAAATTGATATCGAGGCCGTACAGAAGGAGATTGACAGATTGGAAGCTGAACTGGCTGAGGTTAGAGCTAAGATGGCTAAAAAGATCAAGGAGGCGGGAGTATGAGCGCTAATCAACTTTCGCTCCATCCACTGAAGAAGGAGCAGTTGCCCAAAGGTTGGCAGTTGCTTCCTGTTGGCAAAGTTTTAATCGAATCTCAGTATGGTACAAATGCTTCTTCATCAGAAAACGGTAACACTAGGGTAGTAGGTATGAAGGATATTCAAAATGGTAGTGTACGGATTAAAGAGCTGGTTTGTGTTAACTTATCAAAAGAAGAGCGATCCAGATATATCCTTAAAAAGGGCGATATCTTGATCAACAGAACCAATAGTTATGACCTTGTTGGCAAAGTTGGGATTTATAATTCGGATGATGAAGTGGCCTTCGCGTCTTATTTGGTAAGGCTTATGGTTAAAAAGGAGCTTATTATTCCTGAGTATTTGAATTATTGGTTAAACAGTTTTAGTGCTCAAAAAATTATAAAACGAATTGCTACGAGAGCTGTTAGCCAAGCTAACGTAAATCCGACTGAATTCAAAAAGCACTGCTTTGTTTTGCTACCACCACTCACTGTACAAAAAGAAATTATTGGTCTATTAAGCTGCAGTTCAGATATCATTGAAATAATTGAGCAATTGATCAATGCTAAGGAGAAGCAGTACCGGTGGTTATTGAGCGGGCTTGTTTTAAACAATAAACATGTTCGTGGGCAGATAAAAGATTTTACATCAGAGGTATCGAAACACAATCGTGACGGGTCGATTGACCTAGTACTTAGTGTAACCAACCATAGTGGATTTGTTCTCCCGGAAGAACAGTTTGAGCGTCGAGTTGCCAGTAGCGATTTGAGTAATTACAAAATAGTTTTAAATGGACAGTATGCCTACAACCCTTCGCGTATCAATGTCGGATCAATCGCCCGTCTGGACGGTTGGGAGAAAGGCGTGCTCAGCCCGATGTATGTTGTGTTCAAACTCAATGAGAAGAAAGTCATCTCAGACTTTTTTCTGCACTGGTTATCCTCTCATGAAGCCAGAGAACGCATACGAAGAAGTGCCCAGGGTAGCGTAAGAGAAACCGTCAGCTTTGCTGACTTTGGAGCTATCCCTTTTCCTATTCCTCCCCTTGAACAGCAGCAGAATATAGCAGAAGTCTTAAACACTGCACAGCAGGAAATCAATCTTCTAAAAAAACTGGCGGACTCCTACCGCAAGCAGAAATGCGGCTTGATGCAGAAACTGCTAACTGGTAAGTGGCGGGTAAAAACCGGTGAAGATATCGAATCATGAGCGGTGATGCTCTTGGTTAAGTATTGATGCCGGTAGTATTCACGGCGTATTGCATTTAGAGGACATACACGGGATATACGATCCTGATTTGCGGAGGTGAGCAAATGAACGGATTTCAATTTAATGAAAAATACCTTTCCCAGATCCCGGCGCTTCAGTTTTTGATGAATCTGGGGTTTGAATATCTAACCCCCGCACAGGCTTTGAAAGAGCGCCGGGGCAGATACGGCAATGTGCTGCTGGAGGGCGTTCTGCGAGACCAACTCAAGCGGATCAACCGTATCAGCTACAAAGGGCGCAAATATCTATTCAGCGAGGAGAACATTCAATCGGCCATCCAGAAATTAAAGAACGTCAAATATGACGGCCTGCTGAGGACCAATGAGGCAATATACGATCTGATCACCTTGGGCACGGCTCTGGAACAGACTATTGAAGGTGATTCAAAAAGCTTTAATTTGAAGTACGTCGACTGGCGCAACTGGGAGAACAACAAGTTTCACGCAACCGCGGAGTTCAGAGCGGAGCGTTCCCGCAGTACGGAAACAGCGCGTCCGGATATCGTTCTCTTTGTCAACGGTATTCCACTTGCCGTAATTGAATGCAAATCGCCCAATGTCGAAATTGAACAGGCCGTCTCCCAGTCCGTCCGTAATCAGAGCGACGAATACATCCCCAAGTTATTTATCTACACGCAGTTGGTAATGGGGATCAATAAAAATGCCGCGCAATACGCCACTGCCGGAACACCTGCTAAATTCTGGAGCGTGTGGAAAGAGCAGCGCGATAAAGAGGCGGACGTTGTTGGAGTGGTCAATTCCGCCCTTTCAAACAAGCGAAAAAGGCAGCTTTTTAGCGGCGAATTCGCTGTTGCGCGCCCATTCTTCGATTCCCTGGAGGCTGAAGGCGAACGTCTGGTTACGGAGCAGGACAAGGCGCTCTACAGCTTATGCCGTCCGGAGCGCCTGTTGGAGCTGGCCTTCAAATTTACTGTTTTTGACGGCGGAATCAAAAAGATTGCCCGTTATCAGCAATTTTTCGTCATTAAGTCCACCCTGGAACGTGTCAAGCAGCCGGACGGCCAGGGCAGGCGCAAAGGCGGAATAATNTGGCATACTCAGGGCTCCGGCAAATCNTTGACNATGGTAATGCTGACGAGAAATCTTGCCCTGGATCCGGATATCGCNAACCCGCGAATCGTGTTGGTGACTGACCGTGACGACTTGGATAAACAGTTGGGGAACACCTTTGCCGCCTGCGGCCTGGAGCCGAATCGGGCAACATCGGGAAGGAATCTGTTGGATTTGGTTTCGGAACGCAAAGCGGGTATTATCACGACCTTGATTCACAAGTTCGACAAAGCTATGAATATCAAAAAGTATCAGGACGAGTCTGCCGACATTTTTATGCTGATTGACGAAAGTCATCGTACCAACTTCGGCTCTTTCTCGGCACGGATGCGGCAGATGTTTCCGTATGCCTGTTACCTCGGCTTTACGGGTACGCCTTTGATGAAGAAGGAAAAGAACAACTTCGCGAAATTCGGCGGTTTAGTCGAACCGCATTATTCCATAAACCAGGCGGTGCAGGACGGGGCGGTTGTTCCTTTATTATATGAGGGCCGCCATGTGGAGATGGAACAGAACAAAGCCGCTATTGACCTATGGTTTGACCGGCATACGCAAGGGCTGACCAAAGAACAGAAGGCGGACCTGAAAAGGAAATATGCCCGGGCCGAGATGCTGAACAAGGCGGATCAGGTCGTTTACATGCGCGCTTTTGATATCAGCGAGCACTTCCGTGCCAACTGGCAGGGAACGGGATTCAAGGCCCAACTGGTCGGGCCGAATAAGGCTGCGGCGTTGAGGTATCACCAGTATCTCAATGAGATTGGTTTTGTGTCGTCCGAGGTGGTCATTTCCCCGCCGGATACCCGTGAAGGCTATGAGGAGACAGACGACGAGCCGGCGGACGAGGTGGTCAAGTTCTGGCAGAAGATGATGAAGCGCTACGGCAGCGAAGAGGAATACACCAAGCAAATTATCAATCAATTCAAGCATGGGACGGAGCCGGAAATCCTGATAGTGGTCGACAAATTGTTAACCGGGTTTGACGCTCCGCGCAACGCGGTTATTTACTTATGCCGCATTTTACGCGAACACGCACTGCTGCAGGCCATAGCCAGAGTGAACCGCCTTTATGAAGGCAAAGAGTTTGGCTACATCGTGGACTATGCGAGTATCCTGGGCGAACTGGATAAAGCCCTCACCATGTATGGCGCGCTTGAAGAATTCGACGAGAATGATTTGGCCGGCGCCCTGACCTCGGTTAACGCGGAGGTGGAGAAGCTTCCTCAACGATACTCCGATCTCTGGGATCTTTTCAAGGAAGTCAAAAACAGTTATGATGAGGAAGATTACGAGGTTCTCCTTGCCGATGCTGCCGTCAGAGAGGATTTCTACCAGCGGCTGGCGGAGTACGGCAAAACATTGGGGATCGCCTTGTCTGCCGAGTCTTTCATTATGAATACCGATGAGGCGAAACTGCGCCGTTACAAGGCTGACTTGAAGCGGTTTCAAAATCTTAAAGCAGCCGTAAAGCTCCGTTACGCTGAGACTATCGACTACCGGGATTATGAGCCCAAGATTAAAAAATTGCTGGATACGCACATTCAGGCCAATGAAGTCATTCAATTGAATGAGCCGGTGAACATTTTTGACGACAAAATGTTCAATCAGGTGAAGGAAGAGCAGGGCATATATATAGCATGCAAAACAACGGCGGCCAAAGCGGATGCCATCGCACACGCGACCAAGCGGGTTATTACCGAAAAGATGGGTGAAGACCCGGCATTTTATGAAAAGTTTTCAAAGCTGATTCAGCAGGCCATTGAGGATTTCCGGGCAAAACGTATTTCCGATCTGGAATACCTGAGAAAGGTTTCCGATATGCGGAATAAAATTGTTAATAGACGTCACGATGATATTCCCGCCAAACTGGCCGGGAACGAAGACGCCATGGCCTACTACGGCGTGCTCAAGCCGTTTTTTGAGCAACATTGTCTTGAAGACAGTAAATGCGGGGACATAACTGCTGATGTGGCTTTGGCTGTTCAGGAAATATTGAGCCGTCACTGGAAGGTTCAGTTCTGGGACGATGATGATGCCCAGAAACGGGCTATTAACGATATCGACGACTATTTATATGATGAGGTCAAAGGGAATATGGGTATCGCGATCAGCCTTGACCAGATGGACGGGATTATTGAGCGAACAATGCTGGTGGCCAAGCACAGGAGCCTGAAATGAGTTTAAATAGCGGCATATTAACTTATGGCAAAGAGAATATTAGTTACCGCGTTTTCTATGTCGGCAGAAAAACCCTGGAAATTGCGGTCCATCCGGATGGCAGCGTAGTGATAAAAGCGCCGCTCGGATCGGAATACGAAGAAGTGCGGAAGATAGTTGCTAAACGCGCCCGCTGGATTAAGAGGCAACTGGATTATTTTGCGCAGTTTAATCCGAGAACGCCTCAAAGACAATATATCGGCGGGGAGACGCACCTGTATCTGGGCAGGCAATACCGGCTGAAGATAGTCACCGGTGATAAGGATGAGATAAAGCTAACTAGGGGCTATTTCCGTGTTACCGTCAAAGAGAATCCCGCCTATGAAAAGGTTGAAAAGCTGCTTGAAGACTGGTACTTGGAAAAGGCCGCGGAAAAATTCGGTGAGAGCTTCGAGCGTTGCTGGCCTCATTTTGGAAAGCACTTNTTAGCTAAGCCAAGAATGCGGATCCGGCGGATGAAAAAGCGCTGGGGGAGCTTGTCCAAGANCGGGACGCTCACGTTGAACGCNGATTTGATACGTGCGCCCAAGGAATGCATTGATTATGTCGTTACTCATGAATTGTGTCACTTGCGATACCACGACCATAGNCCGGCTTTTTNTCANTTGCTGGAAAAGATAATGCCCGACTGGGAAAAGCGAAAGCATAAAATGGAACTGGCTTTGGTATAAGTCACTTATTATTTGGCTCAAGCAAACGAAGTGATAAAAGATCGCTACGAGGCGTTAAAAGCTTTCTTATTAGCCCTTGGCGATGATGTCCAAATAAAGGAACTCAAAAATTATATTGCTTTCAAACGCATTAGGAACTTTGCCTGTATTGAATTTAGCCCTCAAGCTGGTAAGATATATGCTTATATCAAGGTTAATCCAGGTTCTGTTAATATAATAGAAGGATTTACCCGTGATGTTAGAAATATCGGGCACTGGGGAACAGGGGATTTAGAAATTACCATTATATCTGATGATGACATCGAACGTGCCAAACCTTTATTGGCAAGGAGTTATGAAATTAACTAATATTTGTCCGTGAAAATTACAAATTTTTTATTCACTTTTATAAAAATTTTATGAATTATTTAAAGCCTTTTTAAAGAGTTTTTCTACAATGACCTCATTAAAACAAGGAGGTCATTGTTATGAGCAAAATCAAGCTTTTGTATGATGTGATCATGACCATGAAAGACAAGGAGTCTTGCAGCGGGAATCTCAAAGTAGTGTGCAGCAAGGACCAGGTCAAAATATTCGGCTTGGATAGAGAATTTGAGAAAAACATGGCGGATGGCAAGACGAAGGCAAAGATTAATCTGGAAGTGGATTGTGAAGGAAAGAAAGTGAAGCATGAAAGCAGCACCGAATTTGACGGGTGTTGTTCTCCTGGTAGCGGTCACCATGGTTTAATGAGACACATGATTGCTCATTTTCACGGCCGCCATTCTGACCAGGGTGGCTTGGAAGCCTGGGGCGACACTAAGACGTGCTGCGGGTTCAAGGGGAAGCTGTCCAAGCTGGCGTGTATGCTGAGTGTTTTAAACAGCTTGTATTTATTGTTTAAAATGGCGGATATNAAGGGNANNGTGCTTTTTATCGCGGCGCTGCTGATCGTTAGGGAGGTAATGCAGGTATTGTTTCTCCTGCGCCTGCAAAAGANAGTCTTTAAGCCGATTGAGGATCTAAAAAACGGGGTGGAGGAGATTGCGCGGGGCAATTATGACGTCAGGGTAGAATGCAACATGCGGAATGAAATCGGCCTGCTGGTTGCTTCTTTCAACGAAATGGCGCGCAAACTGGGAGAAAGCGAGAGAACAAGTCTGAATACGAGGAGAACAGAAAGACGCTGGTCGTCAACATATCTCATGACCTGAAGACGCCCATTACCTCCCTGCAGGGTTATGTCGAGGCCATCCTACGGAGACGTGCCGCCGGAAAACAAGGATAAATACTTGCAGATAATCCACCGGAATATTATTTATGTAAACAGACTGATAGATGATCTTTTCCTGTTTTCCAAGTTGGATATGCAGAAGTTGAATTTTCAGTTTGCCAGTGTGCCAATCGGGGCTTTTATGGCTGACCTGACGGAAGAATTCAGGCTTGAGCTTGAGGAAAGACAGGTGCGGCTTGAATACACTGACATGACGGAGAAGGATTCGCCGGTTCGCCTGGACGGCAAGAGAATGCATCAGGCCATCAGGAACATCATCAGCAATGCTTTGAAATACGGGCCGGAAGAGAGTCTGGTTATTAGAGCCGTATTATCGATACAGGGTGACTCCGCCTGTATTGAACTAAGCGACAACGGGCCGGGAATCCCCGCTGATAAACTCCCTCATATTTTCGAGAGGTTTTACCGGATCGATAATGAGCGCACCAAGGATCTAGCGAGCACCGGGCTCGGGCTGGCTATTGCCAGGGAACTGGTGGAAGTCCACAGGGGAAAAATTACGGCTGCAAGCGAGGAAGGCAAGGGCACATGTTTTACAATCACGCTTCCGCTCGCCGGTTGAACTGGGAAGGTGGCCGCGATGAAACACATTTTGATCATTGAGGATGATCTTAATATTGCCGAGTTGGAAAGGGACTATCTCCAGTTGAACGGGTTCAAGGCCGACATCGTCCAGGATGGAGCCCGGGGGCTGAAAAGGGCGCTTACGGGTAATTATGATATTATCATTGTTGATCTGATGCTGCCCGGCAAGGACGGATATGAGATAATTAAAGAGGTCCGGGAAAGACTGGATGTTCCGGTGGTGGTTGTTTCGGCCAAGGGCGAAGATATCAGCAAAATCAGGGGGTTGGAGTACGGAGCCGACGATTATATGACAGAACCGTTCAGCCCCGGTGAACTGGTGGCCAGGATCAAGTCCCATATCAAAAGGTATGAGCGGCTCAAGGGCAACGTTATATCCACCGAAGTGATCACCCACGGGGGGCTGGAAATCAATACGGCATCCCACCAGGTATCCGTTAACGGCAGGGAAGTGCAAATGACCGCGAAGGAATACGAGCTTCTGCTGTTTCTCGCTTCTCATCCGAACATGGTGTTTTCAAAAGAGCATCTTCCGACAGCCATCTGGGGGGACGACAACTATGGGGATACGGCAACAGTAGCAGTGCATATTCAAAAAATTAGAAAAAAGATTGAAAAAGACCCGTCGAACCCGGAGTTGATCGAAACGCTCTGGGGCACCGGATACAGGCTGACAAGCGTTTGCCGGGGTTAAACAGATGGGGAGTAATACATGAAAGCACAATTTGCAATTTTTATTGCTAGTTTCTTTGCGCTTTATGGGGCGATTAACTATTATATCGGGCTGCGCGGGCGGCAGGCCTTCGGCAGACTGATTCCTGCCGGCTGCGGAAAAATATACTGGTGCTTATTCTCATTGCTCGCCTTATCGTATCTCGCGGGCAGATTAGGCGAAAAGTATTTGCCCGTCGCAGTCAGCGACGGCTTGACTTTTGTTGGTTCATACTGGCTGGCCGCGATGAATTACTTGTTTTTCTCTTTGATTGCCATTGATCTGATCCGGCTGGCCAACCGCTGGCTGGGCTTTTTGCCGGAAGGCCTGAAACAGTTCCCGGCGGCTGCAGGTCTTGTTGTTTCTTTACTGGTGGCGGGTATTATTGTTTACGGCGCATGGAATGCCAGAAACCCGCAGCTGCGCCATTATGAAATCGACATTGCCAAGCCGGCGGGGAGCTTGAACCAGCTGCACGTGGTTATGGTATCTGATATTCACCTGGGGAAAATCGTTAATAACGGCAGGCTCACGGATATGGTGAACAGGATCAACAGCCTTAATCCGGATCTGGTCCTGCTTCCGGGAGATATTATCGATGAAAATATCGGTCCCTTTGTCGAGCAAAAAATGCCGGACGTACTACGCATGCTAAAACCAAAGTACGGCTCTTTTGCCGTGTTCGGCAATCACGAGTATATCGGAGGACATGCGGAAGAAGCGTTTCACCATTTGCACGAAGCCGGGATAACAGTGCTGCGCGATGATTATGAGAAGGTGGACGGGGGCTTTTATATCGTGGGCCGGGACGACAGTGCCGGGGGGCGCTACAAGGGCGAGCGCCGCCGGGAGTTAGCCGCCGTAATGGAAGGAGTGGATCACTCCTTGCCGGTGCTTTTAATGGACCATCAGCCGTCTCATTTAGCGGAGAGTCAGGAGCAGGGCGTTGATTTGCAGCTCTCGGGACATACCCACCACGGGCAGCTGTTCCCGTTTGATCTTATCACCGGAAGAATATTCGAACAGGACTGGGGATACCTGCGCAAAGGGGAATTCCAGCTCATTGTTACGTGCGGCTTTGGCACCTGGGGCCCGCCGGTTCGAACAGGCAGCACGCCGGAGATAGTGGACATCATCATTCACTTTCAACCCTGATTGTCAACCCTTGCCTTACAAATTCCACAGTCAGTGGCGCGACTTGCGCAGACACGTTGATGTTCAAAATCCTCCTTTTGAGCAGGCAGCACTTGCAGAATTCATGCGAACGCGAAAATGGTATTATATTAATAACAAAATACTAAAATATTGTTACAATTAATTAAAGGAGTATGCTCACATGCCCAAAGCTGTGCTTGTAACGTTAATTATTTTAGCAATCATAATCTCGTTTCTAACAGTTTCATTTATAGCAGATTTCCGGTTCAACCAAAATGTAAAAAGAGAAGTCGGAGAACTTTTTAATAATGTTAAAAATCAAGGTGAGATAATTCAAACAGCTGATTTGGAAGGGTTGCCGCCCAGCGTTCAAAAATGGCTGGCACAGTCCCAGGTGATTGGCAAAGAAAAAATCCGAACAGTCCGTTCAAGGCAAAATGTATCAATGAGATTGAAAGAAGAAGGGACCTGGATGCCTGCTGAAGCGGAACAATACTTTACGATAGATGAACCGGGATTTATATGGAAAGCCAAGGTCAAAATGGTTCCACTATTATACTTTGCAGGAAGAGACATGTATAATAAAGGCAAAGGACACATGCTCATTAAGGTTCTTTCATTGGTTAAAGTTGCGGATGCCGAGGGAAAAGAAATTGATCAGGGCGCGATGTTGCGATACCTGGCTGAGACGGTGTGGTTTCCAACTGCGGCTTTGAGCAGTTACATAGAATGGGAAGAAATCGATGCAAATTCAGCAAAGGCTACCATGAGTTACGGGGGGATAACTGCGTCAGGGGTATTTACGTTTAACGAGAAGGGTGAGGTTATTAGCCTGGTTGCCGAAAGATACAGGGAATTTAATGGCCAGTATCTTTTGAAAACCTGGTCAGTTCACATGAGAGAACATAAGGAGTTTAATGGTATAAGGATTCCTGCCGGAGGGGAAGTCATCTGGAAATCAGATACAGGAGATTTCAATTGGTATCAGTTCGAAATTACAGATATTGAATATAACAAACCGGATGTTTACTAAACATTTTCTCCTATATTAGGTGCAAACATGAGGGCAAATTAGAATGTGAGCAAAAATAATGTATGAGAATATTCCGGTAGCAGTTAGTCCTTGCATATAGTGTATAATAAAACTATCAGCAGGGAGATAATGCAGTTCTCCACCCCCAAAATGTGACGGTCAGTTCTACACCGTAAAGGCTTCAGATAACTCTTCAGCATTGTACAAAGATTTGGAGTGACAGTCCAGCAGATTGTTAACGCCAACCCATAGAACGATAATCCCGACATTATCTTTGTGGATCAGGATATAGAATATATCCTGTTACTAGTTGAAAAGGTATAAACTAATTATTTGTGGAAGTATTTTGATTCAATTCATGGATTAAAGAGTTTTTGAATCAAAGCATTAAGTGATTGTGTAAATGATATGAAACAGTCACCGTACTATTCTGTTGAGTTTGCTACCTTATGTAAACATGTTTCCTTTATTTTATATTGACTTTAATATAAATAGGGCTATAATATTTATTGTTAAAAGGGAGTAGTTAGTATTTGCATAGCCGTCATCACGGTTGACTGATCGCCCGGTTCTGCATCCGCAAGGTAACGAGACTTTTAACATAATTCTTATATTGAGAGTTATG
>Ga0067045_1030689_pt1 | contig 14417 bp, 12 predicted proteins | sample TerdegcTABiofilm_FD_59184 | JGI IMG/M metagenome (GOLD analysis project Ga0067045, IMG submission 59184) | Combined Assembly of (Gp0054472, Gp0054536) Wastewater bioreactor microbial communities from Singapore -Terephthalate degrading...
AAAAAAATCTAAATCTTCACTTTTCCGGTGATGCAGATACATAGCCAAAGCAGAACCACCTACAAAAACAAAATTACGTAAAAATTTTGCTGTAGATATAAGTTCATAAAGTACTTTTGCTGCATCACTGGTTAAAGCATCTGAATACTGGTTGTTCATGGATTGCCTTTTTAATATCTTCTCCTTCAATATCCAATCCAAAGATAGCACGTGCTAAAAAAACGCTGAGTTTTATAAAACGGTTATCATATTTTATTGTTTTTTCCCATACTTTTTTTAATCTTTCTGTACCATATATTTCACAGGCAACATATATATCATCAACATCACCATATTTCATTACATGCTCCAATAGAATATCATCAGGGAAATTTATATGATTAGTATCATACGACCACAATAATCCACGTTTTTTAAGGCTATTGTAAAGTTTTTGTTTTTTTTCCAGTATATCCATGGTTTTCTATTTCTTATTAAAATATTCCACTCCCACTATCTGAAGGTGATTTACATATTACTATTATACTATATAGCTACAGATTATCAAGTATAAATAGTGTACAATATATGTGTATCTTTTCATAAACTTCATGTGTGCAGTGTTACACCGATTTATTATGCTCCCCATGTATATTATATCAGTAATGATTTCCTACCTAATGATTGGTGGTTATATTTCAAATAACCCAGTACCGTATCAAATCACTTTTTACTGGTTATTAAATCATTTGTTGATGTTACTTATTTTTCAATATTGTCTATGGTAATAATGCATTATACACATATTATTTATAATTTATATTGTATTTATTATATATTCCAAAAAAGGATTGGCATTGTATGAAGTTATACATTTTTAACTTGGTTTATAATTCTTTATTCACTGTGTCTTTTCAGTCAATAAAACAATATAAAATGACATGAATTATGCTCGCCTTTAAAAATTTCCATTTGCATCAAGCTTTACTATCCAGGAATCATGGCCACCATGATTTCCTGTTACATCCCCATCACTATAATTAGTAGCCCCAGCAATAATATAGCCTCCATCCCTCGTTTGTTGTATGGAATTAGCTGCTTCATTACCTGAACCACCAAGACATTTTTGCCACTGTATATTCCCGCTACCATCAAGTTTTACTATCCAGAAATCCCATGCACCATGATTACCTGTTACATCTCCATCATTTGAAGCAGTATACCCTGCAACGATATAGCCTCCATCCCTCGTTTGCTGTATGGAAGCAACTCTTTCATCAAGTGAACCGCCAAAACATTTTTGCCAATGTATTACCCCGGTATAGTAAAGTTTGACTACCCAGAAATCACCTCCACCACGATTTCCTGTTACATCTCCATCATTTGAAGCAGTATATCCTGCTACAATATAGCCTCCATCCCTCGTTTGCTGTATGGAATAAGCTCCTTCACCATTTGAACCACCAAGACATGTTCGCCACTCTCTATTCCCGTTAGAATCAAGTTTGACTACCCAGTAATCACCACCACTACCAACATGATATCCTGTTACATCTCCATCATTTGAAAAAGTATATCCTGCTACAATATAGCCTCCATCACTTGTTTGCTGTATGGAATAAGCTCCTTCATCAAGTGAACCACCAAGACATTTTTGCCACTGTATATTCCCGTTAGAGTAAAGTTTGACTACCCAGAAATCACCTCCACCATGATTTCCTGTTACATCTCCATTATTTGAATAAGTATACCCTGCAACAATATAGCCTCCATCTACTGTTTGCTGTATGGAATAAGCTCCTTCACCATTTGAACCACCAAGACATTTTTGCCATTGTATATTCCCGCTACCATCAAGTTTGACTACCCAGTAATCACCAGCACCATGATTTCCTGATACATCCCCATCATTTGATTTTGTATATCCTGCTACAATATAGCCTCCATCTACTGTTTGCTGTATGGAATAAGCTCCTTCATCATCTGAACCACCAAGACATTTTTGCCACTGTATATTCCCGCTACCATCAAGTTTGACTACCCAGTAATCATCACCACCATGATTTCCTGATACATCCCCATCATTTGAAGTAGTTGTCCCTGCAACAATATAACCTCCATCCCTCGTTTGTTGTATGGAAGAAGCTCTGTCAGTATTTGAACCACCATAATTTCGTAACCATGTTATTTGATTGTTGCCAGCAGCATTTTGTGTTATATCAAGAAAGCTGGAGTCTTGGTCACATCCATTATACAATAAAGCACAAACCAAGAATAGTATAACAACAATATATTGTTTCATAATTAAACCTCCATCATATAACTTAATAAACATGCGGTTACATAATAACGCATTACCAAATCACCATCTCACATCTATGTTTACCCCTGCCTGAAGTAAGACACTGGTTACATTAGATCCCGCTTTGTCCATTAATTTGCCATAGGAATAAACATACTCCACAAATAATCCAACATTATCAAAAGCCTTTAAGGCTATACCTCCCAACATTTCTGCTCCATATCCAGTAAATGTTGCTGAATCAGTGCTTGATGATTCTTTTAGCCATATTCCTTTTCCCATTATTCCTATATAAGGATATGTAAAACTAAAAAGCGGGTACCCTGTAATAATCCCTCCTGAGTAATTAACAAATAATATATTTGCATCGGCATCTTTTGCACTACCAGTGTTTATTATTCCTTGTGCACGTATCCCTATATAGTTATTAAACATGTATATATAACCTAAACCACCTCCTTGCATGGGTCCATAGTACTCTTTAAACTCAGCTGCCTGAGGCATGAGCAGTGCGTATTCCAGCAGCAAGCCTTTCATAATAAAAGTGTACTCAGCAATTTCATTAGTCATCTTTTTTAATTTTTTGCCCCTGACCATCTGCTGTTTTTTATAGTTATCCTCTATTTTGTCCGTTAATTTCTTAGTTAAAGAAGCAGTAACCTTATCAAACCGTTCCTCGGATTGCGATATTTCTTTTTCTGCAAAATCAACCACACCTTTTTCCACATCCACAACGCGCACAGTAATATACAGGGTATTGTCTGCTCCTAAAACCTCTCCCACTATCATCTTGTTAGCTGATAGCAGCCTTCCCATCTCCACCACACAAGCCTGATCGGTACATCCCGTCTGCTGAAATCCCTGTTCTTTCAAAATGCTTTCCATCTGATTTCGTTCAATGACTATAAACCTGCCATCATTAACCAGGTCATTGCGCAGCATATTTGATATTATCATTGCTTTTGTCTTTGGCACACCTTGTGCTTTTAAATCAACCACTACAACACGCAAGCGCTCATCGGCTTTTGCAAACGAAGTCATAAAAATTATAATACACAAAACCATGTTATAACATACATTTCGTTTCATTGCGTTAAGCCTCCAAATATTTTATTCTACCAGTGGGATCGGAAATAAATTCAGTTGATCGTAAATAAAACATCTTTAATGCCATTCTGTCTCTAAAGAAAAAACTACTAAAAGAATACCATCAGTTGCCAGATTTACTTAGACTCTTTACGATATAAACTCGGAATGACATTATAGAATGTTACCTTTAGGGGGTTAAATTGTGGGTATTTAAATGATTAAACCAGAGTTGAACACCCCTTCGAGTTTATTTTACCTTTTAACCTCTTGTTTGTTAAATCAATATAATCAAAAAATCATTTAATAGAACTATAACTTCAGGATTTCCAGCTCTAAATTCCTTATATTTTCAGTACTTTCACCTATTGCTTTAAATATTATTATACCTTTTTTGGTAACCAAAAATGTTGCAGGTATTGTTAAATCAGGATTGTATTTTTTAACTACAATCTGGTAGGGGTCCAGTAAACATAGTGCACCTATGGAAAGCTCCTGCAAAACAGGCAATGCTTTTTCTTTCCCTTCGGTATCAATGTTAATGATGATAAGCTTAATTTGTTTACTCTGGTTGTATCTTTCTTCTAAAGCTGCCAGTTGAGGTAATTCCACTTTACATGGATTGCAATAACTTGCCCAGAATGCTATAATGATATTATTCTTCTTCAGCAGATCTGAAAGTGTTACATAATTTCCATCAAGGTCACATAGGGCAAAGTGGGGGGCTTTAATGTCATTTGCGGAAAATAAAACAGTAGTACATACAATAAAAACGGCACAACACCACAATATATTATATCTTTTTCTCATAGTTCTTCCTTCCAACTAACTATTATGAAAAAGAAAATTTATTGTGTTTTCATTACCTCTTGTTACCTGTAATCAATTTCCTTTAATATATGTAATATAATATATAATTAAAATTATAATATGTCAATAATAAATTTTTTCTAAATATCATTATGCATATATTTCTAAATATATGCATTGATGTATATTATTAAACATTAATTTTTTCTCTAAAATTTCTATTTTCTTCAATTAACAGATAACAACATTATTAAATATAATGATTTACAAATATTTTCATAAAATATCCTTGACAATATTACGTATACGTATTATATGTATACGTAATAATTTGCTACAAAAGGATTACTATGGAATCACTGCATCCAAACGATTGCCTGTACTACCTTGTAACCCGTGTATCGCTATCACTAACATCACTGTTAAAAAAACGTTTGGTGGAATCAGGATGTGATTTTGTTAAACCGGCATATATTGGTGTTCTTTTATGGCTATGGATGGATGATGGCATGGGAACCATGCTTGGAAAATTTGGAAAAGATGAAGGTATTAAACTCAATGACCTTGGAAAGCTTGCAGGACTGGAACCTTCCAGCATGACTGGCCTTATTGACCGCATGGAAAAGGATGGCCTGGTAGTTCGAGCTAATGATCCCAAAGACCGCAGGGTCACCAACATTCAACTTACCCAAAAAGGCATTAATGTCAGAAAGCACATCCTTGAAATAATGGACACTGTTATAAAAGAAATTTTTTCCACTATACCCAAGAAACAGGAAGACATTGCAATGGATGTGTTAAAAAAGATTTTAATAAGCGCCAGTAACCTGGAGAAATTTTAAAATCACAGGGAGGCAATAAAATATTATATGCAAATACCACTTTTTTGCCTATATCTACTTTGCATGCCTCATAACGTGGCACAATTATATACATGACAGCTATATTGTATGTATACATAATCATCATGGAGGTTACAACATGTGCTCTTCAATAAAACCTTTACTCCTGAAATTATTTTTTAATTCCATCCCCTTTTACCGAAGAACCGGTGGGAGAGTTATATACATATCTCCTGACGAAACAGAAGTACATATAAAGCTGCCATATAAATGGAGCACAAAAAATTTCGTGGGCACCATTTATGGAGGACATATCTACAGCGCAATTGATGGCGTGCACTTTACCTTATTTTTAAGGAAATTTAAAAATAAATACATATTGTGGGATAAATCATCAACCATTCGTTTTCTTAAGCCAGCACGAACATCACTCATTGCTAAAATTAAAATTCCAGATGACGAGTTTGATGCTATACAGCAAGAGCTAAAACACAATGAATCAGTTGAAAGAACATATACCATTGAGTGGAAAGATAATGCTGGCAATACAGTTGCCCAAATTGATAAAGTACTATACTTTAAGAATAAAAAAGCATTATAAACCGTCAAATCAAGATTGCTACATATTCTTTATTTAAACGTCAGTGATGCTAGCTGTAAGCTTAAATCCCACAGCTTCTCTCGCAATGAAGTGTCCAGGGCGTATTTTGCATACGGTTTCTGAGTAAACCTGTCATAAAATTTTCCATTGATATTTTCAACGTCAGGGCTTACAGCAAGCCATACTGGCGCCTGTGCACCATACTCTGGCTCTGCCCATGCTCGTTTTAAAATCCGTAACAATAATCCCATTATTCCGGAACTATCGCCTAAATTTGTCCGTATAACGCCGGGATGCACTGCATTTATTGTTACGCCACTGTTTTCAATAATGTGTGAAAACTTCTGCGTAAAATAAATATTGCATAACTTTGTATTCATATAGGTTGAAAGTTTTCCAAAATCTTTTCCATAAGGGGTTTTTTCGATATCAACATTGCCAAAGACATACAACCCTGCATTTACATTAACTATTCGTGATGGCTTATTTTTTTTCAGTTGCCTATACAGCATGATACTCAGGATAAGCGGTGCCATGTGATTTACCATAAAAGCCATCTCAAGCCCATCAGAATTAATCTCAAGCTTCTGAGGCCATATTCCAGCGTTATTGATTAACACCGAAACATCCGGAAAATTTTTCAGTATCTTCTGTGCAATACTTTTAACAGATTGTATGGAACCAAGATCACCTTCAATCAGGTCAACGCGCGGATTCCCTGTAACTTTTTTTATTGTGTCACATGCTTCTTTACCCTTAGCGGCATTGCGCGAAACAATCACAACGTGATACCTTTGCCTGGCTAATTCCGTTGCAATAGCTCTGCCTATTCCTGCATTACCACCGGTTACCACTATTGTGTTTGATTTCATAGTATATCCTTTTTAATGATTTTCTTTAATCATAGTAATAAAAAACCTGATTGTCAATTGTATTATTATTTCAATTATTGCGGATAAATTACTCTTTATTGCTAAATGTAAAGTAACCCATAAACTATGGAATAGTTTTTATTCTTCATTATGTGTATTGATTTAAATGTTGACTGATGCGATAATTATATTGATACATAGATCCTGGATCACGTTCAGCATGACAGTGTACAACACAGGTACTGGTAATTTTTGACATGAATTATTCTTTTTTATAGGAGAACATCATGCCTTCACCCACACAACTATCAAACAAGGAAAAATACTCTTTTGCTGTTGCCGGATTTGGGCAAAATATGGTTATCACGTTTACAGTAACCTTCATGCTGGTATACCTGTATGAAGCTGTTGGATTCAGCCTGTCAGGTATTGCTGCACTCACTGCAATTATTACCGGTGCCAAGATATGGGATGCTATTAACGATTTTATTATGGGCATGATTGTTGACCATACCCGCACCCGGTGGGGCAAATTACGTCCGTATATTTTATTCACTTCTTTTCCCATTGCGCTTTTAACAATTCTGCTTTTTGCAATTCCACAAACAACTGAAACATATAAACTAATCTATTTTGGCATTGTCTATGTATTGTGGGGAATGATATACACCATTGCTGACGTTCCCTACTGGGGGCTGGCAGGTTCCATTACGGTTACCATACCTGATAGGGTAAGCCTCATTGCCCTTGCACGAACATTACAGGCAATAGCATTAGCAATCACCATTATAGCAAGCCCTCTGCTTGCCCATTGGTTGAGTTTTGCTGAAAAAACCACTGCTGCAGGCTGGACACGCACTGCTATCATTATATCAGTACTTGGTATGGGACTTTTTACATTAGCATTTTTTAACACAGAGGAAAAGGTGCCCCTTCCACAGCAAAAGCAAACCATAAAGCAAATGATTAGAGCGATAGTTACCAATAAACCATTCCTTTTAGTATTGATTGGCAGTGCATTAAATTTTGGACGTAGTATTGTCCAGGTTGGTGGAGCTGTGGTGGCGGCGATAGTATTTGGTGATGAAAAAATATTCACTCTGCTTGGCGGTGCACTTATAGCAGCAATAATTATATCAAACCTGATTACCCCATTTGTTTTACGGTATATGTCAAAGAAAACATTGATGATAGCCTCCAGTATTGTGGCAGCTTTAGTGTATACAGCAATGTACTATATTGGCTACAGCAACCTGTGGATTTTTGTTTTCATGCTGTTTGTCTCAGGTTTTTTTACCGGGTTTTTTATTGTTGTGCAGACAGCCATGATAGCTGACTGCGTTGATTATTATGAATATAAAACTGGTGAGCGCAATGAAGGTGTAAGTTTTGCAGGGCTTACATTTATTTCAAAGCTTATGGGTGCGCTTGCAACAATGGCATTTGGCATGGTGGTAGTAGCTATTGGTTATTCAAAAGGGGTGACAGTTACGCCTGAAATTCAAAATGGAGCTTTCTTTTCAATAACTATCTTGCCAGCAATCAGTTGCCTCATTGGCACCACACCATTTATTTTTTATCCTTTGACTGATCAAAAACTTGAAGGCATACTCAAAACACTAATTGAACAAAGAGCTACAATAACACCATAACATTAATACATCACAAGTGAAAATAATTTATTTACTATAACCTGAACAAAAGGGTTTTAATTTCAAATTTCGTGAAATGCACAGTATTCCCTTCTATCTTTTTGATAATACGTTCCAGCAAATCGGCTTCATATACCTCTTTATATGCAAAGCCAGTAGTAAATGTTGTGGATATATTATTGCCAAAACATTCATACATCCTGATAACAATAGCATCTTCATTTTCAGCTTTTTTGATAGTTTCAATAACAATACTCTTATTGTCCACAATAATTAATGGTTTTATGTTCACCTGTTTGTTTACTACAACTGGCGGATAATTAAAGTGATACCCAAGCGGTATGGTTTCACTATCCTGCAGTCTGCCTTTATGCGGATACAGGGCATATCTGAATGTGCGCCTGCCTCTATCTGCATAAGGGTCAGGATACACTGGCGAACGCAATAGATTCAGGCTAATAATACCATCCTTAACCCTGTGTCCATATTTGCAATCGTTGATTAACGATACACCATAATCATTATCTGAAACATCCACCCATTTGTGCGCACAAATTTCAAACTGTGCTTTTTCAATTGATGTACTGTTTTTGGTGCTTCGTGCAATATTGCCAAATTGAATATCGCACATAACTGTATCACTGTACACTGATGGTACAAAATCTGCTCTGAGCATTGTAAACGTTTCATGGTAATCACACTCAGTAGAAAATTCAACATAAGGCTTTCCAGCATACAGAATAATATCCTGTGTAAGGGTTGTGTGGCCATGACGAAAGTAATTGCGCCTGAGCACCTGTGGACCATCAGTATGTGTTTCATAATCTACAAGTTTCAGTTCTCTTTTTCTTTTTTGGTGATAGTTACTGTCAATGTCCCACGCATTGAAAAACCTGAATCTGTCAGTGTAGAGCACCAGCTTATTCAGATAATCTTTGCAAATCTCTTTTCTCTGCATTTTATCAAATACAGAAATGATATGGCCTTCTTTTGCAAATTCAACCCGCAACAGTTCATTTTCAATGTAACTGTCGCCACCTGCAACCGAAAAATGGGAATCGACAGGTTCCATGTATGCGCTGGAATATCCTTCCATCTGACACCAATACCATGAACTATCGCCCTTACTATATTCCGTACGGGTAAAAGGTGTTGTATTAATACATGCTATGCCACCAGACTCTGAAAGATAATCAACTATGGTATTAATCATTGTTTGCAGTTCATGTGCCAGCAGCCTGTAGCGTTGCACACTTTCATCATAAACCCTTTTGACGCTTGAACCAGGCAAGATGTCATGAAACTGATACAGCAAAACTTCCTTCCAGATAGTTTCAAAAAATTGATGAGGATATGTAAAGCCGTTACAATATGCATACGTTGCCAGAAATTCACAATCGTGAAGCAGGCACTCCAATCTACGGTTGTAATATTTACTTAAAGCCTGTGTGGTGTAGGTTCCCTGATGCTTTTCTAAGTACAGTTCACCATGATATGCAGGAAGCTTATGTTGAATAGCATCCAGCCGTTGAAAATAATCTATTGATTTACCAAAATGCACCTGTGGTAACCATTGCAGTTTTTGCTGCCGCTTGATCAGTTCAATATGTGTTTGTGTAGGACCACCACCACCATCGCCATTCCCATAAACAAGAAGGGCATTGTTATGAATATCCTTTTCTAAAAAATTTTCTACAATACGTTTTACACACAGCGGTGTTGCTCCACTTGTGTAATCACCTTCAGGTGGCATGTGAGCTATGACACTGCTACCATCAATGCCAACCCAATTAAATGTTGTGTAAGGAAATTTATTGACTTCATTCCACGCAAGCTTGATAGTACAGAAATAGTCAATGCCTGATTTTTTCAATATCTGCGGAAGGTTACCGTTAAAACCAAATGCATCTGGAAGCCAGCAGGTTACTACATCACAGTTGAATTCCTCTTTAAAAAATTTTTTTCCATAGTAAATCTGGCGCACCAGCGATTCACCGCAGGGTAGATTGGTATCGCACTCAACCCACATGCCACCCTGCAATTCAATAGCACCAGTGTTTACTGCTTTTTTTATTGCATCATAGAGTACAGGCTGACTTTGCTTTATCCACTCAAACATCTGCGGCTGGCTTGCACCAAACACAAATTCAGGATATTGCATGCTATCCTGAAGTGCGTTGATTAGTGTACGCACAGCTTTGCGCTTTGATTCCCTTATTGGCCACAGCCACGCTAAATCCAGATGTCCCTGACCCACTGCAGTAAGAAATACTTCATGGGGTTTTTGTTCAAGATCATACATCTTTGAAATAATTTTCTTAGCTTCTGCAACATTGTGTGGTAAAAAATTTTTTACCGCTGCATAGGATTTATCTAGCAACAGCTTGATGTTATTTTTTATAGGCTCATCATCGCAGGCACAATAGGCAAATGCAAGCGTCAGGTAGTCAAAATAAAAATCTTTAACATCATCACGGCACAGTGCAAGGTATGCATACTTGAAACGGGCTTTCCCAAATGGCTGAATTATCTTCCCATTAAATCCTGCATCAACCCATACATCAATTACACCTGAATCCCATGTGTTTTCGTCAATGTCAATAACACGCATATCCCAGGTTGGCTGCAGGTAATCCATAAACGTGATACGGCTGTTGATTGCACTTACTGGCTCACCATGTTCATTGACTACCAGCCCTTCTCCGCCGATATCAACACAGCACACAACAGGACTATGTCTATACTGCTGGGGGATTCTACCTTTGAAATGAAACCAGGCACAGGTATATGCTTTCCCCCACTTTGCGCCAGGTTTTATGCTGCTAAAGCGTATGTCATGGATCTTTTCAAAGGGTATTGGCTCATCACTGATAGCAATGAATGCATCAAGATCTGAAATCTTCTGATAGATATGTTTCCGGATAGCATGTAACCTGTATACCAGAATTGGATATCTATATATGCCCCATTCAGCTTTCATACTTTTCTCATGGTAAAGCTATATCTACAATAACTCAAACCAGGGAATACAGTAAACTTTTGTGTTATTTATTACTGTTTCACAAGCTAATGTTAAGTTAACAATATATGCCTCTTTTGGTGAATATGTGTTGATAAAATTTCGCAAAGACCTGCTAACGCTGAGATTTTTTAGTGCACTGTACTTAACTTCAACGGGAACTATCTCCAATCCTTTATTGATCACAAAATCCACTTCAGCTTTGTCCTTAGTCCTCCAGTAGTGAATTGATGCGCCTGTGTTTTTATATCTATCTTTCAATAACAAAAATATAAGATTCTGGAAAACAAAACCACCTGAAAACATATCCACTGTACCCAATGTACCATTAATAAAATTTAATAATCCAATGTCATTAAAATAGACCACGGGCATTTTAGTTAACTCCTTGCGAACATTCCTGTAAAACGGGGAAACCATGACAATTATAAATGTTTTTTCAGCATACGCTAAATAATTTTTTACTGTTTGAATAGCAATACCTGAGGTTGATGATAATTCAGCACCATTTATACATTTTCCCACCTGAGAAGCCAGTAAACGTATGCAGTGTTTAAATGCCTGAATCTTTTCTACTTTCATTAAATATGATATATCTTTTTCAATATAACTTGTATATATTTCATTCAGTATATTGGTTTTTTCTTTTATTGTATTTTCTAACACAACACGGGGATATCCTCCAAAATTCAAATACTCATTGAGTAAATAACCTGCTTCTTCTTTATGCAATCTACAATATTCTTTAATGGTATTGTGATATTTATAACCCGTTTTGTATTGTAAAAATTCTTGAAGTGTTATGGTAGATAATTCAAATACTCTTTTACGCCCAATAAGCGATTCATGAATCTTTTCCTTTAGCTCAAGGCTACCTGAACCTGAAACAATGAACTTGTATGGAAGCTCCATGTCATAGAGGCCTTTTAAAAACAGCCCTGCATTTTCTTTCCGCTGTATCTCATCTATAAATATGTATGCTTTTTGAGATCCACATTCTAATTGTAATTTTTGAATCAAAGCCTGTTGTGATACAAAGTGAACACTATCTTTTTCAAAATCTAAACTTAAAAATATTGTTTTTCCTCCTTTTTTTAATACATCTTGCTGAACCATTTTCATGAGCGTGGTTTTACCCGCCTGACGTGGACCAACAATTAAGGTTATCTCTTTTTTTTCTAAATGTTCAAGTACATCAGACAATATGTCCCTTTTTATATACATTGTTTTATATTCCAGCCATAAGGTATGAATATATAATGCACATTTATAATTGTCTTCAGCTTCATTTTTCAGAAGCTTACATTACTCTGTACATGAAACATACCAATGATATTATTACAAGAATTGATATACTTACAAAATAATACGATAATTATTAAAGTCAAGTATTATTTATATCGTATTATAAAAATAATTTATGTGTTCATATTTTTTACTTTTTATAAACATTGAACCATCAATCAATAATAATCACGATTAACAAATACACACATACAACACATCAGATATTGGTAATTTCAGATTCCAATCCCCGCACCAATCGTAGTAATGCCTGTGCATTTTCAGATAATTTAATTGAGCCTGCTGCATTACTCTGTGCAGTATCATTGACTGCAGCTATTGATTTAGCTATTTCTGTTGCTGCAGTCTTCTGCTCTTCTATGGCTGCAAGAATGCTGTCTGAAAAATTCTTTAATGTCTGTGCATCACTGCGTACCTGCTCATTATTTGTTAGCTGCTCCTGCATTGAAGTGTATAATTCTTTCATCTCTGCTGAAATCGTTGCTACTGCACCAACCATCTTTCGTATGCTATCAGTCATTGTTTCAATATTGGCAAACCCACTCTGTATTTCCTTCACGTTTATGGTAATAAGCTGAGCTATCTCCTTGATACTGGTGGTTGTCCTGTCGGCCAATTTTGATATTTCGTCAGCAACCACAGCAAACCCACGTCCGGCATCACCTGCACGCGCTGCTTCAATAGCGGCATTCAGTGAAAGCAAATTTATCTGGTCAGCTATATCATTTATGATTTCAATGATATTGTTCATATCCTGAGAGCTTTTTAAGATGCTACCCATGCTGGCATTCATGGTATTGAGTGACCCTTCAACCGATGCCCCCTGCTTTGAAACATCTTCAGCTTTTGCTGATGCTCCGGTTACACGCTTCCCCATGTTTTCAATAAAACCCGATAATTCATTAATGCGATCAATAAGACGGGTAATCATATCAAACTGTCTGGTAACAGAATCGCTTATACTTTCAACGCCTGCTGTCATCTCTTCCACTGTTGATGTTATTTCTTCTGCTGAAGCCGCCTGCGACTGAGCACTGTTTGAAAATACCTCTGATGACTCTGAACTTTCTTCTGCTAATTTTGTTAGCTGTCGTGTTAAATCCTGTACCGATAGTAATAAATTCTTTATCACATCTCGCTGCTTCAGGTTTTCCGATGATTCTTTCTCCAGTTGCGCTATATTTCTTGCATTTAAACGAACTATAAGCAAACACAATACAAATGAAAGGGTTATTGAAAAAATGTAGTCAACCGATAGCTCCTTTAATACTCTCAGGTAAATATCTGACAAAACACCACTCATTATAACAGTACATACTACTGTACTTATAATAAAAAAAACGCTGATACCAACAACCCAGCGTACACGACTGAATAAAGCCGTAACTATAATGATTACAGGCATATAATATGTAAATGACAAAAAATCTGTATTTTTAGCCTGAAAACCATTATAAAACATGGTCATAACCATAGCCAACGCTGCAATTGTTACCAGGAGGTTTGCACTGGCATTATAGAGGCCTTTTTTTAATAACACCAACCCAATAAAAACTGTTATCAGCATCACCATTAATATCACATTTGCAGTTCCAAATAACCCCTGAAACTGGACAATATTAAATGCTCCCATGGATATTGGGATTAATATTATGAAGGTCATGAGAAAATAGAACAACGCTTTTGCTTTTTCTTTAATAATGTATGAACTTTCATTATATGCTGATAGAAAATACTGATACAATTTCATATTATTCCTCCAAAAAAATATACAATGATACAATGAAATTGTATATATCTATTAAATAAAAAATAGCAATACTTTTTTGGTATAATAACAATATTTTTCAATTGAAATTTTGGTTTTGTACTGATACATTTTTAAACAAAAGCTTATAGCTTTAATTGTAAACACTTAAGAATAGTCGTGTTCAGCAACCGCGAGATGA
>Ga0067045_1030690_pt1 | contig 14412 bp, 12 predicted proteins | sample TerdegcTABiofilm_FD_59184 | JGI IMG/M metagenome (GOLD analysis project Ga0067045, IMG submission 59184) | Combined Assembly of (Gp0054472, Gp0054536) Wastewater bioreactor microbial communities from Singapore -Terephthalate degrading...
CCCTCCGGCAGTGGACGTGAGACGCTGTGCATCTGGCCTCTGAATTCCGAGAGGATGGACCTAGACGAACCGCTCACCGTACGCGCCGCCCGGGATGACTTCGGCCCGGCCCCCGGTGGGGGGGCCTGGATGGTCGATCATCCCTCGGGCTCGGTGCTGCGCCTTGCCGATGGCCAGTGGCACGGTGTGATCGCGTACCGAGTTCTCGGGAACGCGGAGCACACAGGCGCGCCACCCGCGGACCAGACCGGCTGTTATCTGGAGGAGATAGTCTCCTCCGGGCCGCCCCTGCCGCCCTGGCGATTCGAGTAGTCCCCCCGCGGGTGCATGTCATTGCCGTCGATTACCCTGTGAACTACCTATTGACATCGAGCGTCATCTACTATATCTTATAGTAGATACTAGAGAGCTCATTCGGCAAGGAGGGTCCCCGATGACACACAGGCCCCGGAACGGCGGCAACATCAGTTCGCTCCATGTGGCGCTCCTGGTGCTTGGCGCCTGCGTGTTCGTCCCCCTGCTGTTCAGCGGATGCTCGAGCGATGACGAGAACACCTACATCGATTGCGAGCCGCGCTACCACAGCATGACCATCATCCTGCACGTAGAGGACCTGGTAGGAGACGCGCTGGGCGAGGTCACGGTCTGGGTCGATGGGGTCGCGCAGAACGCCCGCACAAGCTGGCAGTTCATCTCCCTCGGGAACCAGTACCCGCCGGAATGGCGCGGCTTCCTGGCCAACTGGATCTTTTCGGGCTTCACGGTGGCGACGTACCGCGCAGATGACCTTGAGAAGGTGACGGTGGTCGTGACCAAGCCGGGCTACCAGTCTCAGGGCACGGTGTTCTACGTGGCCGACGACCTTCCGAGCCAGGTCTACGCCCGTGAGACATTCACCATGTTGCCCACGGCGTTCCCCGCGGGCGCCGAGGGGCCGGATGAGATGAAGCCGATCATGAAGGACAAGCCCGGCGAGGTCATCGGCTGGGACAAGCCTGCAACCACTGGGGCGACCACTTCGATGTTCAAGATTGCGGGGTTGTAGCGGCCACGGATCGGCGTGCCAGCGCGCCATCAGGAGATGAAATGCAGACGCCGCGGACTTCAGACCAGTCCGCGGCGTCTCTGCTGTCTCACGGAGCGGTTCAGCGTCCGCGTTCGGCAAGCACGGCCTCGAAGTCCTGCCGGAAAGCTCGCAATGCCTTCCCGCGGTGGCTGACCGCACTCTTCTCTTCGCGGCTCAGCCGGGCGAATGTGCGCCCTGCCGGCGGGTAGATGAACACGGGGTCAAAGCCGAACCCGTTGTCGCCCTCGGGCGCATCGGAGATCAGCCCCTCCACGGTCTCCTGCCACGTGCCCAGAATCCCTTCCGGAGACGCCAGCGCGATGCAGCAGACGAACCGCGCCCGGCGATCTTCCGGAGCGATTCCGGAGAGGCGCTGGAGCAGCCATGCGATGCGCTCGGGGTCAGTCTCAGCAACCCGCGCCGACTTCACCCCGGGCTCGCCGTCCAGTGCGTCCACTTCCAGGCCACTATCATCGGCGACCGCCCAGTGCCCTGTGGCGGCGGCGATTGCCAGGGCCTTCTCACAGGCATTCGCGCAGAAGGTGTCATGGGGCTCTTCGACTTCCGGCGCGTCCGGGAAATCCGCGAGCGAGACCACTTCAACGGCCAGCCCTTTCAGCAGTTCGGCGATTTCCCGCAGTTTGCCCTGATTCCGGGTGGCGACCACGAGCCGCTCAGGCATGCTACCCGGCACCGTGTTTCTCGATGATCGCGTCGATCTGAGCCAGCTGTTCGGGTGTGAGCGTCCAGCCCGATGCCGCCGCTGTCTCCGCAATCTGGTCGGGCCGCTTGGCCCCGGCGAGAGCGCAGGTCAGGCCGGGCTGCGCGAGAACCCAGGCCAGCGCGAGTTGCGCGGCCGTGCGCCCTTCGGTCTCCGCCATCGCGGCCAGTTCCCGCACCGCAGCCACGTTCTTCGCTAGGCGCTCGCCTTTGAACATAGGCGAATTTGAGCGGGCATCGGATTCCGGGAAGGTCGCGTTCTCGTCATACTTCCCGGTGAGCAGCCCGCGCGCCATGGGGCTGTATGCCAGCACGCCGATGTTGTGCTCGCGACAGAAAGGAAGGATCTCCGCCTCGATATCACGGGTGAGCATGCTGTACGGCGGCTGGAGCGAGTGCAGCGGGCAGACCTCCATGAACTCGGTCATCTGCTCCACACTGTAGTTCGAAACGCCCGCAGCCCTGATCTTCCCGCTGTCCAGGCATGCTTTCATCCCGGCGGCGGTGTCCTTGATCGGCACGTCCGGGTCGGGCCAGTGGACCTGGAACAGGTCGATGTAATCGGTCCTTAAGCGGTCCAGACTGTCATCAAGACTGCTCGCGATGTACTCGGGCGAACTGTTGCGGGTGATGTTTTCGTCCGCGTCCCACTGCAGTCCGGTCTTCGTGGCGATGATAACCTGGTCACGGGGCAGGTCCGCGATGCCCTGCGCAAGGACGCGTTCCGAGTGCCCGCAGCCGTACGCCTGTGCGGTGTCGTAGAAGTTGATCCCCAGCGAGAAGGCCAACTTGACGGCAGCCACGGACTCCTCGTCGACAACGTCCTCACCCCAGAATGCATGACCCATCGCCCAACAGCCGTACCCCACTGTCGAGATGTTCAGGTCACTGGTTCCCAGCTTGCGATACTCCAACCTGGAGCCCTCCTTCATTCGCCCAGTCGGGCGATAGCTTCAGCCTGTTTCGACATGAGCGCCCGGATGCCGTCCTGCCCGAGACCCATCATCTGGTTGAGTTGCTCGAAGCTGAAAGCCCCGTCTTCCGCAGTGGCCTGAATCTCAACGATCTTGCCATCACCGGTCATGATCAGGTTCAGATCGACTCCGGCCTTGCTGTCCTCTTCAAAGCACAGGTCCAGCATGGGTTCGCCGGCAACAATTCCCACCGAGATCGCGGCCACCTGAGTGACCAGCGGACTGCGCTTGAGCACGCGGCGCTTCTCCAGGTGTTTGACCGCCTGGGCAAGGGCCACATAGGCACCGGTGATCGAGGCCGTGCGCGTGCCTCCGTCGGCCTGTAGGACGTCGCAGTCGAGAGTGATGGTGCGCTGCCCGAGAAGCTTCAGGTCGCATGAGGCCCGCAAGGCGCGGCCGATGAGTCGTTGGATCTCGAGAGTGCGCCCGCCCTGTTTGCCCGTCGCTGCTTCGCGGCTGGAGCGTTCCGAGGTCGCTCGCGGGAGCATCCCGTATTCGGCGGTGATCCACCCCTGGTCGGAGTCCATGAGCCACCGAGGCACGCGGTCCTCGATGGAGGCGGTCACATGCACCTTGGTGTCACCCTGGACGATGAGGCACGAGCCTTCGGCATATTTGTTCACACCCACCAGCAGCTTCACGTCGCGCAGGTCGGCGTTGCCACGTCCATCAGATCGGATCAAAGCATTTCGTTCCTTCCCGGTCATTGTCACGCTCTGCGGTTACATTCGCCCCGGAACCCCGGTGCCCTCCACGAACTGCCGCAGACCCTCGCAGATGGCCCCGGCGGCCCTCTCGCGGGTCGTTTCCTGCTGCAGGAGGGCTTCCTCCTGGTCGCTGTTGAGGAACATCAACTCCACGAGCACCGCGGGCATCCGGGTTTCGCGGATGACCACGAACCGAGCCTGCTTCAGGCCGCGGTCCGGACGCTTGAGCGCCGCGACCAGGGATTCCTGCATGATCGCGCCCAGGCATTTGCTGGCCTGCCGGTAGTAGAAGGTCTCCGTTCCCACACCCTCATTCCGCCGGGGCATGGCGTTGCAGTGGACGCTCACGAACATGTCCGCGCCCAGGCGGTTAGCGATCTCGGCGCGGTCGTACAGGTCCACGAAGCGATCGTCATCGCGGGTCATGCGAGCCAGCACACCCCGGCTGCGCAGAATCCGCGCGGTGCGCTGGACCACGTCGAGGTTGACTTCCTTCTCCTTGAGCACCTTTCCCGAAGCGCCGTTGTCCTTGCCCCCGTGCCCTGCGTCCAGGACAACCTGCTTGCCCTCCAGTTTCTCGCGCCGGAAGACGATCTCCACCCCCGCGGGAGCGATGGGGTTCACATCGAAACGGATCAGCTCGCGCAGGTTCAGGACGAGTGTAGTCTGCGGCGGGTCGCCCTCCTGGTCCACGGTAACAGACTCGACGAACTCGCCGAACATGGGCAGGTCGCGCTCGCTGCTGCCGGGTCGCGTGTCGCCGAAGCTCACGGTGATCCGCGCGGGACGCATCCGCAGGTCCCAGCTTGGGGTCACAGGCCAGTCCGTGAGAATGCGCAGCTTCTCCGAACCATCCGTGCCCTGCACCAGCGTCACGTCAGTGATCGTCGGGAATCTCCGCTTCACCACGGGCGCACTGCCGGACGGGCTGCCGATGATCATCGTCCCGCCGCACCCGTCCGCCGCCGGATCCCAGCGGCCCGGTTCATCCGTCCCGAGGTCGGCGACGACTCGGGCGGTCGGTGGCTGGGGAACCGGGACCCCCAGGCGCACTCTGGCAAGCGGGCCCGTATGGATGTACTGGGTCATCGGCACGCCGGGGGCGATCTCCGCGCCGCGCAGGTCAATGTAGCACCGCGTGGGCGCCGCCATGCGTTCCATTTTCCCGGTCACCGGGGCGGAGCAGTCCACGCGGATCCGGGCCCCACGGTCATCAGCACGCACTTCAACCCGGGTCAAGACCGCGTTGGCCAGCGCGAACGCGTCGCCCTTCTTCCAGCGGAAGGACAGGCCGAGAGCCTTGAGCACGGGTTCGAGGGGCCCGTAGACGGTGCCCTGGCGCAGTTCGATCTTGCGCGGGAGCATGAGGGGATCGCCGCCCATGCGACCGATGGCGCTGCCCACCGTAAGCTTCACGCTAGGCCCGCGCGCCGGAGTGAGGGTAAGTGCCTGCTCAGCCTTGTCCCAGTCCACCCGCGCTGAGGCCAACTTGGCTGCATCGACCAGTGGGCCGCAGACAACGCCATCAAGAACCAGCGCCGCCGGGCCACTGTCCAGGGCCCGGCCGCATATGACAACACCCACCGGCTCCTGCGCGAAGCAAATGCCGGCAATGATGATCGTCCCAAGGACCCACACGCCACCAAGACGGCTTCCCATCGATTTCCCAGTCCCGTGTTGCTGTCTGTGATGCGGGCTTCGATGCGGTCTCACGGGGCCGGGACTGCCGCCACGCGCGCGGCGATCCCGGACAAGCACAACAAAACGCCCGGGTACACCGGGCAGATCCACCGTGTTATTGGTGGAGGCGGCGGGAATCGAACCCGCGTCCGAAGAGAGGAATGACACTGCGTCTACGAGCGTAGCGGCCTGTTCAATCTCGCCGGGGCTTCCCTGGTCGCCCGGTATCCCCGGCCAGCCCGCACTTGGTTCCCGCGTCCCCTAACGGGCGTCTGGGACGTCGGTATCCAACCCAGTTGATGTCTCATCCGAAGCGGGTTGGCTCGCTCCGGGAGACATGGCTGCTTTAAGCAGCCAGTGCCAGTTCGTTGTTGGCAGTTATTCTTTTCCCGTGTTTTACGAGATTCGGGGATCTCGGCTCGCAGCCTTGCCCTTCCTGTCTCCCCGTCGAAACCAATCGCCCCCATCGCCACGTCCAATCATAGTATACCCCGAAAAGGGGGGTGGGTCAAACGTACGGCGAGTGAATAGCTGATAGGGCATAGTGGACGGCGAACGGCTTCGGCAGTGGGTCACAGGAGCCAAACGGCCCCGTCACTTCACCCCAAACACATGCACCGTGGTCTGACGGTACACCTGTCCGGGCCGCAGGACAACGGACCGGAACTCGGGCTTGTTGATCGAGTCCGGGAAATGTTGGGTCTCCAGGCAGAGGCCACTGTGCTTCTGGTAGACCACGCCGCCCTTGCCAGTGAGGGTGCCATCCAGGAAGTTTCCGGTGTAAAGCTGAATTCCGGGCTCGGTGGTGTAGATGTCCATGACCCTCCCGGTGGACTTCTCCTCCACCCGCGCCGCGAACGCAAGTCTACCCCCACCGGAATCCAGGCAGAAGTTGTGGTCATAGCCGCCCGGCTCGCCGGTCATCTGGCCGATGTCTCGACCGATCCGCTTGGGCCGGGTGAAGTCCAGCGGCGTGCCAGCCACGGGGGCGATTTCGCCCGTGGGGACAAGAGTGGCATCCACCGGCGTGTAGTGCGAGGCCGCCAGGGTCAGGCGATGGCCGAGAATGTCCCCGTTCTCCGGCCCCGCCAGGTTAAAGTAGCTATGGTGCGTGAGATTGACCGGGGTGGCTTTGTCGGTGATGGCCCGGTAGTCGATGCGCAGCGCATTGTCATTGGTGAGGGTGTAGGTCACGCGCACCCTCAGGTTCCCCGGGAACCCCTCTTCCCCATCGCGGCTCAGGTATTCGAAACGCACCGCCGGACCGGCTGCAGTCCGGAGCGGAGTGGCCTTCCACACCACTTTGTCGAAGCCGACGATGCCGCCGTGGAGAGTGTTCGGGCCATCGTTCGGCGCCAGCAGGTACTCCTTGCCATCCAGCGTGAACTTCGCTCCCCCGATGCGGTTCGCCACCCGGCCCACGGTCGCGCCGAAATACGGGTGCCCGGCGAGGTACGCGTCCAGGTTGTCGAAGCCCAGGACAATGTCGCCCAGCTTGCCGTCGCGATCCGGCACGTGGAGTTCGGTGAGCAATGCGCCGTAGGTCATAATCTTCGCGACCAGGCCGTTGGCGTTGGTCAGGACATACAGGTCCACGGGCTTGCCCTGCTCCGGCGTCCTTCCGAAGTCCAGGCGTTCGACACTGGCCTTCGCAGCCCAGATGCCGGAGGACATGAGAATGAGAAGGCAACTGCACAGCATGGTGGTGCGCATGGTGAGGCCTCCTTCAGATGTGTGGCTGAGACTGCTCAAGTGTCCCGCTGCCCATCAGTCGTCGAAGCTGTTGTCCTTGATGAACTGTATGAGCTCTGTGAGCGTTGTCGTGGCCAGGCAGACGCAGGTGTCCGCCGCACCGTAGTACACCCGGAGTTCGTCAGTCTCCGGGTCGTGGGTCGCAGCCACCGGGAAGACCACATTCGGCGTGTCGCCCACGCATTCATACAGGGCGGTGGGCGCCAGGATGTAGCGGCTTGTGCGGTAGAGGACCTTCCAGGGCTCCTCAAGATCAAGGAGCGCCGCGCCCGCGCTGTAAACGAACCCATTGCAGGACGTGAGCACCCCGTGGTAGATCATCACCCAGCCCTCGGGGGTCTCGATGGGCACCGGTCCCGCGCCGATCTTCGTGCTCTGCCAGCCCCCGCGCCGGCCCATGACGAACCGGTGCCTGCCCCAGTAGATCAGGTCCTTCGAGAAGCACAGGAAGATGTCGCCGAAGGGCGTGTGGCCCATATCGCTGGGCCGGTGGAGCATGCAGTATTCCCCGTTGATCTTGCGCGGGAAGAGCACCGCATTGCGATTGCAGGGCGGCAGGACTACCTCCAGGAACTCAAAGTCCTCGAAGTCCTCCGTCACTCCCATGCCGATGCACGGGCCGTGATATCCATGGCACCAGGTCACGTAGTAGCGGCCATCAAGTTGGGTGATGCGCGGGTCGTAGCCGTACTCGAAGTGCGAGAGTTCGGAATTGCCGCAGCGCCACCGGATCGGTTCCGGCGAGATATGCCAGTCGATGCCGTCCCTGCTTTGGCCCGAGTGAAGCGTCATGTTCCGGGCCTGGTCGTCCACCCGGAAGACCCCGCGGTACTCGTCGCCCACACGGATGACGCTGCTGTTCATGATGCTGTTGGATGTGGGCGTGGCATTGCGGTGGATGATGGGGTTGCCTGGGTAGCGCTTCAGGAGCGGTTCGTTGCCTGGACTGAGTTCGTGCATGGTGTCTCTCCGGTGTCAGGTTCAGTGAGCGGCGTTGAACTCGCGAATCGCGTCGAACATCGCCAGCAGGTTCGGGACCGGCGTGTTCGGCTGGATATTGTGGATGGTGTTGAACACGAACCCGCCGCCGGGGGCGAAGACTTCCAGGCGCTCAAGGACCTCGGCGCGCACTTCCTCGGGGGTGCCGAAGGGCAGCGTCCGCTGGGTGTCCACGCCCCCACCCCAGAAGGTGACACGGTCGCCGAAGTCCGACTTCAGCCCCCGCGCTTCCATTCCATCCGCCGAGCACTGGACCGGGTTCAGGATGTCGAAGCCTGCTTCGATGAAGTCGTCGAGAAGCGGGCGAATCCCGCCGCAGGAGTGGATGAAAGTCCTCCAACCGGTGTTCGCGTGGATCCAGTCATTCACCGCGCGGTGGAAGGGTTTGAACAGGTCGCGGTAGCTCTCCACCGACGCAAATGGCCCCCGCTGGGTGCCGAAGTCGGTCCCGGTAACCATGGCGATCTGAACGGCGTCACCGACTACTCCCGCAATGCGCTCCAGGTTGCGCAGGGCAATCTCGCACTGTTTCGCGAAAACGGTCTTCACGTAGTCGCGCCGCGCGGCGGTTGAGACGTACCACTCCTCTACGTCCCGGATCCCTTTCGGGTATTTCAGGAAAGGAGCGGGGACCAGGGCGATATCACCGAAACCGGTGCCGCCGAAATTGGCGACCACTGCCCGGTCTGACGCATCCAGGTCTGCAGCCAGACCGCTGTAGCGCGCTAGTTCATCGTCGGTGATCGGCTGAAACTCCTCGAGGTTATCCTCCGGGTCCAGGCGCGCATCGTCGATGGGCTCCTGCCGGATGATGCTGTCGAAGTAGAAGCCTCCCGCGGGCATTCGGCCGCTGGCAGGCGCACTGTGGTCGCCGCCAGGATACTGGAGCAGATCGCCGTTTGGCTCAGGCTCAGTGTTGAAGCCGCCGGGAACGAGAACCGGGGTGCCGTCGGGCATGTCCCAGGGCTTCCAGTCCTCGACGGGATACCCGAAGAGAGTGTCTCTCCCGCCGATGCCCACGGTGTCGATGCCAAGGACTTCGCGAAGGTCGTCGGTGACTTCGCCCAGCATCTGGTACGGTTCGATCACCCGAACGCGATCGCCCGGCTGGTCCAGGCCAAGCGCCAGGCGCAGCTTCGACAGCGTAGACGCAGAGATGCCCGAGACCGGCGTGGCGCCGATGTCTAGGGGCACGCGGTCCGGCTCGCGATGGTCGATTGCGGCGAGGACTCTCTCGCGGGAGGTCATGTCGCCCACCTCAGGTCAGGTCACGGGAAGAGTACGTCGGCCTCTTCCTTGACGATGCGCTTGATGTCCTGCTCGCACTCGGGCGTTAGCGGGTAGCGCAGGAAATGCCGCCAGGTGCTGAAGATGCCCATCTCCACGAGAAGCCGCTTCTGCCCGGCCAGCCAACAGGTTATGCTCTCGCCCCCGAACACCGCGTACATGATGGTGTTCATGCGCTCCTGCAGGGCGTTCGCGGTGGTGAGGTCGCCGGACTTCACCGCCTGCATGATGAGCCCCGCCAGGTATCCGTTGAAGATCCCGCCGCCCAGCAGGAGGCCGTCATAGCCGGCCGCCAGGTAGTCCACGCACTTGAACTCGTTTCCGTTGAGAAGGAGCAGTTCGGGGCGCTTGCGGCGGGCTTCGAGGGCGATCTCGCGGCGGCCGTCATCTGAGGAGCTGTCCTTGACCAGGACCACGTTGTCTTCCGCGTAGATATTGGCTAGGACTTCATCCGGGACCACGACAGCGCCGAGCTTGCCACGGTCATAGACGCCTACCGGCAGATGGCTGCCACGGATCGCCTCCTGGTACAGAGCGAGAATGTTGTCCGGCGTGGCGTTCAGGAGGAAGTAGGGCGGGGCGATGACCGCCACATCCGCGCCGTCCTCGGCGGCCATGCCGATGTTGTCGAGGATCCGCGCGGAGGAGTTGTCGGTGACCTGCACCGCGATGGCCAGCCGGCCGGCGGAGGCCTTCGCGGTGGCTCTCACAAGGGCACGGCGGGTCGCGTCGGGCATCCAGGCGCCTTCGCCGCAGGTTCCTGCGAGGAACAGGCCTTTCACTCCCAGGCGCAGGTGGTGCTCTACCATGCGCTCCACCGAGGCCTCGTCGAGTGTCATGTCGTCGTTGAAGGGCGTGGGCGTCGCCGACCACACTCCGGCAAGTTTGTCACGGCTCAGTGCAATCATGGCGTGTCTCCTCATCTGTCGTTCAGTACCCGGTGGGGTGATTCCCCCTATGCCATCGGGTTCCCTTGTCCGTGCCGCTGGGATCAGGGCTGGCCCTGTTCCCAAGGGTTGTCCGGCGGCGGCGCTGGCCGGTTCAGTCTTCGGATCAGGTCCTCGATATCCCGTTCATCCCCCGGCCGGTCCAGGTCCATCGCCAATTCGGGGCGATCCAGGATCACCAGTTCGCAGCGCGCCATGCCGGTCATCCGTTCGAGAAGGCGCGCAAGCGCGGATGTGCTCGTACCGGCCCGCAGGCTGACAAACCCGAGCAGGAAGCGGAGCAGGAACCCCGGCCCGGCCAGTGACGCGGCAAGCCACGGGTGCCTGCGCAAGAGCAGAAACCGATCCAGGGCGCCACGGAGCTCTGCCGCCGCGTTCGGCTGTATCAAGGCGACTCCGGCGTGGGTCACCCAACCTTCTCTCACAGGCAACCAGGCCCAGTGGCGCTCGGGGGCCACCATCTCCGCGGAATCCCGGGACACCAGGGGTAGGCACAGGTCTGCATCCTCCGCGCAGCGCGCCAGAAACTCGCAGAGCGCCGCGGGAGTAACCGCAGGCAGATCGCACGTGACCACCAGGACCCGGCGGTGCGTCCCTATGTCCTCGATGGCGCCCACCAGGTTCGCGCTGAGCCCTGGCCGCTCCTCGATGAGAAAGTCCGCCCTGCCCCCGCCGACCATCTCCCCCAGCAGGCCCTCCGGACCGGCGATGGTGATGCTCTGGACATTGGACACTTTCCGCAGGGCGTCGATGATGTGGGCGATGCCCGGCTTGCCGAGGATCGGAATCAGCGCTTTGTGCTCCCAACCGGTCCAGTCGGCGAGATCACGGCCCGCATGTCCGCCTGCGAGGATCAGCGCATCAACACACTCGCGCGATAGCCGCGGGGTCTCGCACGCCCCAATGTCGGCGCCGTTCGGGAGACGTCGGGCCGAAGGCGCGAGCCAGACCCGCTCAGCCCGGCGCTGAACGCTGCCCGTGAGCTTGTCGTCATCGAGCGGCCCCCGGCACCGCAGCATGACATGCTCGAACCCGACGGCGATGTGCGCGCCGAACAGGAGCGTCTGGGAGCCGATGAAGGACCACAACGAGAAGACCACGACACCAGTCAGGCCGCCGTAGATCGTGCCGAATTGCTGCGACTGGGCGATGATGGTGGTGAATATGTGAGAGATGAGGAGCCACAGAATCGTCGCGCCCAGGGAGCCCACCAAGACCGCTTGGTTGGGCACGCGCTGGACAGGCATGAGTTTGTACACGAGGCCGAACGCGACCCAGACCAGCAGGACCTGGATGGCCTGGACGAACCTGGGATGGGCCGCATCCAGGATTACGGGGTCGATCTCCGGGACCTGCAGAAGCCACGACCGCACGGAGGCCCACAGGGCATTGAGGAGCATGAAGCTGCCCAGGAGCAGCCCTGCCACCACCATGCTGTTGAACGCCACCAGCTTCCGGGTCAGGTAGCCGCGCGTGACCTTCCCCGGCCAGACCTCGGTCAGGCTGCGCTCCAGGGTCTCGAACAGACGAATAGCGGCCCAGACCACGGTCACGAGACTTGCCGCGAACGCGAGGTACGCATTGCCCTGCCCCACGAGCCCGTATGCACCGCCCGACCCCACGGTACCGATCGGGTTCGCCAGCAGGCCCTCGACCATGGGAATGATCCGGTCAGCGGCGTTTGGGCCAAGCTCCTGCGCCGCTTCGCGGATGCGTTCATACACATCGGTCCCGGGGCCCAGGAGCATCTGCAGCCCGGCGGCGAGCAGCACGGCCAGCGGACCTAAGCATATCAGGGAGTAGAAGGCAACCGCAGCGGCCATGAAATGGGTGCCGGTGAAGTAGAAGCGCAGGTAGGCGATCCGGGCAATGCGCAGCCAGAGCACCGCGATGCGCAACGGAGCCCGGGCAAGCCGGACAGCCAGTTGCTCCTGTTCCGGGCCTGTCACGTGTGAAGCCGCCTTCTCTCAGTATGGCAGCACGCAAAAGATACGGCCGGAAGCGGGGAACCGTACCCGCTTCCTTCCCTACCCGTCCTTCGCGACGGAGCGGATCAGGCCCAGGTCCAGCTCGCCCTTCTGTCCCCAGCCGCTCTTTCCTAACGCGATCTGTGGCCTGAAGCGCTCATACAGCTGATAGCCTGCCTCCGCCGGCGCCCGCATGGCGTCGCGCCCCCGGTCGAAATCCTCGCCGAACTTGCTCTGAAGGAAGGCGCCAACCTTCTCTGGGTCAAGGGCCTCGTCCTTGACCACAGCCCGAACGCCGGCATCCGTGTTCTTCGCATGGACCGGCCTTCCGAGCACCTCGATCCACAACTCCTGACCGAGACCGTCTTCTTCAGCTTGCCCTCTACGTCCAGGTGCTGCGGGGTGGCCGAGAACGCCGAGGCTGCGCCCCTTGGACTGGGCGTTGAGCCCCGCCACGGCTTTGCCGAGAGTGAGTGCCGCGTCTTCGTCATGCCCGAGGCGCTCGCACACCACCGCGGCCCAGAGCGCAGGAACGGGCGCCCTGTTGATCCGAACAGGGTCAGCCATTCTCCGCACCTTTCGGGGGAACAGTTCGCCCATGACGGGCCAGTCGCCTGCCTGCCCGGTTGAAGGGATTCGGGGCTGGGAGCGGAACATCTTCACAGCAGACAGCCGTCCTCCCGCCTTTGCGCCGGATACGAAACTGGTGGGGCATGGGCAACATCGGACCCGAAAGGACTGATGCGAATGTCGCGAGGGTTTGCCCTGGTTGCGTGCGCACTGTGCTGTGCCATGCCCTCCCTGGCCCAGCAGGACGCGGCGGCGCGCCGAGCGCTTCTACTGACACTCAAGCCAGGTCAACTGGCGGCTGTCGAGCGGCTCTCCGCATCACTCAATGACACAGACCCGGTGGTTGCGCGCACGGCGGCCCGTCTTCTCGGGCAGTTCGGGGATGCCGCCCTGCCTTCCCTGCGCAAGGCTCTGCGGAGCGATGACGTGCTGGTCCGGCGCAATGCGGTGGCGTCCCTGGGAGCCATTGGGAGGCCGGCCGTGCCCGATCTTCTGCAGGCCATTGAGGACCCCCATGTTCTGATCCGGCAGGCAACGGTGTTTGCGCTAAGCCGGGTGAGGCCCATGTCTGACGAGGTCTCGCAGGCCATCGCCGCCGCCACTTCGGACGAACAGCAAGCGGTGCGCGACGCGGCGCTGGATGTCCTTCGGACGCGGTTCGTTACAACGCGCACGATCCCGCTGCCGGAAGAAGGCTGGAAGTTCAAGACCGATCCGGACAACCAGGGCGAGCAGGCGGGCTGGTTCGCGGCTGACTTCGACGATTCCGGCTGGCTGGAGATCGGCATCGGCAAGTCATGGGAGGAGTTCGGGCAAACGTATGATGGCGTGGCGTGGTATCGCAGGACCGTGGAACTGCCCGCCATCGATCCCCCGCCGGCCCGGGCGGTGCTGGCTTTCGGTGGGGTTGATGAAGACTGCTGGGTGTGGATCAACGGCAAGTCCGCCGGTGCCCATGCCACCGGCCCGATGGGCTGGGACAAGCCTTTCCGCCTCGATGTGACCCATGCGCTCCAATGGGGTCAGGCCAACCAGATCACGGTTAAGGTGAATGATTCGGCCTTTGCGGGCGGCATCTGGCGGCCAGTGGAGTTGCTGGTGCTGGAGGAGGCCCAATAGCCGTCACTGCGCGTTCGCGGGCCGCTTGCCCCTGGCTTCCGCCTTGGTTGCCGTCTTCACCTCCACCGGACGGGCCCGCGCGCCTTCCTTCACGGACAACGGGTCAAGCACCACCAGGTCATTCAGAGTCAGGCCCTCGAGTATCGCCGTGCCCTCTTCAGTGCGCGGGCCGGGACGCACCGCGCGCCGCCTGATGTGTCCGCCCTCAATGAGAAGCACGGAAGCCTCCTCACCCACTCGCACGAGGCACGCTTCAGCCACAGCCGGAAGCTGCCGGTCCGCATCCACGATGATCTCGGCGAGCGCGGGCTTCCTGCCGTCCACCGCATCCGCGCCCGCGTTCAGTTGCAGCCTGACGGTGACCACGTCCTTCGCGCCGCCGGTTTCGGGGACTTCACTCACCGTGGCTTCGAAGGTTTCATCGGGCGAACCGCGCAGGGTAACGCGTGCAGTCTGGCCGAGACGGATGCGCGCGGCATCCGCCGCCGGAACTTGCATGCGGGCGATGGGTGGCTTGCCCTCGACAATGGTGAGGACCACGGACTCGGCGCTCACGTAGTCGCCCTCGTGCCGCAGAACCTCGGTGATGACGCCGTCGAAGGGGGACTCGACGTCGGTCGTCCG
>Ga0067045_1030691_pt1 | contig 14409 bp, 13 predicted proteins | sample TerdegcTABiofilm_FD_59184 | JGI IMG/M metagenome (GOLD analysis project Ga0067045, IMG submission 59184) | Combined Assembly of (Gp0054472, Gp0054536) Wastewater bioreactor microbial communities from Singapore -Terephthalate degrading...
TATAATATGGCTATCTTTTCGAATTTTCTGTTTCAAGAAGGACCGATGGAATGGCGCCAAAGAAGGAAATCCAATCAGGCGACATTAAGAAAATGTTTCGGCTAGTCGCAAGGCCTGAGTTATCGATTAATGATGAAAAATCCCTTGACTCAGCCAATTTGTTTCTTTACTATTTAACGAAATAGTAGGGGTTTTGGATTTCATGGAAAGGCAAGGGAATTGATAGAAAGAATACTTGATCGAGGTTTTCAAAATGAAGAGTTTATCATCTGAAATTGGTCGCCTAAAGTTAAAGTCGGAAGTATTCAAAGCTATGGGACACCCTATAAGGCTGGGTATTATTGAGTTTTTGCGGGATGGTGAAAAATGTGTCTGTGAGATTGTCGAGCACACCGGAACGGGCATGTCCAATATTTCAAAACACCTTTCCATACTTAAAGCGGTGGGCATTGTCAGCGATCGCAAGGATGGACTCAAGATGATGTATAGAGTCACAATGCCGTGCGCCCTAGAATTCTCATCCTGTATTGAAAATGTGCTCTTACGACGTTTAGAGACCCAGAAATCTGTCATGGTAGCATGAAATATCCAACGCTGTTTAAGCTATATGCGCCAAACACTCGGATGCGAATGCTTTGAACCCCCAGTTTTCCTAATCTGGTTGTCATAGAGATTTAAAATCATTAAATGGACAGTGTGGTGAATTATTGGGCCTACTTCCATATTGGGGGACGAGAAAGTACTGGCTTAGACGTTCCTTGAAACGCGCTAAGATTGTTAGAGAGCTTTCTACTGCTGTGGTAAGATAGAATCCACAGATTTGGATCTCGACTACTGCCCGGTTTGTTCCGAATTAGCCCTATGCTATTCAACTAAAAGAAAATGTTTTAGATCACGGGAAGCTGTCCCGTTGATACTCCAACTCACTCCTCCGATCTTCTCGACCTAGAAATCTGATCCGAAAATCTTTATCTATTATTTTTGATTCATAGAAATCTATCTTCACCATAACACTTTTCTAACATTCCAATAACAAGATGTGCTTGATCCTTTGCTGAGGAAGGTCAGATTATTTAAACTAAAGGAGGTTTGTGGTGATCAAAAAAGTCGCAATTTTGCTTACCGCTATATTTTGTTTGAATTTTGGAATGGTCTGGGCTTTGGAGGTGGATTCGCAACTACCATCCTACAAGCAGATTAGCGGAGTTTCTGGAAATCTAAAATCGATTGGGTCGGATACTCTTAATAATTTGATGACTTTGTGGACTGAAGGTTTTCGATCTCAATATCCCGGGGTGAAAATAGCTATTGAAGGAAAAGGCTCGTCAACTGCTCCGCCCGCGTTAATAGAAGGGACTGCTCAATTTGGGCCAATGTCCAGGGCGATGAAGCAGAAAGAAATTACGGAATTTGAAAAAAAATTTGGTTACAAGCCATCAGTGGTTAGAGTAGCTGTTGATTCCTTGGCAGTTTTTGTTCACAAGGACAATCCGATCAAATGCTTGTCCATGCAACAACTGGATGGAATCTTTTCTAAGACGTTGAAGTCAGGGGCGAAGGATATCAAGACATGGGGAGACTTGGGTTTGACAGGGGACTGGGCCAGCAAACCCATTTCAATTTACGGACGAAATTCAGCGAGCGGAACCTATGGTTATTTTAAGGAAGTCGCTTTAAAGGGTGGAGATTACAGAGACACCGTGAAAGAGCAGCCTGGTTCATCAGCTGTGGTTCAGGGTATAGCCAGCGACCGGCATGCCATCGGATATTCTGGAGTCGGATACAAGACCGCTGATGTCAAAATGGTTCCTATATCCGAAAAAGGAGAAAAATGTTTTGAACCTACGGCAGAGAACGCCTACGCTGGTGACTATCCGCTGGCGAGATTCCTCTATATATATTTTAATAAGAAACCGAATCAGGATCTTGATCCCCTAATGGCGGAATTCATAAAATATGTTTTTTCAAAAGAAGGCCAAATAGTTGTCATAAAAGATGGCTTTTACCCGGTTTCAAAAGCGCTAGCCGATGAAGATTTAAAGGCAGCGGCAATAAAATAGATTCATCTATCCAAATTTTAGTTCGGGTTTTACGGAGCGGTCGTTCCCCGCTCCGTCATTGTATTTTCCGGTAAATGGTTGCTTTTGACATTGCGGTTTATTTTTGGAACACCCAGTAGATTTTAATAAAGCATGAGGCTAAGAAGTTTGCTAGATCAACGAGAGCTGGATGAAACAGATGCATATTGGAAATCAAGAGAAACAAGTTAAAAAAACCAGACGTTGGGTTCTTCTGGCAGATAAAATGGCTAATAGGGCCATCACTACAGGGGGGATCCTGATAATTGGGGCGGTTCTGGGAATGATGGTTTTTCTGTTTTGGGAAGTAATCCCATTATTTAGAGGTGGTATAATTAATTCCCAAGTTGAATATGCGCCACCTCAATTCGATTCCGGCCCTTTGGCTGTAAGCCTCGATGAATATAAAACAATTGCCGCTGCAGTTGGAAAAGACGGGAAAGTAATTTTGTGGCATGCCAAATCTGGAGCAGGTTTAGAACCACTAGATTTCGATTTCGGAGGCAAGAAAGTAACAGCTTTCACATGGACTATTGATAATCTCAATTTTGTCTTTGGTTTTGATGATGGCTCAATACGGACTGGGCGGTTAAAGTACAATGTAGAAATCATAACGCCTGAAGACTTGCCCAAAAATCTGGCGCGTTTGGATGATACAGAGAGCACTGACGGCAAGAACATTTTTAGCTCTATTCCTGGCAACCAAGTTCGTAAACTTAATCTAGAGTTGTCTTTAGAAGATGAAGTATCAGTTTCACCTAAATCTGCAGCCATTAAAGCGTTGAACTATCAGTTGACTGATTTTGGTGAACGTCCCATGAGTTCGATAATTGCTCTGGATACAAATGGTGAGGTCGTAAGAATTGTTTCAGAATCGCGATTAAATCTCTTCACGCGAAAGTTGACAACTAAAATTGAAAAAACCAATCTGCCAAATCTGCCTCAAGAAACTGACATATCCCATATCCTGCTAAATGACACTGGCTCAAACATATTATTTGCTGAAAAATCTGGAAAGGTCTACAGGATTTCGACTGAAGTGTCAGAGAGCCCTGAGTTGGTTGAAGCGGTTCAGGTGACACAGCCGGGTGTGAGTCTTGGAACCTTTGGCGCCCTCTATGGTAATCGTTCCTTTGTGACAGGCGGATCTGATGGTTCGGTAAGAATTTTTTTCTTGCTTCAAAGTTCAAAATCCGATGCCAGAGATGGTTTAACTCTTGTTGAAACCAGGAGACTACCGCCTCAGCCAGCTGGCATTAGCCAATTTAGCGCAAGTCAAAATGGAAAGACGTTTGCCACGGCTGATTTGTTGGGAAATATATGGGTAAGACATGCCATAAGTGAAAAGACCATTTTACAGCTGGATTCACCGGTGCTAAAGCAGGCTTTTGAAAGCATTTCAATATCTCCCAGGATGGACGGGCTTATAGCGATCAACGCGGACAACAAAGTTGGTTTTTGGCAATTTAGCGCTCCTCATCCGGAAACCTCCTTACACACCCTCTTTGGTAAAGTTTGGTATGAGGGATATCCAGAGCCTTCATACACCTGGCAGTCCACGGGGGCGACCGACGCTTTTGAGCCCAAGATGTCTATAGTGCCTTTGATTTTTGGCACCATAAAGGGAACCATATATTCACTTCTTTTTGCTGTCCCTCTTGCATTGATGGCTGCAATTTATACATCCGAATTCATGTCTGTGAGCTTGAGGGGAAAAATCAAACCGGTCATGGAGGTGATGGCTTCTCTGCCTTCCGTTGTGCTTGGGTTTGTTGCTGCGTTGGTTTTAGCTCCTTTTGTTGAGAATTGGCTATCAGCAGTAATTTTGACGTTCGTAGTATGCCCTTTATGTCTTGTAGTTTGTGCTTATTTGTGGCAGCTGGTACCGCCGAGATGGTCGTTGAGCCTTGATGGTTGGCCAAGATTATTAATGATTTTTTCCGTGGTTCTAGGTTCGGTTTATTGCGCTCACGTCTTGGGGCCAAGTTTTGAAAGGTTTTTTTTCGGAGGCAATCTGAAGGGCTGGCTAAACAGTGATTTTGGATCTGCCACACCGTTCCTGTTTTTGGCGTTACTTCCTACAACCGCAATAGTCCTAAGCTATTTGAGTTCTAGATTTCTTGGTCACAAGTTCAGATCAATCTTGCGACAGTTTTCTATGCCCTATTCAGCCCTTTTGGATCTTGGTAGATGGTTGATGCTATCAACGATCATCGTAACGGTATCTTATGCGCTGGCTATGCTGTTAACATGGACGGGTGTGGATCCTAGGGGTGGTGTAGTGGGAACCTACGTTCAGAGAAATACCCTTATTATTGCTTTTGCTATGGGCTTTGCTGTCATTCCTATAATTTATACACTTGCGGAAGATGCTCTCAATTCAGTGCCCGACCAATTGAGATCAGCAAGCCTGGGTTGTGGGGCTACTCCCTGGCAAACGGCTGTTTGGATTATTTTGCCGACGGCTATTTCAGGAGTTTTTTCTGCTGTAATGATTGGTATGGGACGGGCGGTTGGTGAAACAATGATAGTGGTCATGGCAACTGGTAACACCCCAATTATTGATCTCAACATATTCAATGGTCTGAGAGCTCTATCGGCAAACATAGCGGTGGAATTACCTGAAGCTCCAAAGGATGGGTCACTCTACCGAGTGTTATTCCTTACCGCTTTGGTGCTTTTTTCTATGACTTTTGTAATCAACACCGTTGCCGAGTTGGTGAGACAATATTTTCGCAAAAGAGGCATGCAGCTATGAGATCAGCATAAAGGCAAAATGTCGATGAAAATATCAGTAGCTTTGACTTGGCCTAATGCTAAGCTAACCCAAGAAAAAAGATGCAAGACACTGAGATAATGAAAGTTATTGATCAAGACCCTATAAACGATTCTGGAGCTGATTTGCCCAAGGAGAAGAATCGTCAGCGATCAACCATATGGGATTTCAAAGCTCGAGGTGAGCCGTTTGTATGGAGTTTGGGCGGAGCTCTTGCTATCGGTATTTTGATGATAGTTGGCTTTGTAACCTTGATCACGTACAACGGTATACTCACATTTTATCCACGTCCTATACACGTTGTAGAATTAAAGGATGGGTCTAGGGTAGCTGGGGATCTTATAAGGTCTGAAACATTCAAGCCCGGACCTGATGTTCTAAAAAGCCTGGGGGAAGATGACAGAGCGAAAATTGAAAAAAGTGATGGAATCGTAAAAAGACTTTTGCTTCGAACAGGAAACTTTGATCTTTATAATGACGATTTCAAATGGGTTTCTGATTACGAGATAAGAAAAGATTCGAATCCCAAGAACATTCTTTATATAGAACGCCTGGAATGGGGGCCTTTCATTGGGGTCGCAAAGTCACTGGATCTGAACGGCAAAATTTTTGAGGGCTCAATGTTGACCAACGAGCTTCTGAGCCAGGCTCATGAGGAGGCTGTACAGCGTAGGCTGAGAATCCGTGAAATAGAGAGGACTGAGATTGGCGCTATCAATCATTTCCTTGAAAAAGCAAGGCTAGCGCTTCGAAAAATCGAATTGCGTCACGGCATAAAGTCTCAAGAATATTCCGAGGCTCAGCGAAAATACGTAGTTGAAAAGGAGAAGCTCGAGGCTCAATATCAGGAATTAGCAAGCGAGGCTTCAGCAATAAAACAAGTGGATTCTCAGTTTCTAGTTCATCTGGAAGATGTAAACGGAAAGGCCAAAAGTTTACCTCTTTCGCAAATCACAAGGTTTTATGCGGCTAATGACTTAAGTTTTTGGGATAAGATTTGGATTTATTTTTCCAGGTGGTATGAGTTCCTCACCCAAGAACCTCGAGAGGCCAACTCCGAGGGTGGAGTCATGCCGGCCATATTTGGCACCTTTTGTATGACAGTGCTTATGGCTCTTGCAGTCGCCCCCTTTGGTGTTATAGCAGCCCTTTATCTCAAAGAGTATGCCAAACAGGGAAGGCTAGTTTCACTAATCAGAATATGTGTAAACAATCTTGCGGGAGTTCCTTCAATAGTTTATGGTGTTTTTGGGCTTGGTTTCTTTGCCTATGTCCTTGGGGGGAACATAGATCAGCTGTTTTACCCCGAACGACTCCCTACTCCAACATTTGGCTCAGGCGGACTCCTGTGGGCATCTCTGACACTTGCGTTATTGACTGTCCCGGTAGTTATAGTTGCCACTGAAGAAGCTCTGGCCGCGGTGCCTCAATCTATGAGAGAGGGATCTCTGGCTTGCGGCGCTTCGAAATGGCAAACGATCAAATGGATAGTTCTGCCGCGCGCTATGCCAGGGATTATGACAGGCTTAATACTAGCCATGGCTCGAGGGGCCGAAGAAGTAGCTCCGTTAATGCTTGTTGGTGTTGTCAAATTGGCTCCCGAGTTGCCTATCGATTCCTTTTTTCCGTTTATTCATCTGGAACGAAGTTTCATGCACCTAGGCTTTCATATATTTGACCTAGGCTTTCAGTCCAGAAACTCAGAGGCTGCTATACCCATGGTTTACGTGACCACATTGCTGCTAATAACCCTGGTTTTTGCAATGAATATAATTTCAGTTGTGGTCAGAAACAGGTTAAAGAGAAAATTTTTTACAGGCCATTTTTAGGAGGAAGGGATGCCGTCATCAGTTGATGACCAAGAATCGACTGTTTACCATGTTGAAAAAGGGCAGCAGGGAACCCTACTCAAAATCTCTGACTTTAATTTATGGTATGGCAAAAGTCAGGCCCTGTTTAATGTAAACATGGATGTTCAACGTGGGCTTGTTACAGCGCTGATTGGTCCATCAGGCTGCGGTAAGTCCACGTTATTGCGGTCAATAAATCGTATGAACGATTTAATTGATGGCCTTACTATCAAGGGCAGCATGTCGATTGATGGTCAAGATATTTATAGCCATATAGTCGATGTAATTGCTCTGAGGAAGGTTATGGGCATGGTTTTTCAGAAACCGAATCCTTTTCCCATGTCTATTGCCGATAATGTCACATACCCTCTTAAAGTTGACGGGATCAGGGACCGTGGGCTTTTGGAGCAAACGGTCGAAACGGCTTTGAAAAGCGCAGCCCTATGGGAAGAAGTTAAAGACCGACTCAATGAGAATGCATTGGGTCTGTCAGGTGGACAGCAGCAAAGACTCTGCATTGCCCGTGCCATTGCCGGGGATCCAGAGGTTCTACTGATGGATGAACCGTGCTCAGCTTTAGATCCTGTGGCGACATCAAAAATCGAAGATTTAATTGACGCTCTTCGAGGCAGATACAGCATCATTATTGTTACTCATAATATGCAGCAGGCTGCAAGAGTATCAGATAACACAGCTTTTATGTATCTTGGAAGATTGATCGAATATGGAGAAACCTCCGCAATATTTACCAATCCCAAAGTAAACAAGACCATGGAATACGTGACGGGTCGTTTCGGCTAATTTTTCTAGAGTTTAAGAACTCCTGAGGGCTACTGGCTCCGGGTGACTTATTGCTAAGAAAAATCCCCTCCACGATGTCGGTGAATTTCCCCGGTGATCATGTAAATTACATCTTCGGCAATGTTTGTAGCATGGTCGGCTATTCTTTCAAGGTGCCGCGAAATTAAAAAAGTATTAACAAGGTATTCTACATCTTCGGGCTTGCTCATAATCTCCTTGACAAAAAGACTCTGCATGGCCCTTTTCATATAATCCACGTCATCATCTTCCGCGCAAACCTGATAGGCGGCAGTCAAATCCTTGTTGACCATTGAATCCAAAGCCTTTTCCAACATGTCCTGAGTTCTCTGCGCCATAGTAAAGTAATCAAATGGAATAGCTTTACCTGATTTGTCTGCGATTACAACTACTCTTTCGGCAATGTTGACTGCTAGATCCCCTATCCGCTCCAGATCATTGTTCATCTTCAAGACGGCGACTATATATCTCAAATGATCCGCCACAGGTTGGTGAAGCGCCAGAATTTTCAGGCACTCCTCTTCAAGATCAACCTCTAGCTGATCTATTTCCACGTCACCGTCGATTACGCTTTGAGCCATTTCTTTATCCCTACATTCAGCCGCCTTTACAGCCATTTTAAAACGTTCCTCAACCAAGGCTCCGAGCGAGAGGACTCTTTTTTTCAATTTTTCTATGTCTCGAGATAATCTGACTCGCATTTAAGTTACTCCCACACATCCTGTTTAAGCCCTATGTCTGCCGGTCGTTGACCAAAGGCCACATCAGAGGCATGAAGTTACAAACTATACAAATGCTTATCGTCAAATAATCTTTCAGTCAAGTTAGAGAAATGTTATTGAATTCTTATTGTTAATTTCTCGGAAAATCGAGTAAACTGAAAAAATAGAAAATCATGATCCAAGGAGACGAAATTCATCTTGTGCGCATCCTCTTCAGATTGCGGTTTTTCGGAGAAGACAAGCAAGTTTTCTATGCTTTTAATGACTAAAACCGGTAAAGGATCTCCCCATCGTTTTCGATGGATGAATTCAGTTAGACCCGGCTCTACGAACAATGTCAAAGCATGGTCAGTATCCAGGACAAATAGATCCACCCGAAAAGATTGATGGGCTGCATCAACTCCGTTGAATACAATCAAGTCCCAATCATAATTATTTTAATCTAAGTAACTCAGATGGCAAATTAGGAAATTGCGTATGAATAGTGAAGACTGGGAGTCTATTTGTAATCGTTGTGGCAAATGTTGTTATGAGAAGGTAGACTTGGGTGGAGGGCAAATCATTTATACCAAAGAGCCTTGCGTTCATTTGGACACCAAGACCAATCTGTGCAAGGTCTACGAGACCAGGCACATTGTGGAGCCGGATTGTATCGCTCTTACAGAAAATCTGGTTCGGAGCCTGAACTGGCTTCCTCCGGACTGCGCTTACCTCGAACATGTCAGGATGCAGGATACGATTGCAGCTGTGAATATAGCGAAAGAAAAGATCAGAAAAAAAAGAAACAACAAAGGGAACAAAAGGAGAAAATAATGTCCGTAAAAACAATTAATGTCAATCAAGATATTCTTGGCGCTAACGATATACTTGCTGAAAATATGAAATCTCAATTCCAGTCTTCGAAAGTTTACGTCATCAACCTAATGTCTGGTCCTGGCGCCGGAAAAACTTCAACGGTAATTAGAATTATTGATTCCTTGTCACAAAAATACAAAATCGGTGTCATAGAGGGTGACATTGCGTCAGATGTCGATGCGAGAAAGATAGAAGAAAAGGGCGTTGATGTTGTTCAGATAAATACCAACGGAGCCTGCCATCTAGACGCCAACATGATAATGTCAGCCTGTAAAACTTTGGGTATTGAAGGAAAAGATCTTATAATAATTGAAAATGTAGGGAACTTGGTTTGTCCGGCTGAATTTAATCTCGGTGAAAACATCAAGCTAATGATACTTTCTGTTCCTGAAGGCCATGATAAGCCTCTCAAGTACCCGTTAATGTTTACAGAAGCTAATGCGCTAATAATTAATAAAATCGATTTGTCTCCATTCACTGATTTTAATATGGACGAGGTAAAGCGGATTGTGATGGCCATGAATCCAGCTATAGAAATATTTCCAATTTCGGCTAAGACAGGCGATGGAGTAGAAACTTTTATTCGATGGTTAGAACAGAAAATTGAGGCCAATGCTTGATCGGAAATGAATTGAAGTGTTCTGCAACCTCATTTTGCAATCACAGGTCCCGTGGAACATATCAGCTCAGAAAATTGTCAATTTTACCATTTGAATTGTCAAAACAGTCAATTTTACGTCTTATATTTTTGAATGGTTGAATGACCTGAGCACAAACGGGAGAGAACCACTAATGAAATGCAAAACATCCTTGATGGGGCTTTTGATGTTTATATGGACGGTGTCTTTTGTCCACTTTGTTCATCAAGAGTCTATGGCTCGCGGACTGAGTGACGCTCAAATCTCAAAAGAGATACTCAAGGAACACAATAAGGTCATAATAGAGACGTTCTTGAAAAATGAACTCACTGAAGTGAATCAGAATGTAACCAACCAACTCTTACAGCGACACCCTTCTCTGATTTTTTTCATAAAACAGGTCGAGAAAGGACCGCTTAATAGTCTGTTGTTTCTCGAGGAGCAAGTTCACAAGCTTAGAGATGTCCAGAAGAACATAGATTCATTGCCCTATTCCATTGCTTTTTCCGCTGAGGAGAAAAAGAAGATACTTGGTTTGAAAGCTACGGCCGATAAAATAGTATCCTACGGGATTCCTCTTATAAAACGGGATTTTTATCGTGTCCTTGAAGCTGCAAAAGTTGTGGCGGATAAGAGAAGAAAGCATCCTGTTGAATTAATGTCCGATCAATCGTTTAGAGATTCAATTTATAGAGAGGTTGAACCGACGGCTAAAGGACTGGATGAAGAAATGGGGAAACTTTCTGAGGGCGAACTGATTTGTATGAGGCTTGGCTTTGTTTTGGAGCAGGTTACTGTGACAAACCTCTGGCTCATGGTTAACGATAATCGTCTCCCGAAAGAAAGTGATTTCATGTTGTTCAGGAAAAAAAGAAGCGAGTATTTTCAGAAAAAGCTCAAGAGAATTTATGGAAACGAAGAAAATCAGAATAATGCCAGGGAACAAAGAAACTCTCGCTGATTGTTGAAAAATATCAACATGTAAATAGTGTTTCCCGTCGCGAGTTTGAAGTTGAATCTAGAAAAAAGGGCAATCTAAAAAACAAAATGTCAGAATTGATAAGACTTGAAGATGTTTCGAAATGTTATTCTAGTGGTCCTAGTTGCGACATTTTCCCTTTGCTATCTGTGGATCTGGAATTGGAGCAAGGGGCCCGTATGATTCTTTTGGGAAAGAGTGGATCTGGGAAAAGCACATTCCTGAACATCGTCGGTGGAGTTGATTCGCCTACTTCAGGCAAGGTTTTTTTCGATGGCAAAGAAATAACATCGATGTCCCCCGTAGATTTGGCGGAATATAGGCGAAAACAGGTCGGTTTCATTTTTCAGTCTTTCAACTTGTTTCCAACCTTGACAGTTGGCGAGAATGTTATGCTTCCTCTAGAATTGATCGGAACAAATGACACGAACAGAGCAAAAGAATTATTAGACGCTGTGGGTCTTGTAGATAGCTGGAAGAAGTTTCCAGAATTACTGAGTGGCGGTGAGCAGCAAAGGGTAGCGATAGCTCGAGCTCTAGTTAAAAATCCAAAGCTGATTCTCGCTGATGAACCAACAGGAAATTTGGATCAGGAAACAGGTTCGAAGATACTAAATTTGATCGATGAAGTGTGTTCGCGCAGGAATGCTACCTTGATAATGGTTACTCATAGCCAAGATGCGCTTTGGATAGCCCCAAAACACTATAGGCTAAAATTAGGGCGTCTCGAACTGGAAAATGACAACACCTGATTAACGGATTGGAGTTCCTTTATCCTCCAAAAATAATTAGGCTGCATTAACTCTAGTCCGTGAAAATATTAAATTACCATCAGTTAAAAATCCCGATATTGTTAATCTATATATTATGACTTTAACAACTCTATTGAAATTTAATTTCAAGTATTACAAGAGACATTCACTCTTAGCTCTGCTGTGTCTTTTGGGCATTTCTTTGGGGGTAGGAATAGTTGTTGCGGTCGAATTGATAAATGGATCTGCTTTAAAGTCTTTTTCTTCATCCATTGATTTTTTGTCCGGCAAGGCTTCTCATTCGGTAGTTTCCAACTATGGGAAAATAGAAGAAGATCAATTTTCAAAGATATGGGCTAATCCATCTGTGTTCGCTGCTTCACCGATCATAGATGTGATGGGCTCTACAATGGAAACAGGTCAGGAATCAATACGTTTTCTTGGTATCGATCCTTTTCTGGACTCTCCTTTCAGGATTTGGACTCCTCAAGAGAGTCAAGAATTATCGTTCATGGAATTTCTCGCAGGCCCTGTTCCATCTGTTTATGTATCAGAAAGTCTAATCCGAAAATACGACTTGAAGCTGGGTGATTATCTCACAGTACTTACGGCTGGGTTCGAGAAAAAGATCAAAATAGTAGGGTTTATAAATTCATCAGTATCAGGAAATCTCTCCGAGCGCCTAATCGTAATGGACATTGCTGCTGCTCAAGAAGTATTTGGCCGAATAGGACGTTTAGATCGGATAGACATAATTCTAAAAGGGGATCCGGTAGTTTTCAAAGAAACACTGCCGCAGGGCCTCACACTAGCCGATGCAAATTCTCGAAAAAACACCCTGAGCGCAATGCTTTACTCTTTTCAGCTGAATCTGGCGGCAATGAGCCTTTTGGCTCTTTTTGTCGGCGTTTTCCTTATTTACAACTTTTCCATGTTTTCCGTTTTGTCTCGCCGCGAGGACATGTCCCTGTTGTTAACTTTGGGATCTGACCGACGGAGTTTAGTCGGAGCTTTTCTGGCTGAATCATTCCTGTTAGGAGCTGCTGGAAGCCTCATAGGAGTCATGTTTGGTTATCTTGTTGCGTTTTTCAGCATCAACATGGTTTCGAACACCATAAGTCAACTTTATTATCAGGTAAACGTCGGAGACGTTGAGCTGAGCTTTCAGATTATTTTAAGTGGCATAGCGGTGGGATTTATAGCTACTCTGGTTGGGACAACACTTCCTTCGTTGGAGGTATCTGTTACTCCACCAGTGTTAGGCATGAAGAGACAGAGCATTGAAGACCGTGTTAGCAGCTTAAAGATTCTTTTACTGTGTTTGGGCGCAATTCTGTTCGGGTGTTCACTTATTTGTGCGTGGGCTTCCAGATTTTCCATATTCTGGGGCTTTACTGCAGCTTTCGGGATGACATTTGCGTTCGCGCTTTTTACACCATCTTCATTATCTGGATTTGTCCATCATCTGGGTAGTTTTCTAAAAAAAGTTTTCAATTCGCTTATAGGTTTTCTTGCAGCTCGAAATATAAAAGCTTCACTGAGCAGAACCAGCATCGCTGTAGCGGCCCTAGCAGTTGCCCTTGCCATGACCATTGGCGTTGACACAATGATTCACAGCTTTAGAAGTTCCGTTGCTAATTGGCTCGACGGATCCCTCCAAGGTGACATCTACATATCACCAAACACCACCAAATGGGATCATCCCTTACCCGAGGATCTTTTGAAGAAGTTGGCCAATGATCCTCGTGTGGAATCCATCGAAAAATATTCGACATTCGACATCTTGATTGATGACAAATTAGCCAAGTTAAGAGTTCTGGAATCTGACATCCTTGCTGGAAAAGCAAAGTTTCATTTCATTCAGGGCTCGGATGATTCCTGGAAAGAATTGCCCAAAGGCGCTGCTTTTGTTTCAGAATCTTTGAGTTTTCGTTTCGGCGTCAATGTTGGTGATAGAGTGAAAGTCCCCACACCTCAGGGCTTGATTGAATTTCCAGTGGTAGCTGTCACCAGGGATTATTCCTCAGATCAAGGGACAGTCCAAATTGATCGAAATATTTATAGAAAACTTTGGTATGATGACAGGGTTCAATCCATAGCGCTTTTTCTGAAACCTGGAGTAACAGTAGACGAGCTGAAGTTGAGCATCATGGATGAATTCAAGGGATTGGAAACCACAGTGGTGTCTAATTCGGAAATGCGGCAAGCTGTTTTAGCAATTTTTGACAAAACTTTTGCTCCTACTGCAACCCTAAAGGGTGTCTCACTTCTGGTTGGTCTATTGGGGGTTGCAACGGCTATGATGGCCATTTTGATGGAACGATCCAGAGACATAAGAGTCTTAGGATATTTAGGATTGACTTCGTGGCAACTCGGACGGATGAACATTTACCAGGGGCTTATAATGGGGCTTTCGGCTTTTCTGGTTGCGGCTGTCTGCGGAACAGTCCTAACCTACATAATAGTTCATGCAATTAATTATAGATCGTTTGGTTGGTCGATAGACATTAAGCTCAATCCTTGGGTTTTTCTGGAGACTTTTTCCCTGACTATGGTAGCTTGTTTTGCGTCTTCGATTTATCCGACATTCAAGCTTGTACGTCTTAGAGCTTTGCCTACACTTAAAGAGGAATAATTCGCAAGGAGAAGTGACTTGAACAAATCAGAAATACTAAAAGCTTTGGAATGGGTTGATCAAACCGCTAGAGATGGTGACATAAACCGACTGGTTAAAGCTAAAGAGGCTTTGGCGAGACAAATCTCATCAGCAAAACATTTGTCGTCCAATGAGGACTTTTACAAAACTGCTTTTGAGAGCTTTGTCCGTAAACATGGACGAGAGCCGTTGGAAGAAGTGGAAACTGATTAACTCAGAAAACTTTTCCCGTTTAGTTTGCTAGACTTACTACGATTTAGATTTTTACTCAGTTTGCGAACGGA
>Ga0067045_1004579_pt1 | contig 14399 bp, 9 predicted proteins | sample TerdegcTABiofilm_FD_59184 | JGI IMG/M metagenome (GOLD analysis project Ga0067045, IMG submission 59184) | Combined Assembly of (Gp0054472, Gp0054536) Wastewater bioreactor microbial communities from Singapore -Terephthalate degrading...
CCCGCCCCTGCCCGTCCGCCGCCAGGTCGAGTCCTTCCGCGTACCGCGAGAGGGCCTCCGGTGGCGCGATGACCGAATCCAGCGCCCCGTCTTGCTTGTATGCCTTCACCCGAGGGATACCCTTCTCCGCCGTCACGATGCGCCCGTCGGGCAGGAGGCAGATGTGCACCGGGTTGCAGCAGCCGCAGAACCCCTCTGTCGCAGACGACCCTTTGCCCCAGGAGTTCACGCGCTTGCCCGATGCGTCGTAAGTCTCGATCTTGTGGCGTCCCGGATTGCCGATGACCACCCCACCGTCCGGAGTCTGAGCCACATCCAGGAAGGGGCTCGGCACAATCAGGCCGGTATCACCGGTGTCTGCGTCGGGCTGGCCCAGGCGCGCTTTCTGCTGACCATCCCAGCCGAAGGCCACCACGGTCCGGTTCGCCGCATCCGCCGCCCAGACGGTCTCTCGGCCCGGCGAGATGCTGGTGACCAGCCCTGTCCCACTGGTGGCGGCCCAGGACTGCAGGGGTCTGTCGACCTGCATCACCGCCACGCGCCCACCGATCCCCACGAGCACTCTGCGGCCACCGGAATCCTCATGCACCGCCACACATCGCGCGGGCCCACCGGGAGTGGCCATGACCGACGGCTCCCCGCCCGGCTCGATCACAAGAACGCCGGCGTTCGCGGCGACATAGAGCGTACCATCAGAGCCCACCGCGATCCCGCGCAGGCCTTCATGATCGCAGGGGATCTCATCCACCTGCCGCCAGCGGACCAGTTCGGCGTCCACGTTGCGCTGGCGGTCGAAATGCTTCCGGGCCGCACTGGCCCGGCCTTCCCCCTGGGCCGAGACCTTGCGGCCAGTCTGCAATTGCCGGTGCAGCAGCAGTCCGCCTGCTGCAAGGCAGGCGAGCACTAACCCCGTCACTACCCAGGATATCCGCTGCCCCGGGGCACGGCTCATATCAACCCGCACCCACGTTGAGGCAGACCATGGTGTTCACATCCCTCGCCAGCAGGCGGGTCCCAGCGAGGGCCAGCGGCGCCCAGGCCTCCCCATGGGTCAGGATCTTCGCTTTCGCCAGTTCCTTGTAACCCGAGGGGTTGGGCTGGACCAGGGACAGATCGCCCTTGTCACTCAGGATGTACATGAGGTCGCCGGCCATCATGTACGGCCCCAAGCCGAAGCGGTGGGTGCTACCGCTCTTCCAGCGTCGCTTGCCCTCCAGCGACAGGCAGGCTAGTTCGCCACCGGGAATGACCCCGTAGATGTTCCCATTGTAAAGGATGGGGCTCTGCTGGTCGGAGCCGAAGGTGCGGGCGTCCACCCGCCAGAGCTTCTCCACGGTGAATGGCCCTGAGCCTTTGAGCCGGATCATCATCGCACCCGCGTTGTACCCGCCGCACAGAAAGATGCGGCCGTCGCCGACGGGAATCGGCACCGGAATGTTCGCGGTGCTCACCGTCCACTCGCTGGTCTCGAACAGAACCGAACCGTCGGACGCGGACACACCCACGACCCCGCCGCTGGCGCAGTACAGGTACATCTTCTTGCCTGCATGGGTCATGGGTACCACGGAGGAGTGGGTCATGTCCCAGCCCTTCGGGTTGGGTGTGGACCACAGCACCCGCCCTGACCCAATGTCAGCCGCGATCATCAGCGCCTTGCCACCCGGCGCGATGATCGCCTTGTTATCGTCGATCAGGGGACACTGCCCGGCATACCAAGTGGGCACTTTCGTCCCATACTTCGCGACCAGGTCCATCTTCCAGTACGGCTTGCCGGTGTTCGCGTCCGCGCACATCACGTGACACTTCGGCCCGAGTGTGAGCACGTACTTGCCGCTCACCGCGGGAACCGTGCGGGACATCCCGTGGTTGCGCTTCACGTCCACGGGATAGGACTGAGTCCACAGCAGGCTCCCGTCGGCAAGGGAGAAGCAGCGCAGGGCATCGGCCCGCGCCTGAGTGTCGTAGTCAAGAAGGTAGACCTTGCCGTTCACCACCGCCGGGCCGGCATGGCCTTCACCAAGTTCCACACTCCACAGCTTCGGCGGACCGCCGGAGCCCCAGGATCGGGCGAGGCCGGATGCATTCGGGGCGATATTGCTGAAGTCCGCTCCCCGGTACCTTGTCCAGGTCCCCGGAAGTGCGGGCACAGAGACCGGGGTCACACGCGATCCCCCACCGGACGACGGTCTCGGTGGTTGCGCAGGGAAGGACGGAGCTTCNNCGGGCGCGTCGCGCTCGAACATGGGCGGCGGCAGAGGTGCGTCATGGGAGTCGGAGGCACCGGAGCCAGGAGCACTCTTCTCCTCGCCATCCTGAACCTGCTCAAATGCCGCTTCTTCGCCGATCCCGCATCCGGGTGGGTTCAGCCCACCGGGCACAAGGCCGCCGCCCGTGCCGTCTTCCGCGGACTGTCTCCGGCCAGTCTGCGTGGGGTCGGTCTCCTCCAGCGGCGGGTTCACTCGGAACCACAGCACCACGCAGAGGATCCCAGCCACCGCGAAAAGGAAGGGGATGGAACGCACGGCGAGTACGCTCCAGCGAGGCAGCGCCCGCGCGGTCGGGGGTTGTGGGGGCGCCGGATCAGCCGACGGTGCCTGCAGGGCCTCATCCTCGACTGAACTGGGGGTTCGCCGTGCTATCTGTTCAGGCGGCTGGGTCATTCGGTCAACTCATGCGCTGCGCCACACCCCACCGGGCGGCATGGCTTGCGGAACTTGTGATATACTGCTTGTGCCCAGTATACCCTAAACGCCGCAGACCGGCGCGAAGTTGCCCGGCAGCGGCATTGACGTTGAATATTCACAAGTTATATAATGTTGGACAGTGAGTCAAGCTCACCTGAGGTGACGACCGCGAGCCAATGGACGCCGCTGAGCCGAACGTGACAACGATCATCGCCGTCTCTCCTGCACATGGCTGGGATCGGCGGGCTCTTGAAGCGCTGGCTGCCGGGCTTGCAGCGGACTCCCGTGTCGTTCTGCTTCTTCCGGACCTGTACCACATCCCCGATGCCTCAGCGGTGTGGGACGAACTGCATAGTTTGACCGGCCCTGTGCGCCTCATCACGCGCCTGCACCCGCGGGCGGCGGAATGGGTGCTGCGTACGCATCTGCCTGACATCGCGCAGGTGGAAGTGAACCGTTTGGATGACTTCGCGGTGCCACAGGACGTGCTCGAGGCGGCGGGCATGACGTTGGACCAGACCCCGCGGAACCCGCCCGAAGTTGAGACACGCTGGCATGACACACCCTCGCGCTGGTACCCTGTGAGGGATGCATCGCGCTGCAGCCACTGCGGCCACTGCGTCCAGTTCTGCCTGTTCGGTGTCTGGAGCAGGGGAGAGACGGGGGAGGTCGGGGTGACCAATCCGGACGCCTGCAAGGACGGCTGCCCGGCATGCGCGCGAATCTGTCCGCAAGGAGCCATCATCTTCCCCGAGTACCTGGACGACCCGGCGATCTGCGGCGCCCCTGGCCAGTTCGTGGAACTCGACGCGGCTGCCCGCCGCATGTACTATCTGCGCGCCGCAGTCGCCTGCCCCGTCTGCGGCCAGACGGGCAAGCCCAGGGCGGCCAATCGCGGCGAACCGTGTCCTGAGTGTGGACGCAGGACGGAGCTTCCGCTGTCACCAGCCCCCGAGCCCAATCCCGTAATGTCTGACATCGACTCGCTCATCGATGACCTCGAGAACCTGCAGGACAGGAGCGTCTGAGTGGCCTGGGACCGGGGAGCCCCCATCGTCCTGACTGCGGACCGCACCCTGATGGCCGACTACGGGGTGCTTTTGGACGGCATGATGGCCAGCAGCCAGACTACCACCACCCCTTGGGCGGTGGTCAGCGCCCTGATTGCCCCGCGTGCCCCGCATCCCGGTGGCCTTGCGAAGGTCGCCCCTCTCGGGCTGCGCAGGGTTCAGGCGGCGCTGATCGCGGGGGGCTTCAGCCCCGAAGACATCGCAGTCGTGGACGATGCCCACATCGGCGCCGTGATTGGCCCCAACACCCGGGTCGTGGGGATTGCCTCCGGCGAACCCACCGGCATCGGCATGAGCAGCACCACCATGGCCGGCGTCGCGGGTGGCTGCATCTACCCCCAGGTGCTGTTCCAGAGGCTGCTTCGAAGGACCAGGCAACTCGTGACAAGCCGATGCCCTGACGCCCGTATCGTCATGGGCGGCCCGGGTGCCTGGCAGTATGCGGCGAGCCCGGACATCGCGGCGCAGCACGGCGTGGATCACGTGGTCGTCGGGTACGCCGAGACGGCCGCGCCATCCCTGTTCCGCGCACTGGTATCGGGACAGGACGCGCCGCACGTGTTGACCGCCGACGGCCCCGCCGCCCACGACATCCCGCGCATTCTCGGTCCGTCCACCATGGGCGTGATCGAGATCAGCCGGGGCTGTGGTCTTGGCTGCGGATTCTGCACCATCGGCCGGGTTCCCATGCAGCACCTGCCGCCCGACACGATCCTGGCCGACGCCCGCACCAATGTGGATGGCGGCGTCACCAGCATCGGCGTTCTCAGCGAAGACATCTTCCGCTACGGCGGCGCCGGTGTTCACCCGAACCCCGGCGCGCTCCTGAGCCTGCTGTCTGACCTGCGTGCGATCCCGGGCATGCGGCTGATCCAGGCTGATCACGCCAATATCGCGACCATCCGGCATTTCAGCGACGAACAACTCCGAGCGATCCATGGCCTCATGTGCGGTGACACGGGCGCCCGGCACCCGTGGGTGAACGTGGGCGTGGAGAGCGCCAGCGGAGCGCTCCTGCGCAGGGCGGGTGGCGGCGGCAAGATGGTGGACATCTCCGACGAAGACTGGCCAGGGCAGTGCGCCGAGCAACTGGCGCGCCTGTGCCGCGCGGGTTTCTCGCCCATGGTCAGCCTCCTCATCGGCATTCCGGAGGAGACACAGGAGGATATCGCGGCCACCTGGGAGTGGGTCCACTCCATATCAGCACTCAACGTTACCGTGTTTCCGGTGCTTTACGCGCCGGTGGACGGCGCTGATCCCATCACCAGGGATGACCTCACACCGCTTCACTGGCGGCTCATGCGGGATTCATACGAGCTCAACTTCAGGCGGGTGCCGGTGTTGTACGCTGACAACCAGTTGGGGGCGGGCGTCGCGATGTGGCGCAGGGCGGCACTCCAACTGACGGGGCGCGGACAGGTCGTGCTATGGCGCCACCTGTTGACGCGGCTCCAGAGGAGGTCGGCGCGTGGTTGATCGGGGAAGGCTGGAACGGTGCCTGCGTGGCGCCTGCGATCACCTGCTCTCCGAGCGGGTCGCGGGTGGCTGGTGGGAGGGGCGCTTGTCTTCCTCTGCGCTGGCAACCGCAACCGCTGTCAGTGCGCTTTCCGTGGCCGGAGAGGCCGAGGATGCGGCCCTGATCCGCCGCGGAGTGGACTGGCTCACCGTCCAGCAACTGGCTGATGGGAGTTGGGGCGACACCCCCGACAGCCCGGGGAACCTTTCGACCACGCTTCTTGTGCTGTCCGCGCTGCGCCTCGCGACGGAGCACCCAGTTCCACCATCAGTGCCCGCTCGCGGCATGCAGTTCGTCGAGCATTGCGCACCGGGGAAGACCATCGCCCAGGCAGTGAGGAACATCTACGGTGCGGACCGGACCTTTGCGGCGCCGATCCTCATGAACTGCGCGTTGGCGGGCCTTGTTCCTTGGAAGGATGTGCCGGGCCTGCCGTGCGAACTCGCGGCTCTGCCAAGAGCGTTGTACAAGGGTGTCCGGTTACAGGTCGTGAGCTACGCCCTGCCGGCCCTGATCGCGGTGGGGCTTGTGATCAGTCGACGCAATCCGGCCGGGTCAGGGCTGTCGTCACTGCGCCGGGCGCTGACCCCCGCTCTGCGGGGCAAACTTGCGGCACTGCAGCCCGAAAGCGGCGGGTTTCTGGAGGCCACGCCACTGACGGCGTTCGTCGCGATGAGTCTCGCGGACGCTTTTCGGGCTGCGGACCCGGTCCTTCAGCGTTGTCTTGGGTTCCTGCGCGTCTCGGCGAGGGACGATGGAAGCTGGCCGATTGACACCAACTTGAGCACTTGGGTCACGACCCTCGCGCTCAATGCCCTGAAGGTCTCGGCCCATGAGGCCGACGTGTCCGCCGCTCGGCACTGGGTCCTGGCGCAACAATTGCGCGCCGTGCACCCGTATACCGGCGCGGCGCCCGGCGGTTGGGCCTGGACCGACCTGTCCGGAGGCGTGCCGGATGCCGACGACACCTCCGGCGCGCTGCTGGCGCTGGTGGACCATCTGGATCGGGCCGCACGAGAGAGTGCGGTCCGCTGGCTCCTTGGCCTGCAGAATGGCGACGGCGGCTGGCCCACTTTCTGCCGCGGATGGGGCAAGCTTCCTTTCGACCAGAGCTGCCCGGACATTACCGCGCACGCGATTAGGGCGCTGAAAGCCGTAGGAGCCGCGGGGAATGCGCGGGTCGGTCGGGCAGTGGAACGCGGACTTGCATATCTCGCCGCGTCGCGCAATCCGGACGGCTCCTGGGATCCGCTGTGGTTCGGCAACCAGGCCGCACCGGGCATGCGCAACCCGGTGCTGGGAACTGCCCGGGTCTTGCCTGCCCTGCCTCAAGGCCCGCTTGCATCGGACGGCCGGGCATTCCTGCGCAGCGCCCAGAACCCAGACGGGGGATGGGGAGGGGCGCCGGGAGTGGCATCTTCCGTCGAGGAGACGGCGCTGGCCGTTAGCGCCCTTGCGCTGCAGCCCGCTGAATCCGAACTTGCGCTGGCCGCGGGCGTCTCTTACCTGTTGAGCCGCATCGAGGACGAGTCATGGACGCGCCCGTCACCGGTGGGGCTGTACTTTTCGAGTCTGTGGTACTCGGAAAAGCTGTACCCGGTCATCTGGACCGTGGAAGCTCTTGGGCGGGTCCGGTCAGCGCTGGACACTGCTCAAAGGCAGCAGGACCTACCAAGAGAGAGGAAAGGACACCGAGCATGACCCGATGGACTCCGGCCGTGCTGATGTTCGCCGTCTGCATACTCACCGCAGGGACCGCAACCGCCCAGCATGTGGGGTGGCGCACCGATGGAACCGGCAAGTATCCGGCAGCAAAGCCGCTGACAACCTGGGGGCCGACCACCAATGTCCTGTGGAAGACCCCGATGCCCTCGGCATCCAACGCCACGCCCGTACTGGTCGGCGACAAGCTGTTCGTCACCGCCGAACCGATGAAGCTCATCTGCGTGGATGCGAACACCGGCGAGATCATCTGGGAGGCCGAGAACAGCTTCGAGGACATGGCTACGCCCGAGGAAGCCGCCCAGATGGCTGCGAAGAACCAGGAAGCCCGGGATCTGCGCCGGGAGCGTGGCGGCCTTTGGGGCAAGGTCCGCAGGCTCAAGACATCGGTGCAGGACGATCCCGAGAACGCGGAGCTGAAGAAGGAGCTTGAGGAGGCCCAGTCCCGGCAGAAGGAGATTGACGGCCTTCTGGCGGAATATGACAGGCTCTGGTACAGCATGCCAGATGTCCACCCGATCAACGGCAACTCCAGCGCAACGCCCGCCAGCGATGGCGAGCATGTCTGGGTGTCCTTCGCCACCGGTCTCGTGGCCTGCTATGATCTCGACGGCAACCTAGTCTGGCGGCGCATGGTGGAGAAGCCAAACATCACGTGGGGATCGTGCTCCTCGCCCGTTGTGGTGGACGACATCGTGCTGATCCACATCCACCACCTGTTTGGGCTGGACAAGCTCACGGGCGAGACCCGCTACAGCCCGGCGAGTGAGTGGAACTGGGGCACCCCGGCGCTCATGACGCTGCGGGACACGGTGGTGGCCATCGATGGCTCCGGCACGGTAATCCGCGTGAGCGACGGCAAGGTCATGGCCCAGAAGCTCTTCCGACTGGAGTACAACGGCCCGGTGGTTGAGGGCGACGTGGTCTACTTCATCCAGAACGGTGGGAAGGCGTTCCGCCTGTCGCTCAGCGAGGACGGCGAGTCCGTGAATGCCGAGAAACTCTGGGACACCCATCCGAAGAAGGAGCGCTACTACGCCTGTCCGGTCGTCCATGACGGTCTCGTCTACGCGATCAACCAGGTCAGCGTGTTCAGCGCCATTGACGCGGCCACCGGCGAAGTCGTCTACGAGCAGAATCTGGAGTTCGGCAAGGGTACGATCTACCCGAGCGTGACCATGGCCGGAGAGTACCTCTACGTAAGCTCTGACAACGGCAAGACCGCAGTCATCAAGCCCGGACGGACCTTTGATCAGGTCGCGATGAACGAACTGGAGCCCTTCCGCTCCTGTCCGGTGTTCGTCGGCGACAAGTGCTACATTCGCGGGCTGAGCAACCTGTACTGCCTGGCCCCGATTGGCGAGGGGTAGCCGTGGCGATGCGCGCATATTCCCGCGCACGATTCGTTCGAGGCCGCTGCGCATGAGCGCTAACACAGGAACACAGGCGTCGCATCAGGCAGGAAGCGCGGACAGCATCAAACTGGTCCCCTCCGACCTACAGGTGCGCCTCGAGGTCCGGACGAGGGCGGCAGAACAGGCTGCCCCTCTCGTCCGTGACCGTCCGCCCGCCCGCTGGGAACTGGAACAGGCCGCCGGCGCCGTCCTCGCGGACCTCGGTCTGCCCCCGGACTTCCTGGGCTTCGCTATGGTCTGCGTGGACAATGCCTTCTGGCACGACGCCTATAGCGCTGTGCCTTTCCGCCGGCGATTGCTGCTCCTGCCCAAATGCCTGAACGATCCGGCCAACTGCGCCGCGGAGATCGACTCCGTGGGCCTACACTGCGCCGGCTGCGGTTGCTGCGAAATCAGCGGCCTGAAGTCTGAGGCCGAAGCCCTCGGTTACCAGGTTGTGGTGGCCGAGGGCACGTCCTCGGTGATCCTGAAGGTGCTCGAAGGCGAAGCGGACGCGATCCTCGGGGTCGCCTGCCTGGACTCGCTGGAGAAGTCCTTCGAGGGTATCGCTGACCTGGGCATCCCACACCAGGCGGTCCCGCTCCTCCGCGATGGCTGCCGCGACACCGAGGCCGAGCCCGACCTGGTGCGCGCGCTCATGACCGCCACCGCACCTGCCGGCGAGGGCGTGAAACACGGGTACCTGCCCCTCCTACGGCACACTGCTGACCTGTTTGCCCCTGACGCCCTTGCAGAGCTACTCGCGGCGCTGCCGGACCTGGATGCGGCGAGCATGCGCCCCGGGCACCCGCTTGCGCGCACCCGGGAGATCGCCCTTGACTGGCTGCTACTCGGCGGGAAGCGCCTGCGGCCCTTCGTGACCCTGGCAGCCTACTCCGTGGCGCGGCACGGTGACCAGGCGCTCGATGTCAACGCCGACCTCGAAGGTCTGATCCCGGCTTCCGTGCGCCAGATCGCGGTGGCGATTGAGGCCCTGCACAAAGCCTCGCTGGCGCATGATGACATCGAGGACCGGGACGATTTCCGCTATGGGGAGCCGGCCCTTCACAGGCGGCACGGCACTGCGTTGGCCATCAATGTGGGTGACTACCTGGTGGGCCTGGGGTACCGCCTGGTCTCAGCGCAGGCCTGCGAGTTGGGCGATGCCTGTGTGTCCGACATTCTCCAACGGCTGTCCCTCGCACACCTGCAACTGTGCAATGGCCAGGGAGCCGACCTCCTGTGGCAGGAGCGCGGCGGCGAGGACCTGCGCCCCGAGGACACTCTGCGCATCGGAGCACTGAAGACCGCGCCCGCGTTCGAGCTTGCGCTCTATGCGGGCCTGCGCCCTGCTGGGGTTGATGTGCCGGAAGACCTCCTGCGCCGCTTCGCGACCCTCGTTGGTGAGGGGTACCAGGTCCTCAATGACCTGCGCGACTGGGAGGACGAGGCGAAGAGCCGGAAGGGACCTGCGATGGATGCGCTGGCGCAGCGCCCCACGGTCCTCCGGGCATTCGCGTTGGAGGCCGGTGGTGCCGAGGCCCTGCGCGATGCGGCCGCGTCCGGAGATGACATCGCGCAGCGCGTACATACGACGTACCGCGAACTTGGGGCTTTCGACAAAGCGGAACTTCTCTACCGGCGCCTGCGGGAACGGGCCCTGGACCTGTGCGACTCCTTCGAACACCCCAGCCTGCCGGCCCTCATGCGCTTCCTCGTTCGCAACCTCCTGCCCCTGCGCACCGCACGAGATCGGGGCTGAGTGCCCTGGCCGCCGCCACTCTCGACTTCGTAGACGATTTGCTGAAGGCCGGGCTGGCCCGCTTCAGCCCCGCGCTGCGCCAGGACGTGCTCAGGTACGTGCTCGCGCGCCACTCGCGCGACGGCGGATTCCCCGGCAGGCGCGGTGGGTCGGACCTATACTACACGGAGTTCGCCACGCGGGTCATGATACTCCTGGACTGCCCGCGCGAACATCTCGAGCGGGTGCTGGCGTGGTTGGTTGGGACGCGGCCCACCCCGGCGACGGTGGTGGACTGCTTCTCACTCCTGAACCTCCAGCGGATGCTCACGATGCGGGGTCTGAACTTCGCACCCGACCGCGACCAGTTGCTAGGCTGCATCGCAAGGTGCGCACTGCCATCGGGTGGCTGGGCGGGAGTTCCCGCGGGCCCATTGAGCGCCTATACCACGTTCATCGCCGCGTTGTGTCTGCAGATGCTGGACGAACCCGTCGACCTCCGTGCCGCGGCCGCAGCGCTGAAAGGCCTTGAACAGCCCGCGGGGGGCTACGTCGAGGCTGCCGGGGAACCCGTGGCGCAGACCAGCGCCACCGCCGCCGTCCTGTCTTTCCTGGAAGCCTCAGGGCTGTCCGGCCCTGGTTTACGGCAACCGGCAGCAGGTTTGCTGGCCTCAATGCAGGCGTCTGACGGCGGGCTCAAGGCGTGGGCTGGAGCGGCCTCAGGGGATCTCCTGTCGACATTCACCGCCCTGTTGGCACTGGGGCTTGCAGGCAGCGCTTCCTGCCTTGATCTGCCTGCCCTCGGGAGATTCGTACGCGACTGCGCCGGTCCTGGTGGCGGCTTCGGCGCATACCCCGGCGACCGGCAGACAGACGTGGAGTACACTTACTACGGTCTGGGGACCCTCGCTCTGCTTGCGGGGATTGCTGCTGGAGGATGAGAGAGATGGCGCAAGATGCCGCGGCAGTCAGACCCCTGAAGATTGTGTACATCGCCGCTGGAGCCGGCCCCATGTACTGCGGTGCGTGCGCCCGGGATATCGCCCTGGTGCGCGCACTCATGGAACGTGGGCATGATGTGACCGTGGTGCCCCTGTACACGCCGCTGCGCGTGGACGGCTCGAAGCCGGTCGAGACCGAGCCGGTCTTCCTGGGAGGCATCAATGCCTACCTGCAGCAGAAGTCAGGGCTATTCCGACGGCTGCCACCCGCACTGGACCGATTCCTCGACAACCCGACGCTTCTGCGCTGGGTCTCCCGCTTCGCAATCAGCACCGCGCCCTCGAAGCTGGGGGATATGACCGTCTCGGTCCTCGCCGGGCAGCAGGGGAACCAGGCGAAGGAAGTCGACCGCCTCCTGGAGTTCCTTGAAGCCATGGGGGCGCCGGATGCCTTCGTGATCACCAACACGCTCCTCACCGGCATCGCGCCGACACTCAAGGCAAGGTTCCACGCGCCGGTGCTGTGCGGCATTCAGGGGGAGGATGTTTTCGTCGACTCGTTGGGGTCCCCGCACCGTGAGCGCGCCTACGAGCACATGCGGCGCAATGCGGAATCCATCGACCTGTTCCTGTCGCCCGGAGACAGCTACGCCGACCTGATGGCCGATCTGCTCCAGGTTGGCCGCGAGCGCTTCCGCACGGTGCGCGCGGGGATTTCCACTGCAGAACACCGGCGACCAGGCCCACGTGTGCGCGAGCCGTTCACGCTGGGTTACCTGTCCGTGATCTGCCGGCCCAAAGGCCTCGATATCCTGGTGGATGCCTGGCGCAAGCTGGTGGGTGAAGGGCGTGAAGTGGTCCTGAGAGTCGCCGGGCGCGTTATGGACCCACGCTACTGGAGGCAGGTGGAACGCTCCATCACGGCCACCAGGGGCGGCAGGTTCGAGATCCTAGGCGAAGTGGATTTCCCGGGTAAGATCAGCTTCCTGCACTCGTGCAGCGCCTTCAGCGTCCCCAGCAGGCAGCGCGAGACTCGGGGCATGGCGGTCCTGGAGGCCCTGGCAGCAGGAGTCCCGGTGGTGGCGCCAGACGCGGGCGTGTACCCTGAAATGCTCAGCCTGGCGCCGGGAGGCATTCTCGTGCCGGGCGAGAACCCGGATGCCCTGGCGGCGGCGCTTGCGCGCCTCATGGACGACCCGGACGAGGCGGATGCACTGGGCGAAGCCGGTGCGCGCGGGGTCGCCGAAAACTACGAGGCGTCAGTGGTCGTGGATGCGATGCTGGCGGCCCTGGACGAGGTTCGGGCCAGAAAGCCGGATCAGCAGGTGTCCTGATCGCGAATGGTATTGCGCTTCACCTTGCCGCTGATAGTCTTCGGCAGTTCCTGCACAAACTCCACGATGCGCGGGTACTTGTACGGCGCGGTCGCGGTCTTCACGTGATCCTGGAGTTCGCGCACAAGCTCGTCCGAAGGCTCGTAGCCTTTGGACAGGACGCACGTGGCCTTGATGGCCTGGCCGCGCATGTCATCGGGAACCCCGGTCACAGCGCATTCCGTCACTGCGGGGTGTTCCAGCAGGACGCTCTCCACCTCGAATGGCCCCACGCGGTAGCCCGAGGTCTTGATGATGTCATCCGCTCGGCCCAGGAACCAGTAGTAGCCGTCCTCATCCCTCCAGGCCAGGTCACCCGTGTGGTAGACACCATGAGACCAGACCGACGCGGTGAGTTCCTCATCCCGGTAATACCCGCGGAACAGCCCCACGGGCGGTTCGCCCCCGGTGTAGATCACGATCTCGCCCGGTTCACCCGGGTCGCAGGGCGCGCCGTCATCGTTTAGCAGGTCCACGTTCCACCCGGGAGAAGGCCTTCCGGTCGATCCCGGCCGGGGTTCGAACCACGGGTAGTTGGCGATGCTCACCACGGTCTCGGTCTGCCCGAAGCCTTCCATCAGCCGCAGGCCGGTACCCCGCAGCCATGCCTGGTAGACTTCGGGGTTCAGCGGCTCGCCGGCAACAACGCAATACTCGACGGCGCTCAAGTCGTACTGCGACAGGTCTTCCTTGATGAGGTACCGGAACACCGTGGGCGGCGCGCAGAAGGTGGTCACGCGCTCCCGGGACACCACCTCCAACAGACGGTGAGGTTCGAAGCGGTCCATGTCGTAGGCCATCACAGCCGACTCGCAGAGCCACTGGCCGTAGATCTTGCCCCATGCGGTCTTCGCCCAGCCCGTATCAGCGACCGTCAGGTGCAGACCGCCCTTGCGCGCATTTTGCCAGTACCGGGCGGTGAGGATGTGCCCCAGCGGGTACGTGTGGTCGTGCATGACCATCTTCGGCATACCGGTGGTGCCGGACGTGAAATAGGTCAGCAGCGGGTCTGGGCCTCCTGCGTTCTCGTCCCCTTCGCCGCGCGGGAAGACAGGTTCGTAGTCAGCAGCCAGCGCATCCAGTGAGATCCAACCCTCAGCCTGCCCGTGCGCCAGCGCCTTGATCTTCAGGGTCGGCGACTGGGGTTCGGCAAGTCGCACCTGATCCAGGATCCGATCATCCGGCACCGTGATGACCGCTTTGATGTCGGCGGCCTGGCACCGATATGCGATGTCTTTGCTGGTGAGAAGATGGGTGGCGGGTACAGCCACGGCGCCGATCCGGTGCAGCGCCAGCAAGCAGAACCAGAACTCGTACCGGCGCTTGAGGACCAGCATCACGAAATCGCCCTTGCGGATGCCCAGGCTCTTCAGAGCGTGGGCCATCTTCGCGCTCTCCGCCGACATCTGGGCGAAGGTGAACTCCGCGCGCTCGCCGTGATCATTGCACCACACCAGGGCGCGACCGTTCGGGCACTTCACGGCGAGTTCGTCCACCACGTCGAAGGCGAAGTTGAAACCTTCGGGCGCGCGGATGGAGAACTTGCCGCAGAAATCGTCCCATGACGAGAACTCGACTTGCTTCAGGAACCTCTCCAGCATGGTGCGATGCTCCGTTCGGGTGGACTCGCGCAGGACTGGGACACGGGGTGGGGGAGGTGCGGTCCGGGTCCGGGCGTGACGGCTACAATTCACTGCTGGAACGCAATCTCCTTCCCCAAGACTGAAGAATATGCCGTCAATGCCTGACGCACCCTTCGCCCTTCTCGTCTGCCGAGAGGTCATGAGCCGTTTTGGCGCGAAAAGTACCCCAGACCGCTCTGCGAGCAACTTCTGGGAGTGATCCTTTATGCACACCCGCTTGCTTTTCATCCTTATTCTGGCGCCCCTCCTACTCCGGGCTCCGTATGCATTGGCGCAGGATGGGCTCATCGCCCACTGGGACTTCGAGCAGATCCA
>Ga0067045_1030693_pt1 | contig 14397 bp, 13 predicted proteins | sample TerdegcTABiofilm_FD_59184 | JGI IMG/M metagenome (GOLD analysis project Ga0067045, IMG submission 59184) | Combined Assembly of (Gp0054472, Gp0054536) Wastewater bioreactor microbial communities from Singapore -Terephthalate degrading...
CGTGCTGCGCGCGGTCATGGACTTCTGGCGGCATGCAGCGCCCGCTGTTTCGCTGCGCAACCATGCCGCAGGGCGCTGTATCCGCGTGTCGGCTGCAGGGCCGGCGAGCGGCAACCGATACCAAGCATCATTGATTTTCTATGCCGTCCTTCAAGCAACTCTGGTTTCAGCTGCACTGGTTTGTCGGCATCACGGCCGGCACGGTGCTGATCGTTCTCGGTCTGTCGGGTGCGGTGTTTTCCTTTCATGAGGAAATACTGGACTGGCTGAACCCCGGCACTGCGCGCGTGCAGGCGCGTAGCGACCAGGCGCCCATGACGCCTGCGCAGTTGCTGCAGACGCTGCGTGCGCAGGGCGAGGAGCGTGTGGTACAGCGCATCACCGTGCATTTCGAGGCAGGTCGATCGGCCCAGATCAGTTTCAAGCCGCTCAAGGGGCAGCGCCGCGGCGAGACGGTCTTTGTCAATCCCTATACAGCAGCCCAGCTGCCGCCTCAGAAGGGCGCACAGTTCTTCGAATGGGCGCAGCGCCTGCATCGCTGGCTGCTGCTGTCGCGCGATGACGGCAAGCCCATCACTGGTACCCTGGCGGGCCTGCTGGTGCTGCTGTCGCTGTCCGGCCTGTATCTGCGCTGGCCGCGCAAGCCCATGGACTGGCGCAGCTGGCTGTGGCTGGACATGCGCCTCAAGGGGCGCAGCTTTCTGTGGAATCTGCATGCCGTGGCGGGCACTCTGGCGCTGCTCGTCTATCTGGTGCTGGCTCCCACGGGCATGTACTGGGCTTTCGACGGCCTGCGCCGCACGGTCGATACCTGGGCAGGGGTGCCGCCACGCGCTGCTGCTGCCACCTCCGCCAAGCCCGGCAGAGAGCCGGCTGAGCCGACGCCGGACCTGACGAGCGCATGGCAGAGCTTTCAGCATCTGGCACCGGGCTGGCAGTTTGCCCAGTTGCGCCTGCCCGAGCGCACGGGTGCGCCCGTGCAGATTGCCTGGTTCGACGAGACGGCGGCCCATGAGCGTGCGCGCAACCAGTTGCGCCTGACTCCCGAAGGCCGCGTTCAGCAGGACGAGCGCTATGCCGATCTGCCCGTCGGCCGGCGCGCCGTGGGTGCCATCTACCCGCTGCATATGGGCACGTATTTCGGACTGCCAGGGCGCATCATCGTCACCTTGGCGGCGCTGATGATGCCGCTGTTCGCCATCACCGGCTGGCTGCTCTATCTGGACCGCCGACGCAAGACCCGTGCCCTGAACGGTGAACGCCGGGCCTGGGCCGGCAGTTGCCCTGCTGGCCAGGGGCAGGACAGCATTCTTGTGGCCTATGCCAGCCAAACCGGCCATGCCGAACGCCTGGCCCTGCGCACCGCGGCCGCGCTGCGCGATGCGGGGCTGGCCACGACGCTCAAGCCCATGGCACAACTGGACACGGAGCAGTTGCGCCACCATGGCCGGGCTCTTTTCATTGCCAGCAGCTTTGGCGACGGCGAAGCCCCTGACAGCACGCGTCGCTTTGCCCGCGCGCTGGATGCCGCCGCAGCCAATCCCCTGACCACGCTGCACTATGGCCTGCTGGCGCTGGGTGATCGCCAGTACACGCGGTTTTGCGGTTTTGGCCGTGCACTCGATCATCAGTTGCAACGCCTGGCTGCACAGCCGATTTTCCCCCGAATCGAAATGGACGGCGAAGACGGCAAGGCCTGGAGCGCCTGGCAGCAGATGCTCAGCGGCCACTTCCGCACCGCCCGGCAATTGCCCGATGCACCCGCCGCTCCTGCGTTTGCGCCATGGACGCTGGCAGAGCGCAGCCTGATCAATCCGGGCAGTCTGGGCACACCGCTGCACAGCCTCACGCTGACGCCGCCGGCAGGACTGGCCCTGGACTGGCGCCCCGGAGCGCTCGTGGAAATCTGCCCGCGGCATGCGCCCCAGACCATTGCCGCCTGGCTGCAGCAGCAGGCGCTGGACGGCAATGCCGTGGTTCGGTGGCAGGGCCGGAGCCAGCCACTGCAGGCCGCACTGTCTGCAAGCGTGCTGCCCCAGCCCGGCGACCTGAGCGCGGATGCGTCGGCGCAGGCCGTGGCCGATGCGCTGCAGCCACTGGCCGCGCGCAGCTATTCCGTGGCGTCCTTGCCGGCTGATGGCCATGTGCGGCTGCTGGTACGCCAGGCCCGCCATGATGCGGGTCTGGGGCTGGCCTCGGGCTGGCTTACGGCCTATGCGGCACCAGGCGCAGCGCTGATGCTGAGACTGGTGGACAACCGCGCATTCGCGCCCGTCGATGATGCTGCCGCGCCATCGGATGTACCCGCCATCTTCATCGGCAACGGCTCGGGCTATGCAGGCCTGCGCGGCCACCTGCTGGCACGCATGCGTGCGGGCCAGCATCGCAACTGGCTGCTGTTTGGCGAACGCCAGCAAGCCCATGATGGCTATGCCCAGGCCGAGGCCTGCGCCTGGTTGCAGGCAGGACAGCTGGCGCGCGCAGACTTTGTCTACTCACGCGACCAGGCCCAGCGCCGCTATGTGCAAGATGGCTTGCGCGATGCAGCGGACCTGTTGCGCGGCTGGATCGACGAGGGCGCGGTGATCTTCATCTGCGGCAGCCTGCAAGGCATGGCCGCAGGCGTAGACACGGTGCTGCAGGAGCTGCTGGGCCGCGACCCCTTGGACGAGCTGATCGCGCAGGGGCGCTACCGCCGGGACGTGTACTGAGCGCCTGGATCCGCAGCGGGCCGCAAGCAGGAGTGAGGCGAGGGCAGGGCTGCAAGGCATGCAGCAGGCGGGCCGGATGTCCTGCAAGAGCACTCCAAGGCCGGCCTGCTCCTGGCCCTATGGGGCAGGATCTGGCCCGTGGCGCCCTGCGCCAAAGCCGCGCCACCGTACGAGCCGCTCCACGGCCAGCCGGCCTGGGGCGGCGTCTCTGGATGGGTCCTGCAATCCATGCGAGTTGTCATAATCGGCCCTTGTCGCAGGGCGCGAGGCCTGTATTGTGTGCACAATGGTGTCCGGCCCGGACCGGCGGCATGTGCATTCCGTCGCTGCTCTGTATTGATTCGCATCACCGACCATCCAAGAACACCGCATGTCGATCCAATCCATTTTCAAATCCACCGTGGTGGCGCTGACGATCGCGGCCAGCGGCTCGCTTTTCGCACAGGGCACGCCCATCAATGCAGCGGCCTATGACGCGCTGGTGGCGCAGGGCCCTGTTGCCGATGCGGCGACGATTGCGTCCAGTACCTGGGCCAGCAAGATCAAGCAGGCCGGCACGCTGCGTCTGGGCAGCACGCAAACCTCGAATCTTTTCTCTTTGCTCAACGAGAAGGACGGCAAGATCCGTGGCTTCGACCTGGGCCTGGCCCAGCTCATCACCCGCTACATCCTGGGCGATGCTGCCAAGTACCAGTTCACCCAGGTGACCTCGTCCACGCGCGAGCAGGTGCTCATCAACAATCAGGTGGACATGGTCTTCGCCACCTATTCCATCACTCCTGCCCGCGCCGAGAAGATCTCGTTCGCCGGCCCCTACTACACATCGCAGTCCGGTGTGCTGGTCAAGTCGAACAACAAGACACTGCAGTCCTACAACGACCTTGGCGGCAAGAAAGTGGCCACGCAAGCCGGCTCCACGGGGCCTGCGATACTGGCTCAGTACGCCCCCAAGGCCGTCGTGCAGGAGTTCCAGACGCATCAGGAAGCCCTCGATGCCCTTCGTCAGGGCCGCGTCGATGCCTATGTGACCGACTACACGCTGCTGCTCAACGCCCTGAGCCTTGGCACCAGCAATGCGCGGCTGGCTGGGGCTCCATTCGGTGCCCAGGACCCCTATGGCGTGGGACTGCCCAAGGGCTCGGACGGCGTGGCCTTCATCAATGCCTTTCTCAAGAAGCTGGAAGCCGACGGTACCTGGGCCAAGCTTTGGACTATTTCCATTGGGCAGCGCACCGGCAGCACGACAGTTCCGACTCCGCCCGCTCTGCCTTGAACAATGGGTGAGGTTTCAAGGCTTTTGGCTGACCACGGGCCTGCCTTCTGGCAGGCCTTGTTGCTGACATGGAAGCTCACGCTGGTGTCCTTTGTGCCAGGCGTCCTGCTGGGTGTGCTCGTCGCGGTACTCAGGCTCTTGCCCCTGCCGCCGCTGCGCTGGGCTCTGAGCGTCTATGTCGAGATCTTTCGCAATATTCCCAGCGTGGCGCTGCTGATCTTCATCGTCTTCGCGCTGCCCGATCTCAATATCGTGATCGACTACGAGCCTAGCGTGATCCTCACGCTGACACTGGTCTGCTCCGCATTCACGGCGGACTACCTGCGCGCAGGCATCAACACGATTCCGGGCAGCCAGATCGAGGCCGCGCTCAGCCTGGGCATGCGGCCGCTGCAGATTGTGTCTGCCGTGGTCCTGCCGCAGGCGCTGCGCTCGGTGGTGCAGCCCATGACCTCGCTGCTGATTGCCCTGATGCTCTCGACCTCCCTGGCGTCGCAGCTGCCGTTTCCCGGCCGCGAGCTCACAGCCCTGGTCTCCAAGATTGCCAATGACTCGGCGCTCGGCATTGCCGCGTTCGCCGTGGCGGCCACCATGTATGTGGTGACAGGTCTGCTCATCGCCTGGGCCGGCGCGGTTCTGGAAAAGAAAGTGCGGATACTGCGATGAGCCGCTCCCTGGAAGAAATTCTGTTTGCCGCGCCAGGCCTGCGGGCCCGGGCCGTCACCAAAGCGGTGAGCGCGGCCGCCGCAGCCCTGCTGCTTCTGCTTGCGGTGGTGATCGTGTGGCAGTTCCATTCGGCAGGCCAGCTTGAAGCACCGTACTGGGAATTCTTTGCCTGGGCTACGACCTGGAGCTTTCTTGCCAAGGGGCTGCTTGGCACGCTGGCATCGTCGGCGATGGCTGCCGTGATTTCCCTGGCCCTGGGACTGGTGCTGTTGCTGGGGCGGCTGTCGCGGCTCAGGCTGCTGCGCTGGCCCAGCATTGCCGTCATAGAGTTCCTGCGCGGCACGCCGACGCTGCTGCTCATCTACGTCTGTTTCCTGGTACTGCCGTCGGTCGGCATCAAGCTGAGCACCTATTGGATGCTGACCTTGCCCATAGGTCTGAGTACCGCAGCCGTGGTCGCCGAGGTATACCGCGCAGGCGTGCTCGCCGTGCCGCGCGGCCAGACCGATGCCGCGCGCAGCCTGGGGCTGACCGAAGCCCAGGTCTTTTTCTTCATCGTCTTTCCCCAGGCCCTGCGCTACATCATCCCGGCATTGGTAGCGCAGCTGGTCATCGTGGTCAAGGACACCACCTTCGGCTATGTAGTCACCTATGGCGAACTCATGCAGAACGCCAAGGTGCTGATAGCGAACTATCACTCGCTGGTTCCGGTGTACCTGATCGTTGCGGCGCTTTACTGCCTCGTGAACTATGGGATTTCAAAGGCCAGCCAGCGGCTGGGCCGACCCATGCACTGAGCACTCTCAGGCGGCCTTGCTCTGGCAACGCGAAAGGACGCAGCTTCGAGAGGGCGACCGGCAGCATCTGCTGCAGGGCTGTCCAGCATAGCGAGAGTCTTTTACCGCTGACCTGCTTGCTGTACTCCTGCGTGGAACGAAGATCAAGAGGCGTAGTGGATGGCTAATACACCTTTCCGGCCGTTCGGCAGCCGCAGCCGGCAGCAGCGCGGGTCAATTGCCGTGACAATGCGGTGGCGCTGCGTTTCCTGCGATCACCCAAGCGTGACTACATATATCGAGAGATGCGTGCAAGCTATCCTGTCACAGACATTCCGACGCTTGATGCAAGCAAGCGGCTCGCTCTCGGAGAGCGGTCGAGTTCGGAGCCCGTGCTGGCAACCCGTTTAAAGACTTGCGACGAACTTTGTTGAAACGATCTGACACCTGTTGGAATCATGGCTGCTGACTCTTCTTTTTCTCAGAGGCAAGCCGGTGCAGGGGCTGCAAGCCCCGAGGGCCGCTTGCTCTTCTCCCGTATGGTCAAGCAGGTACGGTTGCGTCAGTTGCAGCTTTTGCTGGCTTTGCAGCAATGTGGCTCGGTCATGCAGGCGGCAGTGGAGCTGAACATGAGTCAGTCGGCGGCCACCCAGGCCCTGGCCGAGCTTGAGCGGGTGCTGGACATCAAGCTCTTCGAGCGCCATGCACGCGGCATACGGCCCACAGTGGCAGGCCAGGCCTTGATCGATGCAGCACGCGGCATGCTGGTGGGATTGCAGGAGGTGTCGGAATCGCTGGCCTCCATCCGGCGCGGGGCTTCGGCGGCTTTGCGTCTTGGAGCCATTCCGGCAGCTGCGCTTTCGGTGCTGTCCCAGCTGCTGCCGCGCTTTTACGAGGCCCACCCGCAGGTCTATGTGGATGTGCATGAGGACGGCAGCGCCCCGTTGCTGTCGCAGCTCATGGCTTCGGGCCTCGATGTGGTTTTCTGCCGCCAGCCCCAGCTTTTGCCGGTGGAGTTTTCCTTCGAGCCGCTGCTGCTGGATGCGGCCGTGGTGATTGCGGATGCAGATCATCCGCTGGTCGGGCGCCGCGATGTGCCGCTGCCTGCCTTGAGGGGCGCGCGCTGGGTGCTGCCAAGCTTTGGCATCGCGGTGCGCCATATCGTGGAGACCGAGGTGCTGCCCGTGCTGGAGGATGCCTCCTGGTTTCCGGCCTCCACCGTGTCCCTGCCCGTGCTGGAGGGCCTGCTCACCCAGCCTGGGGCCGTATCGCTGGTGCCTCGCAGCATTCTTCCGGGACTGCGTTCGCAGGGGCGTGTGCGTGCGCTGGATGTGCGTATCGAGGGTGGCTTGCCGCCGCTGGGTGCGGTGTATCGCACAGACCATGCGCCAGTGCTGTTGCAGGAGATGCTCAAGCTCTGGCATCGGCTCAAGCTGCCTCATGCGGCAGCACCGGCATCCGCATAGACGGTTACCGGCAAGCAGCCTGAACGCCCAGGGCATCGAGACCTTGCAGATATGAAGCGCTCCGCGCGCTGATCGGGTGTGACTGCCAGGCGACGGATGCGCCTTGGCAACCCAGGGTCAGGGGGCGGAGGCCCTGCGCAGCAGATAGATGTCCATGATCCAGCCGTTTTGCTCACGGGCCTGGGCGCGCCTGCTGGTGATGTCTGGCGCGATGTCGCAAAGCCTGCCGTGCATAAGCAATTGCTGCGGCATGCCGAGATAGGCGCCCCAGTAGATGTCGACATCGGTGTCTTGCAGCTGCTCATAGCTGCGTTGACCATCCAGCATCACGACCAGGGTGTTCACTCCAGATGGCCAGCCGTTCTCGCGCAGCTGGCGACCGGTGGTGATCAGAAAGGGCTCGCCGATTTCATTGAGGGCAATGCCGTGGGCACTGCACAGCACCTGCATGGAGGTGATGCCAGGCACGACGCGCACCTGTTCGCGGGCCAGGCCCAGGCGCGAGGCAATGCGCAGCGTGCTGTCGTAGAGGGCCGGGTCGCCCCAGACGAGCAGGGCCACGCGTCCCGAGCGAGCAGGCAGATGGTGCTGAAGACTGGCTTGCCAGCGCCGGGCAATGGCATCGTGCCATTCGTCTACCTGCTGGTCGTAGTCGTTGCCCTGCTGGCGGCGTTGCGGCATGTCGAAGTGGGCGATGCAGTTGTGCTGCACATCCAGCTCCTGCAGCAGGGACAGGCGGACCTGGGCCAGCTCGGCCTTGCTGTCTTCCTTGTGCGGCAGCAGCACCAGGTCGGCGCTGCGAATCGCTTTTTCGGCTTCCCGGGTGAGGTGATCGGGGTTGCCGGTACCGATGCCGATCAGAAACAGCTCCAGCATCAGGCGCCCTCGGTTCCGCGAGGGAAGCGCGGTTCGTCGCCGCGCGGACGGTAGCGGCGATCGTAGTCATCGGCATAGAGCCGGCTGTTGCCGAAGTCCTGCTGGCTCAGCGTGGCACCGACCAGGATCAGCGCGCTGCGCTGCAGCGGATTGGACCGGGCTGCGCTGGCAATATCTCCGACACGGGTGCGCAGCAACTGCTCGTCGGGCCATGAGGCACGCCAGACAATGGCGGCAGGGCAGTCTGCGCCGTAATGGCTGGTGAGATCCTGCTGCACCTGCTCGGCCACATGGACCGACAGATGAATCGCCAGCACGGCACCGGTCGCCGCGAAGGCGGCCAGGGTCTCGCCCTCGGGCATGCTCGAGGCCCGCCCCGAGGTGCGTGTCAGCACCACCGACTGGCAGGAACCGGGCAGAGTCAGCTCGGCTTCCAGCGCCGCGGCTGCGGCACTGAAAGCGGGGACACCGGGCGTGACGGTGTAGGGGATGTCCAGTTCGCGCAGGGCGCGCAGCTGCTCACCCATGGCAGACCAGATGCTCAGGTCACCGGAATGCAGACGGGCGACATCCAGCCCTTGTTCGTGTGCGGTCTGGATTTCGGCCACGATGTCTTCCAGTGACATGGGGGCGGTGTTGACGAGACGGGCTCCGGCAGGGCAGTGCGCCAGCAGCTCGCTGGGTACCAGCGAGCCTGCATACAGGCACACAGGCGCGGCGGCCAGCAGATCACGCCCGCGAACGGTGATGAGGTCGGCCGCACCGGGGCCGGCTCCGATGAAATGAACAGTCAAGGCAAAACTCCAGGAATAGGTGGTGTGGGCAGCGGCAGGCCAGCAATCGCCAGCGTGGCCCGTCGGTCTGCCGAAACGGTGCGTAGCACCAGCAGCCGGCTATGTGCCAGAGCGGCGCCGGCATGCAGGGCCAGCGCTTCTGCGACGCTGCCGGTGGCAAAGCGCTGCTGCAATCTTGGGGAATGCGACGGTGTGGCGATATGCGCAATCGCGCTGTCGGCAAAGCTCTTCCAGTCTATCTGCGCAAGCCTCTGGCGGGCCCAGTCCTGCAGGGCGCCAGCCGCCGGCGTCTGGCTTCTGCTGGAGAGCAGGGCGAAGGTCCAGCGGCAGCCGACCGTGTCTGCGCTCGCCAGGGCCTGGGCGGCTTGGCTCCAGCAGCTTTCGAATGACTGGGGCAGGGCCGAGGCCTGGAAGCCCCAGCCCGCGAACAAATATCTCATTGGCTGCTCCAGACCCACTGCACCAGAGGGCGAGACGGGGTCCAGGAATGCATGCTGCCCAGGCCCTGCGCTTCGCTCCATTGCAGCTGATACAGCTGGCCGCCATGCGTGCGGTGCAATTCCAGCAGCAGCGCCTGGGTGTGCAGCGCCACGGCATTCACCACCAGCCGCCAAGGCCCGGAGAGGCGCATGCATAGGGCATCGAACAGCTCGGCGCTGAAGCCGCCGCCGACAAAGACGGCCTGCGGCTCTGGCTGCAGACGGGGCAGGGCTGCCAGGGCGTGGCCATGAACCACTTCGAGCCCTGTCGCATAGCGCTCAGCATTCTGCGCAATATTGGCTGCACGCGCGCCATGCTGCTCCACGCAGATGGCCTGGCCGCCAGCCAGGCACCACTCGACGGCGACCGAACCCGAACCTGCCCCCAGATCCCAGAGCCACTCGCCTTTTCGCGGTGCCAGCGCGGCCAGCGTCATGGCGCGCACCGGGCTTTTGGTGATCTGCCCGTCATGTGCAAACTCACTGACGGGCAGGCCTGGCACCTGGGGCAGACCTTTTCCGCCGCGCGCTTCGAAAGCCGCAGTCACGGGGGCCTTGGCCGGCTGGGTTGCCAACAGCGATGCCAGCTCGCGCGCCGTGCCACTGCGGATGTCCTGCTGATCGCTGCCTGCCTGCTCCACCAGCCACAGCGGGCTGTCACCCCAGCCCTGCTGCAGCAGCCACTGTGCCAGGGTGTGAGCGGCCGGGCCGTCACGCAGCAGGCAGATAAAGCGCTCTTGAGGCGCCAGCAGAGGCGTCAGGCTGCTCAGGCTGCGGGCATGCAGGCCCAGACAGTGGGTGCGCTCCTGGGACCAGCCCAGCTCGCCCGCAACCCAGGCAAATGTCGAGGCTTGAGGATAATTGCGCCACTCGCCCAGCTCCAGGTGCCTGGCCAGCGATGCACCGGCACCGAAGTGAAACGGATCGCCAGACACCAGCACGGCCACGCCTGGCTGTCCGCGCAGCTGCAGCACTGGCTCGACGCTGAAGGGGACGGGCCAGGCCCTGCCGCGCGTCCCTGCTTGTGCCAGCGCCAGATGACGCGGACTGCCGAACACAACACTGGCATCATCCAGGGCTCGTCGCGCTGCAGGGTTCAGGCCCTCCAGCCCTGATGGATGAATTCCGATAATTGAAAGCCACGGATTGGCCATGACCCAAGTTCTCCTGTTAGGCGGCACTTTCGATGCCTATATGTTGTCCACGCTGCTGCATGAGGCCGGGGTGCAAGCCATCTATTCCTATGCCGGGGCCACCCAGACGCGCCGTACTCCGGCCCTGCCGGTGCGTGTGGGTGGCTTTGGCGGCGTGCAGGGGTTGGTCGATTACCTGAGTGCGCATCACATCACCCATGTCATCGACGCCACCCACCCGTTCGCGGCACAGATGAGTGCCAATGCCATCGCGGCCTGCGCCCAACTGGATCTGCCCCTGCTGTCCATGGAGCGGCCAGCCTGGCAGGCGCTGCCCGGCGATCAATGGCAGCATGTGCCGGATATGGCGGCTGCCGCACAGGCCTTGAGTCGGTCTTTGAAGCGGGTGTTTCTGGCCATAGGGCGCAAGCAGCTGGCGGCGTTTGCGGGCCTGGCCGGCGAGCACCAGTTTGTGCTGCGCGTCATCGACCAGGAGGGCGGTGCCTTGCCGTTGCCGGCATCCAGCTATGAGCTGATCGTGGCGCGCGGCCCATTTCGGCTCGCCGATGAGCTGGCGCTGCTCGGGCAGTACCGCATCGACTGCATCGTCAGCAAGAATGCCGGTGGCGCAGATACCTATGCCAAGATCGAGGCCGCGCGGCAACTGGGTATTGCCGTCATCATGGTCGACAGACCGGTGCTGGCGCCGCGCGCCCAGTGCCAGAACCCGCAGCAGGCCATGGAGTGGCTGCAGCAGCAGTGCTGCTGAGCACTTTTGCGCGGCAGGACCTTGAGCGTACTCAGGCATGGTCACTCACAATAGAAGGGGCGCTGCTGAAGGCTTCATAGCTGCGCGGGGTGTAGACATGCTTGCCCACCTGCCTGGTCTGGCTGTTGCCTACGATCACCACCGTGCGCATATCGGCCATATCGGCCCGTGCATCCAGCAGCTTCACGACCCGGAGCGTCTCATCGGGGCGACTTACGTTGCGGGCAAAGCAGATCAGGCGCTCGGGCTCGCACTCCTGCTGCAGCACCTGCAGGGCGCGCGAGAAGCCTTCGGGGCGCGAGCGCGAGCAGGGGTTGTAGAAGGCCATGGCGAAATCGGCCTGGGCGGCCAGACGGACGCGGCGCTCGATGATGCTGGCGGGTTTGAGGTTGTCGGACAGATTGATGGTGCAGAAGTCATGTCCCAAGGGGGCGCCCAGGCGGGCTGCTGCTGCCAGCATGGCGGTGATGCCCGGCTGCACCTGCACGTCCACGCCTTGCCAGCGGGCATGCTCCTCGGGGCAGGCCTGCTCCAGCGTCTCGAACACGGCACTGGCCATGGCGAACACGCCCGGGTCGCCCGACGAGAGCATCAGCACCTTGCGGCCCTGGGCTGCAAGATTCAAGGCGTTGCGCGCACGCTCCAGCTCCTCACGGTTGTCGCTGGCATGCAGTTGCAGGTGCTCCAGGCCCTGCAGCCGCGCTACGTAAGGAAAGTAGCCGAATGCATCGCTGGCGCTGGCAATGCTGTCGCGTACCTGCTGCGTCAGCAAGGCATCATCGCCCGGGCCCAGGCCCAGCACCAAGAGTTGTGGAGTCATTGAGGTCTTGCTCATGGCGGCGCGATCACATGTCATTGGCCGGGCGGCGGCCCTGGCCGTGCACGACGATGATGGCGAAGTAAGGGCAGCGATCGGGCGCATCGCGCAGCGGCATGACCTGCTGATCGCTCATGGTGCCGTTGATGACCAGCCAGGCACGGTCCAGCTTGTCTTGTTCGTCCAGCAGCCCACGGATGCGTCCCAGATGCCGTCCCACTTTCATGATGACCAGCGCGTCCGAGCGCGCCATATGCTCGCGCAGCGGCGTATCGGGCAAGGTCGCGGGCAGCACGCTCATCACATCGTCACCCCAGGTCATGGGAATGCCGGTGGCATGCCAGCAACCCACCATGCCGGGGATGCCGGGCAGCACTTCCACGGTCACCTGTTCAGCTTGGCGCAGACGCACATAGAGGTGCATGAAGGAGCCGTAGAAGAACGGATCGCCTTCGCAGAGCACGATCACATCCTCGCTGCGCGTGAGCTGCGTCAGCCGGACCTGCCAGTCCTGATAGAAACTGGACAACTGGGCGATATAGCGCGGGTCGTCGTGCGGAATTTCCGTGGTCAGCGGGTACTCCATCGGGTACTCCGTGACCTCGGCATGCAGCAGGCCGTTGACCAGTTGCCGTGCCTTGCCCGGGTGACCGCGCTTGCGGAAGTAGGCCACATGACGAGCGTTTCTCAGCAGGCGGTCGGCCTTCACGCTCATCATGTCGGGATCGCCGGGGCCCAGTCCCACGCAGAAGATTTTTCCGTGATTCATGGTGACTCTTCCTACTCCACCGTGGTTGCCAGCGCGTTGATGGCGGCAACCGTGATGGCGGAGCCGCCGAGGCGCCCTTGCACGATGGCAAACGGAATCTGTCCCCATTCGCGCAGCGCGTCCTTGGACTCCGCCGCTCCCACAAAGCCGACCGGGCAGCCGACGATGGCGGCCGGGCGCGGGCAGTGCGGGTCCTGCAGCATATGGAGCAGATGAAACAGGGCCGTCGGCGCATTGCCGATGGCGACTACGGCGCCGTCCAGATGCTCGCGCCACAGCTCCAGTGCTGCGGCGCTGCGGGTGTTGCCCATATCGGCGGCCAGCGCTGGCACACGCGGGTCCTGCAGGGTGCAGATGATGGGGTTTTGGGCCGACAGGCGCTTGCGCGTGATGCCCTCGCTGACCATGCGTGCATCGCAGAGTACGGGTGCTCCGCGCTGCAGCGCGGCTTCCGCGGCTGCGGCAAAGGTCGGGGAGAAATGGATGTGCGCGGCCAGCTCCACCATGCCGGCTGCGTGAATCATGCGGCAGGCGACCCGCTCTTCCACGGGGTTGAAGCGCTTGAGATCGGCCTCGCGGCGGATGATGCTGAACGATTGCCGGTAAATCTCTTCACCGCACTTTTCATAGTTGTAGGTCATTGAGTTGTTGCTGTATATCGTGTGGATCGGAGTCCAGAGGCCGATAGGAAATGGAGGCCCGGGCCGATGGCTGTGCTTCGGCGGGGCTGGCGTGCAGCCATATCTGGCCCGCTGCGTCCTGGCTGGCAAACACCACATTTGTCGCATCGGCAGGCAGGGCACAGAGCTTGGCGCAGCCGCTGATATGAAGATGCCGGTCCGCCGCCTGTGAGCTGGCGAACCGCAGGGCCATGGACTGGGCCGGGATATGGGCCTGAGGGCAGTTGGGGGCGCCGGTGCAGGCCGAGACCCGCAGGCGCACATCGGTGGACTGGCGGATCCAGTCCCAGGAATCAAGCCGGGCAGGCAGTGAATCCAGATGCTTGTTCGGCAGCAGCAAGGATCTCCAGGGCGTGACCCGGATCTCCGCCTGTTCGGGCATCGGAGCCGCAAGCTTCTGTATGGCCCATGCGTCCAGGCGCCCCAGCGGGGCGCCCAGCAGCAGGCCGTGAGGGTTGAGTGCTCCGGGCCGCAACGGCTTGGCAGTGGTCTTGTCCTGAGTGCGGGGCTCAAGGTGATGACTGGCCCTGGCGAGCCCGCAAGCCTGAAGGTCAATGGGCTTTGCAAGGGCGCGCAATCGGCCTGCCGCCTGCGCGCTGCGCTCACGGGCAAACCACAGTGCAATCCGTACGGCGGCCTGGACGGCTGCCGGTGCGCTCTCAAAACCGTACCAGTCTGCCGATTGGCCCAGCGCAAGCCCATAGCGCCCATCGGCGCAGGGCCATAGCTGAAGGTCGGAGCTCAGGCTTTGGAGATGGCACTGCGGGTCGTCGACCAGCATGTCGAATTTGCCGGGCAGGGCAGACATGTCCTGCTGTTGCAGGGTCAGGGGACTTAGATCCCGCGCCACTGCCACGGAAAGGGCCAGAGCCAGTGCGTGGGTGCGATCTCCTCTGGCGTAGAACGGCGTGCAGTGCACGGCAGGCGCCAGATCTGCCTGTTCATCAGCAGGAGCCAGTCTGGAGACAACGAGCGCCGCGCGCAGGGCAGGCAGCGCCGATTCGCGCACGCCGCGCAATTGCAGATTGCCGAGGCGCGTCAGCTCGATCTGGCCTGAGGCGTGGGTTCGTGCGAGCTCGGCCAATACCAGCCATTGAGCGGCGCTGAGAGACGCGCAGCGAGGGCGCACGCGAACGATCCAGCCGTCCTGTGCCTGCATGGGCTTCCAGGTGCTGGGGCACCAGCCGC
>Ga0067045_1002103_pt1 | contig 14395 bp, 11 predicted proteins | sample TerdegcTABiofilm_FD_59184 | JGI IMG/M metagenome (GOLD analysis project Ga0067045, IMG submission 59184) | Combined Assembly of (Gp0054472, Gp0054536) Wastewater bioreactor microbial communities from Singapore -Terephthalate degrading...
ACCGTTGTTGTTGCCGCCTCCGTTGCCGGGATTCCCGTCATTGCCGTTCCCGTTTCCGGGTCCGCCGTCCTGGTTCCCCCCGGCATTCCCGTTACCTCCGTTGCCGTTATCCGCACCGTTCCCCTGCCCGTTGTTCTCTCCGTTGTTGCCGGTGCCGGGGCCGCTACCGTTGTTGTTGCCGCCTCCGTTGCCGGGATTCCCGTCATTGCCGTTCCCGTTTCCGGGTCCGCCGTCCTGGTTCCCCCCGGCATTCCCGTTACCTCCGTTGCCGTTCCCGCCGCCGTTGCCGTTATCGTTATCCTGACCGGGAGGTCCGGTATGATCATGGTTCTGATCACCGTATCCATGGCCGGGACGATCGGGCTTGTCATCGTCGTCATCGTCGTCATCATCGTCGTCGTCGTCATCGTCGTCATCGTCGCCGTCGTCATCATCGTCGTCATCGTCATCGTCATCGTCGTCATCGTCGCCGGTGTCGTCGTCATCGTCGCCGGTGTCGTCATCATCGTCGTCGTCGTCATCGTCGTCATCGTCATCGTCGTCATCGTCATCGTCGTCATCGTCGTCATCGTCGCCGGTGTCGTCGTCATCGCCGCCGGTGTCGTCGTCGTCATCGCCGCCGGTGTCGTCATCGCCGCCGGTGTCGTCATCTCCGCCGGTGTCGTCATCGTCGCCGCCGGTGTCGTCATCACCAGCTGGCGCTAAGAGCGGCTGCTCGCCAACATCTCCCACCCTCTGGCAAACGCCCGTATCCAGCAGGAACTGTAAATTCTCCTCGGTGACGTCCTCTGGATTCACCAGGTTCCAGTTACAGGTGTACTCATTCTCTAGGTTGCTGACCGGTGCCCTGAAAGCGAATGCCATGTAGCTTGGTGTGACCAATCGTGTTAGGACGACATAAGCGATAAGCAAATTGATCTATCCCCGGAATTGAGGACAGTCCGAAAAGCTGCTAAAAGGGAAGGGCAAGCAGGAGGAGGGCTGTCATGGGATCGCAAAGGAAGTCTTTCAGCAGGGAGTTCAAGCTGGAAACGGTCAGGCTGGTGGTGGATGGGGGAAACAGCGTCGTAGGAATCGCCAGGGACATGGGAATCCATCCGAACACGCTTTACCGGTGGGTCAAGGAGTTTTCTGAGAAACCGGAGGAGGCCTTTCCAGGAAAGGGGCATCAGGCACCCGAAGCGGAGCAGATCCGCCAGCTCAAGCGGGAGAACGAACGGCTGCGAATGGAGCGGGATATTTTAAAAAAAGCGATGGCCATCTTCTCAAAAGACCCGAAGTGATTTTCCGGTTCATCCGCGATCATGAAACGGAGTACCCGGTGTTCGTGATGTGTCGGGTTCTCGAGGTTTCCCGTGGTGGCTACTACGGTTGGCGGAGACGCCCTGAAAGCCGCAGGCAGAGGCGGGACCGGTTCCTCCGGCTGCGGATCCGTGAAATCCATCGGGAAAGCCGTGGGACCTACGGGATCCTGAGGGTTCGCCGGGAACTTCGGGGAGAAGGCATCCATTGCAGCCGCAAGCGGGTTGCGCGCCTGATGCGGGAAGATGGCCTGAAAGCGAAGGTTCGGAAGAAGTTCAAGGCCACCACGGACTCCAGGCACGGAATGCCCGTGGCGGAAAACCTGTTGGACCGGAAGTTTTTCCCGGAAGGCCCCAACCGGGTGTGGGCATCGGACATCACGTACATTTGGACAAAGGAAGGATGGCTCTACCTGGCCGTGGTGCTGGATCTATATTCCCGTTCCGTGGTGGGCTGGTCCATGGGAGAGCGGATAGACCGAAAGTTGGTCCTTGATGCCCTGAAGATGGCCGTGAAGCGGCGGAAGCCCCCAAGGGGGCTGATTCACCATTCGGACCGGGGATCGCAATACGCCAGCCGGGAATTCCGTGATTCTCTGGAAAGATACGGAATGGTGTGCAGCATGAGCCGGAAGGGAAACTGCTGGGACAACGCCCCTGTGGAGAGTTTCTTCGGGACCATGAAGCAGGAACTGGTTCATCACCAAAAGTACCGGAATCGCTCGCAGGCACGTCAAAGCCTGTTCGAATACATCGAGCGTTTCTATAATCGGCGTCGACTTCATTCGACTCTGGGCTACCGGACCCCTGCCCAGTTCGAGGAGGTTTATTATCGGCTTGCAGCTTAATTGGTTGTCCGAATTTCGGTGCCTAGGTCAAATTGATGATCATGTTCCGTGTTTTGACTTTCATCTTCCTCACCTCATCTTTCTCTATCCCAAAGACTCTCCTGAAATTCCATATCAACCTCTTATATTATAATCATTATAATATTGAAATGTTTTTTGTCAATATGAGAAAAAGCTTAACATAGCTACACAAAAGCCTCTTCAACCCTGAAAACCCCGACTCTTTGGAAGAACATCCTGAAACAATATTATTTTACCATAGCAATCCTACCTGTCAAAAATTTACCTCTTTATCTTTCTAGCATGGCTGATATCGTGTGCTGAACGTAGTCAATCCGAATGGAAGGACTCGCCAGGCTTTCCCTGACTCCGCCAAGGCTTCTTCCGGGATTTCTACAATACATCGCACTTTCCGGCCCAACCTGGATCCGAAGAAGGAATCCCTTCCCCCGCTCGATGGCTTCCCGGATCTGCTTTTCTTCCTTCCTCAGGCCAAAATCCCTGGCGAGGGCGTAGGCCGAGTTCAGGCCTTCCATCCGGGTTGCTGTGGGGGCCGAACGGGGCGGGCTGTAATATCCTCCATCCCAGTCAGGCTGGGGTTGATTTGCCCGGGTGTGCTGCGCCTGGATGATGACCCGTGCAAAACGCCTGGCCCCTTCAAGGAATTCCGGCCTTGGCCTGTTTCGATGGACCTCGTTCAGGCCATAGAGCAACCAGTGATCGTGCGGCAGTTTCACGTCGTCGAGTTTCGAGAAGACTTTCAACTGGTAACGGGCCCCGGCATCCGCTGCATCGAGCCATTTCTTTTCCCCCGTCAGCCCATAAACACGCATCAGGGCGAAAATCGCCTCTCCCGGGTAATATTCCGACTGGAACTTCGACACCTTGCCTTCCGGAACCGTCTGTTTGTGAACCGTGAACCGCCCGTCCGGAGCCTGTGTCGCCAGGATCCACTCTCCGAGTCCGCGCATCGTTTGCCGGTATCGCCCATCCCCTGTAGCCCTCTCGTACTCAGCCAGCGCAAGAACGGCCAGGGCATTGCCCCCGAGCTTGGTATCCCCGTTTTCCACCACGAATTTCACTGCCTGTCCTCGAACCGTTCCATCCTTGACCTGACGCAGGAGATACCCGATCGCTCGTTCCGCAGCGCCCAGCAGTTCTGAATCCCGGTTCCTGCGGTAGAGCTCCAGCATGGCGAAGACCGTCCCCGCGTGACGGACAAGGTTGTAATCCCGGCTTTCCCGGTCCAGGATCGGATCGTAATTGTAGACGAAGCTTCCGTCCCCTTTGACCGAACGGACCAGGTATTTCCCTGCCCAATTCAGGCTTTGCTCGACATCTTTTTTCGTATGACTCTCCCATCGCCTGTTCCCCCTGAACAAAGTCCAGGCCGAACTCCCATCGGAGAACACGGAGATGGTATTGAAAACGGCGAAGCTGCCCGTGCGCTTTTCAATCCCCACCGCCGGGGGAGTCACCCTTGTTTTGCTCAGAAGGACACTCGCGCGGCCGGGGATAACCTTCCCTGCCCCCTCGTCCAGAAGGATCGCAAGTTCTTCCGGCAGGAGGGCCGTCTCAAGCCGGCCTCCCACCGACAATCCGAAGAGGCTCGAATCGAACGGCAGCGGCTTTTCGAGATCCAGGTTTTTCAGCATCTGCGCCCCTTTGACCAGATCCAGCTTGATCCACCGGAAACGTTTCGACAGGGGATCCTGCATCATTTCCTGAAGAGCCTGATCCAGGGCCCTGGCGATTCCCTGCCCCGTTCCCGCGGCGACTTTCCTTTCTCCCTGGCCGTCCGCCAGGGTAATGAAGCAGATCCGCGGGTCGGCATCCTTTTTCAGCCTTGCGGGGAAAACGGCCGATGCGGTTTCTCCTTTCAGGCGGCCCGCGGCGTACAGCACCAGCGCTTCGGCCTCCCCCGCCTTCAGGTCGGGTAAGGGTTTCCCCAGCTGGGAGAACCCAAAAACCGCCGCACCTTGGCTTTCTGCCCGATCCAGGCCCAAGGGGAGAAACCCCGCCGCCATCAGCATGCAAAAGACACCAGCAAAAAGGAAGGCCCTCTTTTTTCGGTTCATCGTTTTTTCTCGCCTCCGGGTTGTTTTGCTAATCGGACGGGCCCATTATCAAACTTACAGGTTTCATGAAAGAAGGGCCAAAATCCGATTTCTTCAACGTCGCTTGACAGGTTTGGCTTCTTTCAATAATATGTATAAACAATTGTTTCAGGTACACCGCGAAAGGGCAAAACCGCCGAAAGGCGGTGACGCAAAACTACGGGTCTAAAGCCGGAATGGCCATGACAGCCGGGTTGCCGAAGGTGCATTCTAGGAATTAGCCGGGCCTTCGGCAATTTGCCGAAGGCCTTTCCATTTGTCAGGGAACTCGAAAAGGCAAAACCGCCGAAAGGCGGTGACGCAAAACCGCGGGTCTAAAGCCGAAGGGCCAGGACAGCCGGGTTGCCGAAGGTTCTGAAAACTTCCCTTCCCCGACCGCGCCTGCGCCCCCGAGAACCAGGGGGAGAACGATGGTACGGAAGACCTCCTTTGTAAAGGTTTTTCTTATGATCCTCGCGCTCGCGGCCGGCTGTTTCGGCCAGATCACGGCAGGCGCCCGTGAATCTTTCGCCTGCACTCTCTGGGGCGCCGCGGGTGAAAAAGTCGAGGGAGGAGGAACCCTCGTCGCCAAGAACCGCGACTGGACCCCCACCCAGTTCCAGGACATCCGCCGGGTCGTCCCGAAAGAAGGCTTCCGCTACCTGGGCCTTTTCGCCACCGACGAGGAAGGAACCGGCCTGAAAGCCGGGATCAACGAAAAAGGCCTGGTCGTGGTCACCGCCACCGCCTCGGTTATCCCGGGGGAAAAGCGCAGGACCTCTCCCCCGAACGGCATATCCACAGCGGAGATCCTGAAGACGTGCTCCACCGTCGACGAAGTCACCGCCCAGCTTGACCGCTTTACCCACATCGCCTACTACCTGGTCGCGGACAAGGCCAAGGTGGCCGTCATCGAAGTCGCCCCCGGGGGAAAGGTTTCCGTCCGCGTCACGGAAAACGGGACCCTCGCCCATACAAACCATTACATCGACGAACAGCTCAGGATCCTGAACAAAAAAGTTTCGAAAAGCAGCCAGGAACGCTACCAGCGCATCCGTGAACTGCTTTCCAGCGATCCTGACGGATATTCGCTCGACGATTTCGTGGCGTTCAGCGAAGACAGGCATGCCGGTCCCGACGACAGCATCTACCGTACCGGCGGCAGCCTGACCCGCTCCCGCACCCTCGCCACCTGGATCGTCGAAAACCCGGCAAACGGGGCCCCGATCCTCTACCTCAAGGTCGCCAACCCGGACGAACCGCAGAAAACATTGCGTCTCTCCCTTGACGAGAGCTTCTGGAAAGGGGCTCCGCGCAGCGACAAGGCCGCTTCCGCCACCGGCGAAAAACCCACCGCCTAGGCCAGGTCCCCTCCCTGGAAGGGCACCCACGCCAGCGCCACAAGCTGGAGCACCGTTCCAGCAGCAGAAGGCCGAATCGCGATTTTTTCCAGCGGTTCCGATGCAGGATCCGCTTTTCCATCCAGGGCAGCCACCTCATTCTCGAACTCGGTTTCCAGCTCCTTCAGCTTTTCCTGCAGGTCTGCCAGCTTCCTCTCTGCAAGTGTGACATCTTCCTGCGCTCGAAGCGTTCTCCCCACTCCCCGCACAGCGGTTGTCGCCCTTCCGAGGGAGGTCATCTGGACCGCTTTTCGCCCCATGAAAGCCCCCAGCAGCGTCGCTCCAAACGACACGGCCGTCTGCAGCTTCTGCTGCTTCGCCTCCTGCTCCTCTCTCTCGACCGCTATCTCTGCGCGCTGGATCTGGGCCTGCAGGGTTTCAATCCGTTTTGCATATTTTTCCCTGAGTTTCTCCACCTGGGCATCCCGAGCCTCCCGTGCCGCCTGCTGGAGCCGGATCCGGAACTGTCCCTCCGTTTCACCGGGAGCAGAAACCATTTTCAGGGAGGGACTTTCAAAGAGCTCATACCGCTGCGTTCGGACGAGCCATTTGAGTGCCTCGCGGCCCAGGCGGGCGAGCTCCTTCCCAGAAAGAACGGAGGCAGGGGGCATTTCAAATTCAGCCGCTCCGGGGCGCGGTTCTTTTTCGAGGGCAACCTGGCCCTCCGTGAGCTGGTCCCCGCTTTCCCATTCAACAAGGACAGGACCCTCGGAGAACGGCCACAAAACGGTAAAAGGCAGGTTCTCGTCCAACTTCAGACGGGGACTGGAATAGGCCCCGTTTCCGGAAACCAGCAGCATGGGGCGGTAGATCAGGGGCCCCTGGGCCGCTCTTCCAGCGGGCGGGACAAAAACCTGCGTCACGTCAGGGGGCAGAACCGGGGGCTTCGGCACAAGCCTTCCAACCCCTGCGTTCGTCCTCGGCCCCGGCAGGGGGGCTTCACTCCTTTCAACCGGTACCGGGCTGGCCTGCAACATCTCCGTGGGGGTCTGCAGCCTTCGAACCTGGGCCCGGGTCAGCGGACCGCACAGGTAGCTCATGGCCCAGCGACTTTCGAAAAGGACCGGCCCCGCGTCATGGACATTGTGGAGCAGGAAAATTCTGTTTCCGAGAGAGGACAGCACCTTTTCCAATTCCTCCCTCGCCAGTTGAGACTCGGTCCCCTGGAGGGCCTCCAGGACCCTGGCTTTGTCTCGTTCTGTTTGCAGCCGGCCGATAAACCAGGTCCCGACGTTGGCCAGCCCCTTGTAATCCAGGTCCACCGGATTCTGCGTGGCCAGAACGACGCCCAGGCCGTAGGCCCGCCCCTGTTTCAGGAGCTTCAGCAGGGGCTCCTTCGCCGGCGGGTTCGCCACTGGAGGAAAGTAGCCCATGATCTCGTCCATGTACAGGATCGCCCGCAGGCTGGTCGTCCCGGGCAGCCCCCGTATCCACCCTAGAACCGCATTCAGAAGGATCGAAACGAAAAACTGCCTCTCTTTCTCCCCCAGGTGTGCGATGGAGAAAATCGACACTCGCGGTTTCCCCTCGGGCGTGTACAACAGGCGGGCCGGGTCCAGGGGATCCCCCTCCAGCCACAGGGAAAACCCAGGAGACGCCAGCAGGCTGTTCACCTTCATCGCAAGGGCGAATCGGTCCTTCGCCGGGAAGAACGACTCCAGGTCCATCACACCGATCCGGGAAAAGGGAGGAGACTGGATGTCCCGGACGAGGTTGGCCAGGTCCAGGTCCAGCCCCTCTCTCCAGGCCGACGCCAACAGGTTGGACAGGAGGATGTGCTCCCGCCCCTGGAAGGGGTCCGACTCGATTCCCATCAGGCTCAAAAGGCTTGTCACCGTCATCCCTACTGCGTCGTTGAGGGCTTCCGCGTCCTCCAGGACTGACTCGCCCGGCACAGACAGGGATTTCAGGATCGAAACCGGCCGCCCGGCCGTGCTGCCGGGAGTGTAAAGAGCAAACTCAGCGGAGGCTTTCAGGGCTGCGATCCGTTCCGGGGGCTGATCCCAGGATGCCAGCCCCTTCCTCCAGAGATCCGCCTGGCTTTTCGCGAAGTCTTCCGGCGACAGCCCCTTGCGGGCGGCCTCTTCCGCGTTTACCCAAGGCAGGAAATCCGACGGGGCAAGATCCGGGAACGTCAGCAGGAGGTTCCCCATGTCTCCCTTCGGATCGATTACGAGAGCCGGGATCTTGTCGATCGCCGCCTCTTCCAGCAGATCGATGCAGAGCCCCGTCTTCCCGCTTCCCGTCATGCCGATGCAGACCGCGTGGGTGACCAGGTCGCGGGAGTCATACAGGCACAGAGAATCCGTGGTGTTTCGCGTGGCGGGATCCACCAGCCTCCCCAGGTAAAAGCTTCCCAGCTTTTCGTAATTTTCCAAGACGGCATCTCTCCCCAGTATGGAAGTCATTATCCGTTTTTACACGACATGACCACAGCACCACTGCGACTACCATCAACCTATTGCTTTACTGACGAGTTGTATTATAATGTGAAAATGATTCTAATGATACCTGTGATACCTGAGGAGGTGTTGGCCATGCCCCAATTCACCGAACGCGAAAATGAAGTCCTGGTGGAGTTCTTGGAGGAGGCCATCGCTAACCTCCGTGAGGAAATCGCTGCCAGCGACAATGAAGAATACCGGACCATGCTGAAAGAGAGAAAGGCAATATTAATGGAAATTTTATCCTCAGTGACATCCGGGTAAGGGCTTAGTACAACGAAGCCGTTTATAATTCGAACAAAGTGAAAATACGCAGGAGGTTCAAAATGCGCAAAGGTTTTACTCTTGTTGAAACCTTAATTGGTTTGGTGATCCTCCTCATAGCGCTTTTTTCGATCTCGGCACTTGTCTTTTCTACCACAAAGCTGATGACAAAGACGATTGAGCGTGAAAAGGCTTTCCTAGTTGCTATGGACAAGTTGGAAACACTCGAAACGACAAGTTACGACGCGATAACCAGCGGAACGGAAACCAGCGGGGACTTCATCCTTTCCTGGGCGGTCACGACAAGCCAGAATTCTAAAGGTGTTCGCCTTAGTGTTGCTCGGACCGGGGCCGTAAAGGATGAGTCCGTGATCCTTGAACGAAGCTATAGCCCCTTTTCTTCCAACAAAAAACTCTACTAGGAGCATCCTATGCAGAAAACACGTGGATTATCTCTCTCTGAATTGCTCATTTCTCTCCTTGTCATCGGGGTGGTCATGGCTGCAACGATGGGGTTACTCTATGCCTTTTTCGGCCACTTTTCTCAATCCGATGATTATTCGGCTGCGAGACAAAGAGCCGAAATGGTCCTGACCATTTTGGAAAAACCCGTGCTCATGACAGGACTCGGCATCCCCCTGAAGGGAGGCATGTTTGTCCAGTCTTTCAAGAACAGCACGAATAACAATCTCCAAAACCTGGGCAGCGCAATTAAGATTATGAATGCCAACGGAAAACAGCATAACGACCTTCGCCTTCTTTACGCTCTTCCTTCCGGGCGCGCAAGCACAAGCGAATGGGACCTTGCTTCCGGTGATACGCCGACGATTTCCTTAACCAGCGGAGATCCGCTATCCGCCGCATTTGTCGATAACAACAAAGGAGAGACAAGGGGGTGGGTAATTTTCCCCCATTATGGGTACCCGTTAGGGGTAGAGACCCGAGCAAATGATTCGGTAAAAGTCATCGCGAATATCAGTGGAAAAATAGCATTCTTTGATGAACTTCATTTCCTGAGAAACTTTAGGATTGTGGAAAGTGCGGATTCGATTTACACCTATGACGGCTATTTCGTCCTGGATAGCCAAACGACGCCCTTACTTCATCGGCGCGTCGATGGAATCGTGGGGCTATATGCCGACTACCAAGCAGCAAGTGGCATCCTAACGGTTTGGGTTATGGCTCGAGGGGAAAGAAAGGCGAATTCGCCTTACTACACACAAAACAGGATTCTTGAATGGGTAGGAGGCACAATCGATATCCCTGATTTCAACACGAATCGTTATTATCGACTTGCCGTAGCCCAAGCGAAATGGCGGGTGAGAAACTGATGCGAAGGTCTAGAACCGGCCTTTGCCGAAAACGTAGAGGACTTGCCCTGGGAATGGTCCTGGTGACTCTTTTAGTGGGAGGGGCTTTTGTTGCCGTGGCTTTCCTTGTGGTAAACAATCTCTTTTTCTCTTCCCAATCAATCATTGACCGGTTCTCCCTTTACAATGAGGCGCAGGACGGTTTGGAGATTGGAAAAAGCTGGCTCAGGAACGCAATCCTGGCAGATGATCGCATCCCCCGCTGGGAAGCCCCGAATGCTAGCAATATCCTTAATCCCGCGGATGTTAGCACGAATTACGAAATCCTGATTGTTAAAACTCTTTCCGGTGATGCCGGAGAATTTACCTACAAAAAAGGGGAAACCAAAATCACGGTTCGCATTTACGACACTAATTACACCCCAGGAGCAGGCTTGGTAAATTCCTATCGGCAGGGTTTTCCACCGCAAGGTTATCCGTTCCCTGCCGAAGGGGAGGAATCGCTCCACCAGAGCAGTTCTTACGCAAGCAGCAACCGCGGGGAAGGATTTAGCGGTTCGGGCAGCGAAGGAGCCGGAGACCGGAATACGGTGCTGATACGAAGCACTGCGACCGACGGCAGGAATAGGCATTCTCGCACGGTTGAGAGCTTCCTGATCGTAAGGAAATAGGGAGGCGAGTGGAATGAACCCTCTTCAGAAATGGGAAAAGACACATTGGTGTGTGTTGGTCTCTCTCCTTGCCGTTGCTCTTTTTTCACCGGTTTTTTTTACGTCTGTTCTTCACGGGGACCCTGACCCGCAAATCTTGACGCCCTTTTTCAAGCCCATCCCTAACGGCTTCGGGAAAGCACTTGAACCCAACGTGCTGCTTCTCCTGGATACGAGCGGCTCGATGACCTTCAATCTTAGAGATGACAATAGCACTTACGGCGACGGGACAAAACCCTATGGATCAGGATCTTCTAGACAGTGGTATTTCGGTCGGGACACAAACAGCAACAACAACGATCCAACTATTCCCTATAACTATCACCCAAACCTCACCTACATCGACTCAGCGGACCTCCCAACAAATACAAGCTATTTTGCCTCTTCGGGCGGTCGTTATCTCTACCCGAACGACAGTAGGCTGTATGCCCTGAAACTCGTCCTTTGGGAGCTTTTCAGCGATCCCCAGTTGACGAACAATCTGAGGGTCGCCCTTGCGACTTACGGGCAGCGCTTTGTGGACAACGTCCGTGCGGATTGGTACAAATGGACACCTCAGAGAAGCGGAAGCGGAACGAATCAGCGCATTCGTTGGCATTACCTGGATTCATGGGGGAACCGCATGAAGCGGGCGATACTTCGGGAGCCGTTCGAAACCACCGCCAGCGCCGACCATTTGGCCAATCTCATGCAATGGTTCGACGGCATCGAAAACAGCCAGAACCAGGAACTCAGGGCACAGGGATCTACCCCTCTTGCCGCCTCCATCTATGGTTCCGGTAGTGAAAATGCGAAAGCGTACTTTCAAGCTACCGGGGTCGTCAACGGGTGGTGCCAGGACAACTGGGTGATCATACTGACCGATGGGGCTGAAACGGAAGACGGGGATCCTATCCAGTCTGTGAAAAACCTCTACAACTCCCTGAATAGCAAGATTTTTTTCGGGAAGCCAGCCCAACCCGTCAAGGCATTCGTGATTGGCCTGATCGATCCTTCGACCAATCCCGATCTCGCCAACACTTTGAACCGAATGGCGGATGTCGGCTGGGACGGCACGGAAGGACAGGCTTCTACACAGAAAGCGTATTTTGCCACCGATGTGGCATCTCTGCTGGAAGCCTTCCGGCTAATTTTCCAACAGATTCAGGCGCTTGCGGGAACCAGCGGAGCTCCAATGGTCAGCCCTCCCAAGCAGGGGGAATCGGGCGGAGTTTATGTCACCCGCTTTACGCCTAGAGCCCAGCTCCAGTGGCAAGGCCGACTGGAGAAATACGTGCTTTCGGGTGATATCCTGGCTACCACTCCTGCCTGGGACGCTGCAACGGTCCTGAACAAAAAAGCTTACACGGACCGGAAGATTTACACAATCGATTGGAAGGGGACTCAAGGAACGGTGCTTTCCGGAAGCAACCTGGCCCTGTTCAACGAGGCAAATGCTACTCACTTGAGGGAGGAAGCTACGAACAATATTGCATCGGTTTCTCCCGTCCAATTTTCGAAGTTTGTTCGCTGGATTCTAGGGAGTGACGAGTGGGATGAGGTTCCGACGCAATCGGAGAGGTGGAAACTCGGCGACATTTTCCATGGCGGATTGACTGAAGTCGGTTCTCCTGTTGGAAGCAACCCCCATTCGGAATACAGGGTGTTTGCGCAAAACAACCGAAACAGGGCGAAGGTTCTTTACACCCAGGGCAATGACGGTATGCTTCACGCTTTCGACGTCGGTAGCGGGGAAGAACGTTGGGCATTCATTCCCCCGCAGGTTCTCGGTTACGGGCGCCTGCTGGGACAGAAAGGTCGATTCACGAAATCTGGCAACAGCTTCTCTTTTGCCTATTTTGACTCTGTTCGAACGACGCCGAGATACCTTCTGGACGGGCCAGTGGTCGCAGAGGACGTTTACACTCCTCTTCCTGGATCGACGGATCCCCCCTCCTGGAGAACGATCCTGGTTGGGCTGGACGGCTTCGCTGGACAGGGCCTTTATGCGTTGGACATCACTAGCCCTGAAATCCCCCGGTTCCTCTGGGCTGTCGAAAACATCACCTATGATCCCGTAAACGAGACGGTTTCCGATAAGGGGAAAGTGAGCTCACCCCAGATACGTTTCTGGACAGGGCCCTCCAGTGGGACCGTTTCGGAGGCAATCGCAGCGCACGACAACATCCAGACTGCACTCGACTATCGAAAACTCCGGTTTACTCTAAGCGTTCCGGCTCTTGGGATGATGAACATCACTATGAACAACACCACAACAACCTATTGGGTAGCGTTGATGGGTAACGGCAGCAACCGGAACCTTGAATCAACAAACGAAGGATGCATATATGTTATCAACTTGCAGAACGGACAGCTTTGCCGCCCACCGATCTCCACACCGAACATGAAGAACATCGTGACGCCTGTCACGGTTCTCCGAACAAACAACCTGCAGCGCATCGAAGAATTCTATGCCGGCGAGGATAACGGCTGGATTTACCAATTCAAGGAAAGTGGCGGATGGGCCCCGAACCAGATAATGAACATGAAAGGGTCAAGCGGATCCTCATACAGGATGGATGTTGGCCGGGTGAACCGCCAGACGTGGCTTTTCATCGCGACTGGGGACTTAGATCCACTAGTAAAAAGCTCCAGTAATAATTATCTTCTGGCCGTTAACACGGCTTATGCCCCTTATAACAACATGTCCGCCCTCACGTTGTTGAGCGCGTCAGACACAACGAGCGTAAGCACAAACCAAAAGGGATGGTACGTACAGCTCGAAAACAACGAGATGGCAACTACCCCGCCAAAACTCTATAACGGTTACCTTTATTTTGCGACCTTCAAGGAAAGCAACGATCCTTGCGCTGTAGGAACAACCCGTTTCTATGCTATGAAGGCAGATTCGGGTAAGGGTGGATGGAGTGGCGACCATAAGTTTGTCGACTTACCCGGAATCAAAGTAAGCGGTATATCCGTACATGGGGGACGGTTATACGCAGGCGTGACTAACTTCAGCGGTGGGACCCCGACCCTGCCGGCCGCGCTAACCAACGCTTCACTCCAGGGTAATCTTCTTGTCTTCGATGCGTCCGCGGGATCGGGAGTTACGGTCGATCCAATTCCCGAAGGACAGATGGTCCCATTGTATTGGAGGGATTGGCAACCATGAGGCATTTCTCAGAGTCAAAAACCGTTAGGTATTCTCTCTTGTTGTTTATCGCCTGCAGCTGTTTATTCGTGCAATTTAGCGAGATCGTCTACGCGCAGGCGGATGTTGTTCTTTCTTATGGGGTCCTGTTGAGGTGGACGCTCCCGACTCCATCAGAAACAGGGAAGATCGTGATCGGGATGGGAAAGAATTCCAGCTCATTTTCCTGGAGACCCGAAAGCACGTCCTTTTGGGATGAGTCAAGTAATTCTATCGATCCGGAGACATTCTTCAAGAATTTTTCTGGGAAAGGTGTTGGAGTTGAGGTAGAGAAAGGTTCCATAGCTAAGAAAGTCTACCCGTTACCCTTTTGACCTGGAATTTCGCGGAAGAGATGGATGGCAGAATTCTGTCGTCCATCTCTTCCGTTTTTTTGTTGGGTGATTAGTCTCTATTTGGCACAAAGGGGAGATAACGTAGATAACGTACGGATAACGTACGATATTTTTCGCACATTTGGGTTTAAGAAATAGGCAGCAGCCCCGAGGTAGGGGTAAAGTTTGGTTTGCGAACGCCAAACAAAAAACCCAACTCGACCAGGAGGCTGCCGCAGATGAACGATAGCACGAAGGAAGCTGAAATGCCAAAGGGGAAGCCGGAACTCATCCGGATCGATGAAGGAGAGATCAGGAACCACCTGGACCAGATCGTCCGGGGAACCGTGGAAGAAACGCTCAACGCCCTGCTGGAAGCCGAAGCGGACGCCATCTGCAGGGCAAGCCGGTACGAAAGGTCTCCGGAAAGGGCGGATACCCGGGCCGGCCACTACGACCGGAAACTCCAGACCAGGGTTGGGGAAGTGACCCTGAAGATGCCGAAATTGAGGACA